>Ga0207753_1000105_pt1 | contig 32380 bp, 29 predicted proteins | sample PonA233FremontCA_2_FD_187273 | JGI IMG/M metagenome (GOLD analysis project Ga0207753, IMG submission 187273) | Salt pond sediment microbial community from Fremont, CA, USA - Pond A23 Sediment 3 (SPAdes) | ecosystem: Environmental > Aquatic > Non-marine Saline and Alkaline > Saline | place: USA... | reverse complement strand
CCGCGACGCCCTCGACGTCCCACTCCTCGACGAGCGCGTAGTCGCCGTCGTCGGGCGTCTCGCGGAGGAACGCCCGGGCCCGCGTCTCCCCGGCGACGTACTCGCGGTGACGATCCACGAGGTCGGCGACCCGATCGTCGGCGATGTCGGCGGCGACGTCGATCCCGCTCTCGACGTCGAGGTCGAGCCGCTTCCGCATCTCCTGGATCCGGCGGATCACGTCGCGGGCGTACCCCTCCGCCTCGATGTCGTCGGTGAGCGTCGTGTCCACGTAGACCGTGCCGCCGTCGAACTCCGCGGCGGAGATCCCCGCGGGCGGCTCGGCCTCGTAGCGAACCATCTCATCGTCGAGCTCGTAGACCTCGCCGTCGACCTCGACGCCGCCCTCGACTGCCGCCCGGGTCCTGCCCTCGACGGCCGTCATGACGCGCTGGGCGTCGGCGCCGAACGCGGGGCCGATCACGCTCATCTCCGGGACCGCGCGCTCGACGAGCTCGTCGAACTCGGCGACGACCTCGACCGACCGGGCGTTGACGCGCTCGCCCAGCAGGGCCGCGAGGGACTCGACCCCGTCGGCGACCCGATCGTCGTCGGTGGCGACCACGATCCGCCGGACCGGCCACCGGAGCTTCCGGCCGCCCTGCTGGCGGGCGTTGGCCGCGGCCTCCTCGACGTCTCGGAGCACCGCCATCCGGTCTTCGAGGCCCGTGTCGCGCAGCTCCGCGTCGGGCTCGGGATACGACAGCGCGTGAACGCTTGTCGCACTTCCGTCAAGGTGCTGGTACATCTGCTCGGCCAGGTAGGGCGTGAAGGGTGCGAGCAGCCTGATCGACTCCTGCAGTACCGTCGCGAGCGTGGCGTACGCGCCGCGCTTCTCCGCGGAGTCGGCCTCCGCCCACATCCGCTCGCGGATCGCCTTGACGTAGAACCGCGAGACGTCGTCGGTGAGAAACTCCAGTACCGTGTTCAGCCCGTCGGAGACGCGGAACTCCTCCAGCGCCGCCCCGGCCTCCGTCTCCACGGACTGCAGCCGCGAGAGCACCCACTCGTCGACGACCGTCAGCTCGCCGTCGTCGAGGTCGGCGTCGGCGGGGTCGTAGCCGTCGAGCTCCATGTACGGAAGCGGGAACCGGAACACGTTCCAGAAGATGTTGAGCGTCGACTCCATGTCCGCGAGGCCGTCCCACTCGAAGGAGAGGTCGACGCCCTGCTGGTCGTGGCTGAGGAGGTACGCCCGCAGCGGGTCCCGCCCCGCGCGTTCGATCGCCTCCTCGGGCGTGACGATGTTCCCCAGCGACTTCGACATCTTCCGGCCGTCCTCGTCGTTCACGAACCCGTGCATCATGACCTGCTCGTAGGGGGTCTCTCCCGTGGCGGCGGTCGACATCCCGAGTTGCGACCAGAACCAGCCCCGAGTTTGGTCGTGAGCCTCGACGATCCAGTCTGCGGGCCACAGCTCGTCGTGGGCGTCGGTCTCGCCGGGGTAACCGATCGTGCCCCACGTCGCGACCGAGGAGTCGATCCAGACGTCGAAGACGTCGGGGATCCGCTCGTAGGTCGTCCCGTCCTCGGTGATCGTCAGCGGGTCGACCGAGGGGCGGTGGAGGTCGATGTCGTCGGGGTCGATGTCCTGATCCACGCGCTCGGCGAGCTCCTCGCGGGTGCCCACGGTGAGCCACTCGCCGTCGTCGGCCTGCCAGATCGGCAGCGGGATCCCCCAGTAGCGCTGCCGGGAGACGTTCCAGTCGGGGGCGTCGGCAACGAAGTCGCGGAAGCGGTTGTCGCGGGCCCACTGCGGGTACCATTCGGACGCCTCGATGTTGTCCAGGAGCTCGTCTTTGATGTCGGTGACCGTAATGAACCACTGGTCGGTCGCGAGAAAGATGATGTCGGTGTCACACCGCCAGCAGTGGCCGTACCGGTGTTCGTGGGTCCCCGACGCGAGCAGCGCGCCCGACGCGTCGAGATCCGCGATGATGTCGTCGTTGGCGTCGCGCACGAACGTTCCCGCGTAGTCGCCCGCCGCCCGGGTGAACTCGCCGCGGCCGTCAACCGGGACGTAGACGTCGAGGCCGAGCTCCTCGCCCCGGGCGAAGTCCTCCTGGCCGTGGCCCGGCGCGGAGTGGACCAGCCCGGTGCGGTCGGCCTCCACGTAGTCGGCGGTGTAAACCTCGCCGGCGCCCTCGAAGTCGGCGACGTCGTTCAGGCGTGCCTCGAGCGGGTGGTCGTACGCCCACCCCACGAGGTCGTCGCCGGCGTACTCGTCGACGACCGCGTAGTCCTCGTAGCGACCACGCTTGAGGACGTCCTCGACGCACGGCTCCGCGACGTAGAGCAGCTCCGAGGTGCCGTCCGTCTCGGCGCGCACCGCCTGATACGTCATGTCCCCGTCGACCGCGACGAAGGTGTTCGCGGGGATGGTCCACGGCGTGGTGGTCCAGATGACGAGGCTCCCCTCCCGGTCGGCGAGCGGGAACTTCACGTAGATCGACGGCGACGTGATCTCGTCGTACTCGACCTCGTTCGCGGCGATCGCGGTCTGGCACCGCGGGCAGTAGTTGACCGACCGCTTGCCCTGTTCGACCAGCCCCCGCTCGTCGACCTGCTGGAACGCCCACCACGCGGCCTCCATGTACTCGGGGGAGATCGTCTCGTAGGGATCCTCCCAGTCCATCCAGACGCCGATCGACTGGAAGTCCTCGTCCATCGCCTCGCGGTTGCGGACGGCGAACTCCTTGCACTCCCGGATGAACGGCTCCATCCCGTACTCCTCGATGTCGCGTTTGGTCTCGAACCCGAGTTCCTCCTCGACTTTCACCTCGATCGGGAGGCCGTGCATGTCGTAGCCGGGGCGGTCGGTGACCCGGTGGCCGGTCATGCGCTTGTACCGGATGACCGCGTCCTTCAGCGTCTTGTTCCACGCCGTCCCCAGGTGCATCTGCCCCGAAGTGTACGGCGGCCCGTCGACGAAGAAGAAGGCCGGGTCGTCGGCGTGGGCCGCCTTCGTCGCCTCGTAGGCGTCTGCGTCGTCCCAGTACGCCCCGACCGCCGCTTCCACCTCGGCGGGCGTGTACTGGTCGTCGACTTCGTCCATACTCGGTGGGTACCGGCGAACCTATATGAACTCCGTGGAACGGTGGCGGGGAGAGCGGCTCTGACGGGGTGATCGTGCCGAGTGCGGACGACGCATCGATGCCGGTGCGTGAACCGGGCTCCGGTCCAACGGCTACCGACGGTCGGCGGCGGGGGCATCGCCGGGCGGGTCGTAGAGCGTGATCCAGTGGTCCGCATACCGTGCCTCGTGCTGTTTCGCCCGTTTGTGAGCGGTCACACAGTCCTCCAACCACGTATCGAGCTCACACTCGTTACAGCGGATACGGCAAGGCATATGATAACGTATATCGCGGAATACATCAGTCTGGCGGGGACGCTCCTGAAGCCCGACACGCCCACGAGCCACGTGCCCCGGCGGCACCAACCAGCTCCGACGCGCCCGGATGACGGCCGTCCCACACTCCGACGAAGGGTACACGCGCCGAACACGTCGTACGGTTGCAGCATAGTAGCGAGGCTGAACCCGTGGGCTTTCGGGTCGCCGGCAGTGTACTCCGTAGCAGTATGACAGCGCAACCGCACCACAGGTGCTGCGGCTTGCTCACGGTGGACGGACCACAACCGAGGCCACATCAGTCGTCTACCGTCTCCCGCGGTTAGCTGCGTCTCACCCAGTCACGTATGAGGTGTAGTACCACTATATTTACATCCGTTGGGCTGTAGAAGATACAAGAAGTCTGAATGAAACGGACCAATCGGTTCACACGTCGCGATATCCTGGCGCTGGGTGCAGGGGCGGTCGCAGGCGGGCTCTCCGGGTGCGCAGGCGGCGAGACCGACTCCGGCAGTTCGGAGTCGTTGCTGACACACGACCAGTGGGGGCAAGGCGAGACTGGCCTGTCGTATCGGACCAGCGACTTCTACACGCCCATCGAAGCGGAGAGTAGCCAACCGGCAGCGGCCCCGGCGCTACGCACGCAACACGAGGCGTGGGCCGAGGCCCACCCGGAGTACCGGATCGACGTCGAGTACCCGGCGTTCGACCAGTGGAAAGACGATCTGGTGCTCGATCTCGCAGAGGGTGAAGGCCCGGACGGGTCGACGCTGGATTCCTCCTGGGTGGCTGATTTCTACGAGTTCCTACAGCCGCTGAACGATCACGTCGACGACGTCGACGACTTCTTTCCGTTCGTCAAGAACGCCACGATGCAGGACGGGGACCTGCTCGCGGGGTGGAAGTACACCGGCTGTCGGTGTCTTTACTACCGACAGGACCTCATCGACCGGTACGGCGACGGGACACCGCCGCGGACGTGGGACGATCTCGTCGGACTCGGCGAGGACATCGCCGACGGCGAGGAGATCACGCCGTTCATGTTCCGGAGCGAGCCGTTCGACAACCTGCCGTACTTCTGGGGGCAGGGCGGCGAACTCGTGGACGACGACGGCGCCCCGGTGCTCGGTGAGGACCCCAACCGGCAGGCGATGGTGAACGTGCTGTCGTTCATCCGCGAACTCGTGGAGACCGGTGTCACGCCGCAGCGCGTGGCAAACGTCGAGGATGTCGAGGACCTTCCTCGCGAGGGACGCAACGATCAACTCGCAATGTTCATCGGAAACAACGACCTGATCGAGCGGGAATTCAAAAACGTCGTCGAGGACGACAGTTGGCAGCGCTGGCAGGTGGCGCAGATTCCGATGATGGAGTCGGATCAGTTCGCCACCGGCGTCGGCGGGTGGACGGAGGGTGCGTTCATCGAGCCAGGTGCCGACGGGGCGGACGCGATGAGGGAGTTCACCTCGAGGTTCGTCGACCCGGACGCGATGGCCCGGTACTGTGCGGCCACCAACTTCCTTCCGACCCGAGAGTCCGCGTACGACAGCGAGTTCTACGGCGACGACGCCATCGAGTATCAGGACACTTTCCGAGAGCTACTCCAAGACGGCGTTGCGCGACCGGCGGTTCCGATCTACTCGACGATCGCCAGCGAGTACGGCGACGCGATCGAACGGGTCGTGACCGGCCAAGCGGACCCCGAGGCGGCCGTCGACAGGATGACCGCCGCGGTCACGGAGGAGTACGACGGGTGATCACGATACTGCCGGCTACCCGCGCAGGTGGCCTCGGCGGACCCGACACGCACACCGACCCACGGAATTCCCCCGGTATCCCGGGCCGAGTCTGACGTATGGCTACTGCTGGAGAGGATAGCCCCATTGGGTTCGGCGTCGAGCGCGTGCGCGACGTGGCGGGGCGCGTCATCGACAGCCCGGTGCCGTGGCTGCTCCCGACGCTGGCGGTGCTCGCGCTGTTCCAACTCTACCCGCTGGTCGAGGCCGTTCAACTGAGTCTGACGAACGAGGTACTCACGACCGCCGACACGGAGTTCGTCGGGCTGCAAAACTACACCGATCTGTTCACGTCGATCGGATTCCGGCAGATGGTGGTTGTGACCACGGTGTTCGCCGTCTCCAGCATCGTACTCCACACCGTGGCCGGGTTGATCCTCGCGCTGGCGATCGACTACGGCGTCCGTCGTGGGCTCCGGGCGCACCTCACCACCCGGGTGTCGGTGTTGCTGGCGTGGATCGTTCCCGGCATCATCATCGGGCTCATCTGGAAGGTGATGCTGATCGAGAGCCAACTCGGCGCGGTCAACTACCTGCTGGGGACGGTCGGCATCGGCCCGGTTCCGTTCCGGTCGGACCCGACATTGGCGCTCGTTTCGACCATCGTCGCCGGCACCTGGCGGGGAACCGCGTTCGCGATGATCATGATCTACGGCGGGCTCCAGCGGATCCCACAGCGGCTCTACGAGGCCGCCCGGGTCGACGGCGCGGGTCGATGGGCCAGGTTCCGCCACGTCACGATCCCGCAGCTCAAGCCGGTCCTGTTCGTGACCCTCGTCTTGGTGTCGATCTACGCGCTCAATACGTTCGACCTGATATTCGCCCTCACCGACGGCGGACCGGGGCAGGCGACGGAGGTGTTCGCCCTGTTCATGTACCGGAAGGCGTTCACCGACTACGCGCTGGGCGAGGCCGCGGCGGTCGCGGTCGTCCTGCTCGGCGTCAACCTCCTGCTGACGGGGATCTACCTCCACGTGTTCGACATCGGAGACCAGCTATGACCACTGATCGTGAACACGATACCGGGAGTTCGTCCGGCGGGTCTCCCGGCGGATCCGGGACCCGTCGACGTCGTGGCGGCGGGGGCAGAACCGAAGCAGTCGCCGGCTCGACAAGCCGGACTGATGGGGGCTCGGCGGACGTCTCCGGGTCGGCTGCCGAAGGCTCGACCGACACTCGGCTGGGGAGGGTCGGGGGCGCGCTCGCCGATACCGGCGTTCGACCGCTTGACGTGGTCACGTACGGCCTCTACGGGATCGCGATGCTGTTCTTCGCGTTTCCGGTATTGTGGATCGTCTCGGCCAGCGTCCGTCCCGAAGGTGCGCTGCTGAGCTTCCCGTTCCGACTCCTGCCGCGGGCAGTGTCGGTGACAGCCTACCAGCGCGTGTTCCGGGAGGGGATGGTGACGTGGCTGTTCAACTCCACGCTGATCACGGTCGTCGGGGTCGGCAGCATCATCGCGGTGTCGGTGCCGGCCGCGTACGCCTTCTCGCGCTTCAGGTTCCGCGGCCGGCGACAGCTGCTCGGGGCCGTGCTGCTGTTCCAGATGATCTCGTCGATCGTAATCATCGTTCCGCTGTACTCGGTTATGACCAGCCTCGGGCTCGTCGACACGCGGGCCGGACTCGTTCTGCTGTACGTAGGTATCCAGACCCCGTTCTCCATCTGGTTACTCAAGGGCTACTTCGACACGGTTCCGGAGGAGCTGGATTACGCTGCCCGGATCGACGGGTGTAATCGCCTCCAGACGCTCCGGCACGTGCTCCTCCGGCCGGTCCTGCCCGGGATCGCCGTCGTCGCCATCTTCAACACGGTGTTCCTCTGGTCGGAGTTCGTCATCGCGTACACCGTCATCGGGAGCGAGCGCAGCCTCTACACCATCTCGATCGGGATCTACGAGTTCCAGAGCCAGTTCGGCAACGACTGGCGGGCGATTGCCGCCGCCAGCGTCGTCGGGATGCTCCCGCTCGTGGTCGTCTTTATCTCGCTCCAGCGGTACTTCGTGAAGGGACTCATCAAGGGCTCACTCAAAGGACAATGACAGGACCCCGGCCGCCAGGAGGTCGAACGGAGTCGTACGTGGAGTTGCACTCCCTCCGGAAGGAGTACACGAACAGTGTCACCGCGATCCAGGAGTTGTCGCTGGCGGTGAACCGGGGCGAACTCCTCGTGCTCGTCGGTCCTTCCGGCTGCGGGAAGTCGACGACGCTGCGATGCATCGCAGGCCTGGAAGCCCCGACTGCGGGCGACGTTCGCATCGACGAGGAGTCGGTTCTGGACAGACCGCCCGAGGCGCGAAACATCGCGATGGTGTTTCAAAACTACGCGCTGTACCCGCACAAGACCGCCAGGCAGAACATCGGATTCGGGCTTCGGATGACGACTGACCTCCCCGAAGCGGAGGTGCGAACCCGTGTGGAAGCGGTCGCCGAGACCCTCGACATCACGGAACTGCTCGACAAGAAACCGGGGTCGCTGTCGGGCGGGCAGCAACAGCGGGTCGCACTCGGTCGCGCTATTATCCGGGATCCCGACGTCTTCCTGCTCGACGAGCCGCTTTCGAACCTCGATGCGACCCTCCGGTCACAGATGCGGACGGAGATCCAGGAGCTCCAGCGCGAGTTGGACGTCACGACTGTCTACGTCACCCACGACCAGACGGAGGCCATGACGATCGGCGACCGTATTGCGGTCCTTCGCGACGGACGGCTCCAGCAGGTCGGAGCGCCGATGGAGTGCTACCACGAGCCGGCGAATCGATTCGTCGCCTCGTTTATCGGTGACCCCTCGATGAACCTGTTCGAGTGCCGGGTTGAGGGTGATGTCTTCGACGGGGAACTCACCTATCCCGCGGAGGGTGCACTGTCCGGAGCCGCGGCTACGGCGGAGGGTCAAGCGGTGACCCTCGGCGTCCGACCGGAGGTGCCGACGCTGCTCTCGCCCGGCGACGACGCCACGGGACCGGCGTTCTCGGGGGAGACCGACGTCGTCGAGCCCGTCGGCGAGCGGTCGTTCGTGTACGTCACGCTCGAAGCCGGACCGCAACTCGTCGTTGCCACCGTCGGCGACGTCACGGTCGCAGAGCAGGCCACGGTTCGCGTCGAAATTCCGCGCACAGGCGTCCACCTGTTCGACGGAGCGACGGGTGACGCCCTCCACCACCCCGACCGTGACGGTGCCAACACGACGCTCGGAGCCGACCTCCCCGAGTGAGCGTGGCCGCACTCACAACAGCTCGGGTCGTTTGTCGCGGACCGAGGCTCGTTCGCGTCCTCCCGTCGCCCGACGGACTGGCGCCGGACGGTCGGACGCCTCACGCCGAGCTGAGGGGACCAACCCTTTCACACTGCCCACCGAACCCGACGGTATGAGCTTGGACGTGCCGACCCCCGACCCCCCGGAACTGGAGGAGATGGACCCCAACGAGTACGAGGACGCCGAGATCGTCGGCGACACCGACTACAAGCGCGAGGAGATCGAGGGCCTGCTCCGCGACGGCGCGTGGGAGCAAGCGTTCGCCGCGTGGGCGTCGACGACGGCTCTCGACGAGGGGGACTTCGAGATCGTCACCGACCTCGATATGATCCAGCGGTTCGACTTCTTCTGGGACTCCTTCGCCGAGCGCGTCGGCTACCACGCGCCGGGCATCCCTGAGGACTGGAAGGAGCGGAACTACCACCCCGACCTCGATTCGTGGGGCTCCGTGTCGGCGATCAACGCCGGGCTGACGGAGCTCGGACAGCTCGTCTGTGACGTCCTGAAAGACGAGTACATCGAGTGGGAGACCGAGTACGAGGCGCCCGACGACCTCCCGGACTTCGGGTGAGGCGGCACTCCCGTCACGCCTCGTATCCGGTAACGCGACGGCACGCCTCGTATCCGGTAGCGCGGCGGCAATGCCCGCCACAGACCGGGCCGCACGGGACCGCGAAGCCGGGCGTCATCGGGCGGATTAGCTGAAAGTAGGCGCTGTCACCACAGCGTAGCGCGTAACAGTACGTGGAGGTTCCACGTCGTTACGACCACGCCGACCGCGGTCAGGCCGAGTGGCACTCCGACGCAGTGCGGTCGCGGGACGCGTCTCCAGAGCAGGTAACACGCACCGAAGACCGTACCCTTCAGTAGGACCGTTGCCCCCACCGGCGACTGTCGGAACAGGGCCACGGCGACGGGGTTCGCCTCGGCGACGCCGGCCAACCCCAACCCGACGAACGTCGTGACGACGTCCCCCAGTCCGAAGAAGAGGACGGCAGCAACCCATAGCCGTGGAGAGCCGACCCGGGAGCGTTCGACCGACGGGAGCGACACCGTCCGGGACACGCCCGACACTTCGGCGAACACACGGTTTGTTAGACGCCGCTTTGCTCCCGTATGGCCCGATTACCGGGCGCGTCGGCACCGGGGGACGCGCAGCCCCGGGACTCCGATCGATGCGGTCGCCCGACGGTGCGGCGCGGCGCCGTGACCGGTTACGGCGATCCTATCGGTAGGGCGGGGGCCGCACGGCGTCCGGAACGCGTGACGTGGCGGCCGCCTACCGCCCGCCGAACCCCTCGAAGTCGTCGGCTTCGCTCGCGGCGTCCGTGTCTCCGTCGTCCTCGAAGTCGAACCGCTCGGGAGGTTGCCCCGCCTCGTCGAGGACGGCGTCCGACACCTCGACCGGACACTCCACCCGAACCGCGATGGCGATGGCGTCGCTGGGGCGGGCGTCGAAGACGAACGGGCGCGGCTCGCCGTTCTCGTACCGCTCGGCGTCGACCTTCGCGTAGAACGTTCCGTCGGCGAGGTCGTCGATCCGGACCTTGTCGATCGCGCCGCCGAACTCCGTGAGCACCGACACCAGGAGGTCGTGGGTCAGCGGGCGCTCGAAGGGCTCCCCGGAGAGGCCCAGTTGGATCGCGCGAGCCTGGTCGTGGGTCACCACGACCGGGAGGAACTCCGAGCGCACGGCGAGGACGACAGCGGGGACGTTCTCGCCGTCGGCGTCGACGCCGAGGGCGATCCCTTCGACTTCTGCGGGGTGGTTCATACCCGTCCATAGCGCTCCCGGGTACGAATAGGTACGGGGCGCCGCGGGGCGGCCCCGACCGGGTCGACTACCGGGTCCGGATCGCCCACACCGCGAGCCACGCCAGGAGGACCGTCACCCCGCCGAGAAACACCAGAAGTCCCGGCGGCGGGCCGGTGGCGGCGGTCGCGGTGGCCTCGGCGGCGACGTCTGCGGTCCCGACCGCGCCGGCGTCGCCACCGCCGGTCCGCGCGCCGAACGGCACGCCGTCGACCAGGAACTGCGCGATCAGGCTCGCGACGCCGACGACCGCGACGCCGCCGAGCAGCCGCGTGAGCACGTCCGAGAGCTCCGACGTCTCCTCCTCGTCGGCCGCGACGACCACCAGCGGGCGATCCGCGGGGGCGTAGACGTCCATCTCGCGACCCTTCTCGGAGTAGACCGTGTCGATCACCTCGATCGCGCCGGCGGATTCGAGCCGGCCGAGGTGGTACTGGACGTTCTGGAGCGAGGAGTCGATCGACGTCGCGAGCTCGGCGGGGTTCGTCGGTTCGTCGTGGAGTTCGCCGAGGATGTTCCGGGCGGTCGTCGAGGACAGTGCCGACAGCAGGTCGTCGGCGTCGTCGTCGTCGAGCCCGACCACCCGGGGCGACGCGTCGACCTCGGGGTCGGACTGGGAGGGCAGCAGGCGGGCCATCGGACGGCCGTACCACGGGGATCGATACAAACCTGTTGCTTCCGAGAGGTCGGTGCGTGGCGGCCGACTCCGAGGTGGCGTCGCCTCCGACCGGGCCGGGGTCGCCGTCCCGGGTGTGACCGCGCCGCAATACACAAGCCCCGTGGCCGTCTACGGCTCCGTATGTACGTCCGGGACGCCAAAAATCGGGACGAGGTCTGGTTGCTCGACAGGGTCGAGGAGGCCGATATCGACGATCCCGCGTTCCGGTCCCGGGATTACGTGATCGCGCTCGACGAGGAAACCTCCCGGAAGGCCGGGTTCGGGCGGATCCGCGTCCACAAGACCGACCAGGGCGACTTCTGTGAACTCGCGTTCGTCTACACGCTTCCGCCGTGGCGCCAGCAGGGCGTCGGCGCGCACATCCTCGAACGGCTCGTCGCCGAGGCGGGCGACGACGGGCACGAGACGGTGTACACGTTCACCCGGCAACCCGCCTACTTCACGCCGTTCGGGTTCGAGCCCCAGGAGGGGACGGACCTGCCGGAGCCGGTGGGGGAGCGGCTGGCGGCCGTCCGGGAGGAGCGCGGCGACGACGTCATCGCGCTCCGGGCACACGCTGACGGCTTTTCGGTTCCCGACCGGTTCCGCGAGCGGTTCAAGTCGGCGGCGCCCGCCGACGACCCCGAGGACGGCGAGACCGTCGAGGAGTCGCCGGAGGACTTCGGGATCGACCCCTCGGAGGCGACCTACAAGTACGACACCGGGAGCTGACTCCGCGCGGCCGGCGACCCTCGACGTCCTCCCCGCGCTGAAGCGCGAGGCTCTCATCTCGTACGCCCGTAACCGACCGCGACGTGTCAGGTCCGATCGGTGAGGAAGTCCGTGCTGAACACGATGTACGCGAGGACGCTACAGAACAGGATGGGGGGAAGAAGCGCGAACGCCCACAGGGGCTCGATCCCCCACCGGAGGATCAGCACGACGTTTCCGACCCCGAGCGCGAGAAAGGGTGCGACCGCCAGCGCCGCCCGCTTTCGGTTTCGGTGCCCCGCCTCGGAGTCGAGCGGCGCGTCGGGATCGAACTCCTCGTCGGCGGCCTCTGGGCGCTCGTCGGCCGACGTGGGAGAGACCATACCCGTGTGTGGGGGTTCGAGCCGCAAAAGCGCCGCGTTCCCGTGCGGCTCCGCCCCCTCGGTGTCGGCCGACCGCCCTCGGCGTCACTCGGGGCCGCCGCGGTCGGCCTCGAGGCGCGAGGCGAGTTCGACCAGCCCGAACAGTCCTCCGAGGACCGCGGTCGACACGACGACGCCGTACAGCGCCACCGTCCCGGGGGTCACGGGGATGGTGAACCCGGTCCCCAGGACCGCGGCGGCTTCGAGTGCGCCGTTGCTCCCGACGATCCACCCGATCCCGCCCGAGAGCAGGACCACGATCCCGCCGACCGCGAGCAGGATCCGTCGGCCGAGGCCGGGGTCGCCCGATACGTCGCTCGCGCTCCCGCCGTCCGTGGCGACGTCGTCCCCGCAGTCCCTGCCGCCGTCGGGTTCCGAGTACACACGCAGGCGTCCGCACGGAGCGGATTTGGCCCTGTTGGTTCCGGGTCGCCCGCGAGCATCACGGCCGGGGCCGGCCCGGCCGCGCCCGGCGGCACCGCCTGACGGCAACCTACAAGTCGCCACCGGTCGAACCGGACGACGATGACCGACGATCTGGTCGAACACGCTCGCGCGGCGCTCGAGGAGGCGTACGTCCCGTACTCGGCGTACGCGGTCGGGGCGGCGCTTTCGACCGCCGACGGCTCCGTGTACGTCGGGTGCAACGTCGAGAACGCCAACTACTCCAACAGCCTCCACGCCGAGGAGGTCGCGGTCGCGTCGGCGGTCGCAGACGGCCGCCGCGGCTTCGAGCGGATCGCGGTGTCGTCGGGCGCACGCGACGGCGTCACGCCCTGCGGGATGTGCCGCCAGACGCTCGCGGAGTTCGTCGACGACGACTTCCCCGTGGTCTGTGACGAGGGCGACCACACGACGACCTACACCCTCGGGGAACTCCTGCCGAACACCATCTCCACGGAGACGCTCTCGGCGGCAGCCGACCGCGACGCGGAGTAACCGCTCCGATACCCTATTCTTCCCCGGGCCCGACGGCGTAGTCGTGAGCGACAGCGAAGACCCGAGCGACGACGAGCAGTACCACGTCGCGGTCGGTCCCGACGACGTCGCCGACGCCGTGCTCCTCCCCGGGAACCCCGAGCGGGTCGAGACGATCACCGCGCTGTGGGACGACCACGAGGAGCGGGCGAGCCACCGCGAGTACCGGACGGCCACGGGGACCTACGACGGAACCCCGATCTCGGTCACCTCGACCGGGATCGGGAGCCCCTCGACAGCGATCGCGGTCGAGGAACTCGCCCGCGTGGGCGTGGAGACGTTCGTCCGGGTGGGGTCCTGCGGCGCGATCCAGCCGGACATGGACGTCGGCGACCTGGTGATCACCGCCGGCGCGGTCCGCCAGGAGGGCACCTCCGACGAGTACGTCCGCGAGGACTACCCCGCGGTCGCCGACCGGGAGGTCGTCGCCGCGCTGATCGCGGCCGCCGAACGCCTCGGCCACGACTACCACGTCGGGCTCACGATGAGCGCCGACTCGTTCTACGTCGGGCAGGGGCGCCCGGGACACGAGGGGTTCACCGGGGCGGGATCGGCGTCGTTGATCGAGGACCTCCAAGCGGCGAACGTGAAGAACGTGGAGATGGAGGCGGCGGCGCTTCTCACGCTCGGGAGCCTCTATGGCCTCCGGACCGGCGCGGTGTGTTCGGTCTACGCCAACCGGGTCACCGGCGATTTCCGGACCGAGGGCGAGTCACGCGCGGCCGAGACCGCGAGTCTCGCGGTCCGCCTGCTCGCGCGGATGGACGCCGCGAAACGCGACGCCGGGGTCGACCACTGGCACCCCGGCCTCTCGATCGAGTAACCCGCTCGGGCGGCTGCAGAACGCTCGCCCGGCGGTTCCGTCGCTCGGGGCGCCTCCCCGCTCGACCGTCTCCCGGGGCGTTCCGCAGTGCCTTTATCTCGGGATCCCGGACGTACGGCTATGAGCACGCAAGTCGTCGTCGTCGGTGCGGGCTACGCGGGCGCCGGCGGGGTCAAACGCCTCGAATCCGAACTCGATGCCGGGGTCGATCTCACGTGGATCTCCGAACACGACTACCACCTCGTCCTCCACGAGGTCCACCGGTGCATCCGGGACCCGAGCGTCGAATCCAAGGTCGCCATCCCGGTCGACGAGATCAAGTCGGAGTCGACGGAGTTCGTGAAGGGTCGCGTCACCGACGTCGACGTCGACGAACGGGTCGTCGAACTCGAGGACGGCGAGGTCGAGTACGACTACCTCCTGGTCGGGCTCGGGTCGAGCACCGCCTTCTTCGGCATCGACGGGCTGGAGGAGCACGCGCACCAGTTGAAAGGCCTCGACGACGCCCGTGCGATCCACGCCGACGTCGAGGCGGCCGCAGCCGACGCCTCCCGCGACGATCCCGCGCGGGTGATCGTCGGCGGCGCGGGGCTCTCGGGGATCCAGACCGCCGGCGAGATCGCGGAGTACCGAGACGAGCACCGCGCGCCCATCGACGTGACGCTCGTCGAGGGGCTCGACGAGGTGTTCCCGGGGAACGACCCGGAGCTGCAGGGCGCGCTGCGCCGGCGGCTCGAGGCGCTCGACGTCGAGATCATCACGGGCGAGTTCATCTCGCAGGCCGACGAGGACGCGGTGTTCCTCGGCGGCGGCGACGACGACCCCGGCGAGGAGCTCGCGTACGACGTCCTGATCTGGACCGGCGGGATCACCGGTCACGACGAGGTCCACGGCGTCGACGTCGAGCAGGACGACCGCTCGCACCGCATCAACGCCGAGGCCGACTTTCAGACGTCCGACGAGCGGGTGTTCGCGCTGGGCGACGCCGCGCTGGTCGGGCAGGGTGAGGACGCCGTCGCGCCGCCGACCGCACAGGCCGCGTGGCAGGCCGCGGAGGTCGCCGGCGAGAACGTCGCCCGGGCGGTCGAGGGCCGGCCGTTGAAAACCTGGCGGCACGACGACAAGGGGACCGTCGTCTCCGTCGGCGACGACGCCGTGGCGCACGGCATCAAGCTCCCCGTGGTCGGGGAGTTCCCGGTGAACGTGTTCGGTGGCCCCGCGGCGCGAACGTTGAAGAAGGCGATCGCCGCGCGGTGGATCGGCGACGTCTCCTCACCCCGGAACGCCCTCGAGGCGTGGGGGAGTATGTGACCGGACGGGCCGACTCGTACACCTGAGTTACCCGGCTGATCGTATACTTGTGTTACCCGGCTGACTGACCGTACACCTGAGTTACCCGACCAACTGACCGTACGCCTGGATTACCCGGCGGCTGTGTCGCCGTTGAACCCCACAAAAGATGGGTTTCGGCCGCCGCGACCGCTAGTGTGCCGACTCCTCGACCGGCGCGCGCATGTCCTGGATCCGCAGAATGAGGATGTTCCCCGTGTCGTCTTTCCCGTCGACCGTTCCCTCGATCACGAGCTTCGACAGGGGGGTGGGGCCGACGGTCACCTGATCGCCCTCGTGGAAGTCCCGTACCGAGCCCTGGATGTGGATCTCCGCGCGACAGAGCTCGGGGTGGTGGACCGAAGAGAGGTCGACCTCGTCGACGTTAGCGTTCTCGACCTCTTCGCCGTCGTGGAACAGCGGGACGTACGCCGGCTCGTCCATCTGATCCACGTCGAGCGCCTCGTAGGCGTTCGCCGTCGGCTTGTATCCCCCCTTCGGGCCGGGGACGCCCTCGACGAGTTGGAGCGCCTTCAGGCTCTGCATCTGGTTTCGGATGGTTCCGGGGTTGCGGTCGACCTCCGCCGCGATGTCCTCACCCTTCACCGCGTCCTCGCTCTTGCGGTGGAGGTTTATCAACGCGGTCAGGATGGTTTTCTGACTGGACGTCAGTTCGATGGATGACATACAGGATCGTTCGCCGCAGACAGTCTTAAATCCGGTGGACGGACGGGTGGCGCTCCGGACGCGAGTCGGATTTCGATCCCATCTCCACACGAACGTTTCGTTTTTCGCCGACATCTCCGCCGTGATTCGGGACACCGGCGTTCGAATACGGCGTTCGTCGTCAGCGGATCCGTCCGGCTCTCCGCCCCCTTCGACGCCGGATCCCTCGGCGCGGTCGCGGTGCACTCGTCGGACTGCGGGGCTCGTTCGGCGCCGTGGCCGCCCTCCGGTCCCCCGTGATGGAGTGCGGTCGACCCCGGTCGAACGAGCGTTCGCGCCCGAGCCGATACCGTTTTGTGGCTCGTAGAGTGTGACATGTGTATGGAAGACACACGGGTCCTCGTGACGGGGGGTGCGGGGTTCATCGGATCGAACCTCGCGAACCACCTCGCGGCAGACAACGACGTGATCGCGGTCGACGATCTCCACCTCGGCACGCCCGAGAACCTCTCTGACGGCGTCGAGTTCGTCGACGCGAGCGTGCTCGACGACGACCTCCCCACGGAGGACGTCGACGTGCTGTTCCACCTCGCGGCGTACTCCTCGTACACGATGGCCGAGGAGAACAAGCGGGAGGCCACCCGCGTGAACGTCGAGGGATTCGTCAACGCCGTCGAGCAGGCCCGCGAGGACGGGTGTGACACGGTCGTCTACGCCACCACCTCCTCGATCTACGGCTCCCGGACCGACCCCTCGCCGGAGGACCTCCCGGTCGAGGCTCGGACGTGTTACGAGGCCTCGAAACTCGCGCGCGAGCAGTACGGCGAGTATTTCCACCACCACTACGACATGACCCTCGCGGGACTCCGGTTCTTCTCGGTTTACCAGGGGTACGGCGGCGCGGAGGAACACAAAGGCGAGTACGCCAACACCGTCGCGCAGTTCACCCACAAGATCGCCAACGGCGAGCGACCGAAGCTGTTCGGCGACGGCTCCCAGACGCGCGACTTCACCCACGTCGACGACATCGTCCGCGGGATCGAACTCGCCGCCGATCACGACCTGCAGGGCATCTACAACCTCGGGACCGGCGAGAGTTACACGTTCAACGCCATGGTCGGGATGATCAACGACGAACTCGGCACCGACGTCGACCCCGAGTACGTCGAGAACCCGCTGGAGGTGTACGTCCACGACACGATGGCCGACGCGACGAAGATGCGCGAGGCCACCGGGTGGGAGCCGGAGATCGGCTTCAGGCAGGGCGTCGCTCGGGTGTGTGCGCCGTATCGGGAGTGATCGGCGATGGCTCCCGGTGACACCGACGCCGACGGCACCGCCAGCCCGGAGACGGTCCGCGTGATCGGCGCCCCCGTCGACTACGGAGCGAACAGACGCGGCGTTGACATGGGCCCCTCTGCCATTCGGTACGCCGGGCTCGCTGCGGAGCTCGAACGGGCGGACGCCTCGGTGGTCGACGACGGCGACGTGGCCGCGCCGCGGGCGGAGGAGCGCGACCCCGACACCGAGACGCTGGGGTCGGAGCGCGCGAAGTTTCTCCGGGAGACCCGAGGCGTCGCGACCCGACTCGCGGAGCGGGTCGGAGCGGCACTCGGTGACGACGATCTGCCGGTGGTTCTCGGCGGCGACCACTCCGTCTCGATCGGATCGGTGCGGGGATCGGCGCGGGACGCCGAGGTCGGCGTGGTGTGGTTCGACGCCCACGCGGACTGTAACACGCCGGAAACGTCGCCGACGGGGAACATCCACGGGATGCCGCTCGCTGCGGTCCTCGGCGTCGGCGCCTTCGCCGGGGTCGAGTGGGCCACCGCCGCCGGCCTCACCGCCGACAACGTCGCGATCGTCGGCCTCCGGGACGTCGACCCGCCGGAACGGCAGGCCATCGAACGGACCGGCGTGACCGCGTTCACCATGTCCGACGTCGACGCTCGCGGGATCACGAGCGTCGTCGGCGACGCGCTCGACGTGGCCGCCGCCGGAACCGACGGGATCCACGTCAGCCTGGATCTCGACTGGCTCGACCCCGGCGAGGCGCCCGGCGTTGGCACGCCCGTCCGCGGGGGCGTCACCTACCGGGAAGCCCACTCCGCGCTGGAGCAGGTGGCCCGGCGCGGGAGCCTCCGATCGCTTGACCTCGTCGAGGTGAACCCGACGCTCGATCGGGAGAACGAGACCGCGTCGCTGGCCGCGGAGTTGGCGTCGAGCGCGCTGGGGCGGCGAATTCTGTAATCGGGGCGTCGACGGCGAGTCCCTTCGGCCGACGTCAGTCGGCGTCGGCCTCGGTCGGACCGTCCGCACTCGCCTCGGCCGGCTCTTCGGTGTCGGCCGCGGCGTGGACATCGACGCTCGCCACCGTGTCACCGGGCTCTAAGTCCATCACGATGACGCCCATCGTGTTCCGGCCGACGACCGAGAGGTCCTCGACCGGCGTCCGGAGGATCTGGCCGCCGCCGCTCATCACGAACAGGTGATCGTCCGACCCCACCGTCTCCAGCTCGCAGACCCGCCCGTTGCGGTCGTTGGTCTTGATGTCGATCAACCCCTTGCCGTTGCGGGACTGCCGGCGGTACTGGCCGACCTCGGTCCGCTTGCCGTAGCCGTGTTCGGTGACGGTGAGGACCCAGCTGTGGCGGTCGGTGTCGACGGCCGCGAGCGCCGCGACCTCGTCGCCGTCGTCGAGCCGGATCCCACGGACGCCGCGAGCCGACCGGCCCATCGCCCGCACTTCGGACTCGTCGAACCGGATCGCCATCCCCGCACGGCTCGCGAGGATCAACTCCCGGTCGCCGTCGGTGACCTCGGCGTCGACCAGGGCGTCGCCGTCACCCAGCTTCGTCGCGATGATCCCCCCCGAGTGGATGTTCTGGAACTCCTCGACGCTCGTGCGCTTTATGTACCCCTCCCGCGTCGCCATCGTGAGATACTCGTCCGCGTCGGCCTCCATCTCGGCGGTGTTGACGACCGCGGTGAGTTCCTCGCCGTCGTCGAGATCGAGCAGGTTCACTGCGGACTTCCCCCGGGCGGTCCGTGACATCTCCGGAACCTGGTAGGTCTTCAGCTGGTAGACCTTCCCGTGAGTGGTGAAATACAGGAGGTAGTCGTGCGTCGAGGCGACGTACACCGACGCGACCCGGTCGCCCTCCTTGAGCTCGGTGCCGATGATTCCCTTGCCGCCGCGGTTCTGGGCCCTGAAGCGATCCAAGGGCATGCGCTTGATGTAGTCGTCCTCCGAGACCACCACCACGACGTCCTCCTCGGCGATGAGGTCCTCGTGAGTGACGGTGCCGGTGTCCTCGATGATCGAGGTGCGGCGGTCGTCGTCGTACTCGTCTTCGATGGCCTCCAGTTCGGACCTGACGACCGCGTCCAGCTCTTCGGGGTCGTTCAGGATGGCCTCCAACCGCTCGATCCGCGACTGGACCGTCGCGTACTCCTCGCGGATCTCGTCGGCCTCCATCGCGGTGAGCGACCCGAGCTGCATCGCCACGATGTGGTCTGCCTGCGCCGCCGAGAAGTCGAAGCTCGGGAGCGTCTCGCCGTCGGCTTCGACGACGTGCTCGCCGCGGAGCGCGGCCTTCGCGTCGTCGCGGCTCCCGGAGTTCCTGATGACCTCGACCACGTCGTCGACCGACTGCAACGCCTGCAGCCGCCCCTCGAGGATGTGCGCGCGGTCGCGCTTCTCGTCAAGCTCGTACTGCGAGCGCCGCCTGACGACCGTCCGGCGGTGGTCGAGATACTCCTCGAGGGTCTCCTTCAGCGTGAGCACCTTCGGCTGGCCGTCGACCAGAGCGAGGTTGATCACGCCGAACGTGGACTCGAGGTGGTGCTCCAGGAGTTGGTTCTTCACCACCTCCGCGTTGGCGCCGCGCTTGAGCTCGACCACGACCCGGATGCCGTCGCGGTCGGACTCGTCGCGGAGGTCGCGGATCCCCTCGATGGTGCCGTCGTTGACGTTGTCCGCGATCCGTTCGACCAGGCGGGCCTTGTTCGCCTGGAACGGGAGTTCGGTGATCACGATCCGGTCGTCGGCCTCGACCTCGAACTCCGCGCGCACTCGGATCCGGCCCCGACCCGTCTTGTACGCCTTGTGGATCGCGTTCCGGCCGACGATGTTGGCGCCCGTCGGGAAGTCCGGCCCCTTGACGTACTCCATCAGGTCCTCGACGGTGCAGTCGGGGTCGTCGATGAGGTGGATCGTCGCGTCGATCACCTCGCCCAAGTTGTGCGGCGGGATGTTTGTCGACATCCCGACCGCGATGCCGGAGGAGCCGTTGACGAGGAGGTTCGGGAACGCTGCCGGAAGCACCGCCGGCTCCGTCAGGCGGTCGTCGTAGTTGGACTGGAAGTCGACGGTGTCCATCCCGATGTCGGCGAGCAACTCCTCGGCGATGGGTGACATCCGGGCTTCGGTGTACCGCATCGCCGCGGGCGGGTCGCCGTCGACGGAGCCGAAGTTACCCTGGCCGTCGACCAGGGGATACCGCATGGAGAAGCCCTGTGCCATCCGCGCGAGCGTGTCGTAGATCGCGGAGTCGCCGTGCGGGTGGTAATCTCCCATCGTCTCGCCGACGATCGAGGACGACTTTCGATGGGAGGAGCGGGCGGTGACGCCCAACTCGTGCATCGCGTAGAGTATCCGGCGATGGACGGGCTTCAGCCCGTCGCGCGCGTCGGGTAGTGCCCGGCCCGCGATCACCGACATGGCGTAGTCGATGTAGGACTGTTCCATCTCCTGTTCGATGCGTGCGGTTTCCACGTCGGCGGCGATGCCGGCGTCGGGATCGAATCGGTCTGGTGCGTCGGAGCTCATATGTCCACCCATTCGGCGTCCGTCGCCCTGTCCTTGATGAACTGTTTCCGCGGTTCGACGGCGTCACCCATGAGAACCGAGAACATCTTGTCGGCTGCGGCGGCGTCCTCGACGGTGATCCGCTTGAGGATCCGGTTCTCGGGGTTCATGGTGGTCTCCCACAGCTGGTCGGGGTTCATCTCTCCTAACCCCTTGAACCGCTGGACCTGCGTGGGGTTGCCGTCGCAGACCTCCTCGATGATGCGGTCCCGCTCGGCCTCAGTCATCGCGTCGTAGGTCTCGCCTCGGTACCGGATGCGGTACAGCGGCGGCTTCGCGGCGTAGACGTAACCCGCCTCCACCAGGGGGCGCATGTGGCGGTAGAGCAGCGTCAGAAGCAGCGTCCGGATGTGCGCGCCGTCGACGTCGGCGTCCGAGAGGAGGATCAGCCGCTCGTACCGCACGTCGTCGATGTCGAACTCCTCGCCGACCCCCGCGCCGATCGCGGTGATCAGCGCCCGGACCTCGTCGTTTTCGAGGACTCTGTCGAGCCGGTGTTTCTCGACGTTCAGGATCTTCCCCTTCAGCGGGAGTATCGCCTGGAACCGGCGGTCTCGGCCCTGTTTGGCGCTGTTGTGGACGAACACCCCGGATTCGAGCGCGAAGTTGTGAGTTCCGGGGACTTCCAGGTCGTACACGTCCTCGGTCTCGTCGATCGGTTCTACGGATACGACGGAGTGGTTGTGCGTTTCGACGGCCTCCACCAATTCGGCCTCGTTTTCGAAGAATTTCTCGATGGTCGTTCCCTTCGTCAGTACGTTCGGATCCGATTCCTCCCGTCGGTGCTCATCGTACGATTCCAAGTCACCTTCCTCTTCGAGAACCTCCTTCATAAACGGAATTGTGTTCTCGTAGTACGTCTGGTTGTAGGACTCCATCCGCTGCTCTCGGAACTCTTCGGTCCACTGTTCCTCGGTCTTCTCGCTCCGCCACTCGCGTAGCTCCTGGTCGTCCCACTGTTCTTTCGCTCCCCTCCGGCGTTTCTCCTTCGCTTCGGGGTGCTCCTCGAAGTACTGTGAGACGCGCTCGGACTGCTCCTGTCGATGTTCCTCATCATCCCAGTATTCTCGTGCCTCCTGGGTCAGCCGCTTTCGGACGCGCTCGCGGTACTCTGGGTTGTTCTCGTAGAATTCGCGCCACGCCTCCCGCATATACTCACGATAGGAGTCGTCCTCCCACTGCTCTTTCGCCTGTTCCCGCAGGACCCTGACTGTCTCCTCCTCCTGCATCCGCTGACTCATTTTTTCGCGGAACGCATCCGACTGCCGCACCTCCTTGGCCTTCGTTTTTGCTGCTTCGGTGTGCAGCGTCCGTTCGGCGTGCTCTCGATGGAGCTCGAGGTGTTCGTTCTTCGGGAGACGATCGATGTTGTCCGGTCGGTTGTTCCGCTTGTCGAAATCGATGTGATGCTTGTGATCGCCGTCGCTCTGCTCGTACACACCGCGATCGAGGTTGTATCGGTCCGCGAGGAGGTGGGTGAACTTCCAGAAGTCCTCCGAATGCGGCTGCTTCACCATCTCGTATCCGTCAATTGTGATGTTCTCCTCGTCGGTATCTGACACCTTCCGGTACAGCGGCATCAACGACTGGTCGTCGTCGAGATCTTGTGCCTCACAGTAGCTCCCATCGCGGAGCATAAACTCGTGGTCCGGTGTACACCGGATCTCCTCGCCGTTGTCGAGGGTGACACGTACCAACTCCGCGTCCTCCTTCGTGACACGCGGGTTCTCGATCCGATCGATTCCGATCCGCCCGCCGTCTTGGACGGTGTAACAGTAGTGTGTTTGGCCGTTCTCGTGCTCCTCGACGAGCCGTTCGAACGTTATCGAGCGCCCGTCTGTGAGTGCGATTTCCGTATCACCGGTGAAACAGCCCCCAGCGCTGTCGCCTTCCACCACGAACAGCTCCGCCTCGGAGGGATCGCGGCTCTGGCAGTCCGCGAGCTTCCCCGGCAGCGACGTCGACTCGAGCGCCGACTTCCGGCGGGTGAGTTCCTCGGCCTGTTTTGCGGCCTTCCGCGCCTTCGCGGCCTCGACGGCCTTGCGCACGATTGCTTCGGCGGTGTCGGGGTGCTCTTCGAGGTAGGTTCCCAGCCGCTCGTGGGTAACCGACTCCACGATCCCGCGCACGTCGCTGTTGCCGAGCTTGGTCTTGGTCTGGCCCTCGAACTGGGGGTCGGGGTGTTTGATCGAGATGACCGCGGTCAACCCCTCGCGGACGTCCTCGCCCTTCAGCGAGTCGAAGTCGCCGAGCAGACCGTGCTCCCGGGCGTAGTCGTTGACGACGCGTGTCAGCGCGGTCTTGAACCCCGTGAGGTGGGTGCCGCCCTCGCGGGTGTTGATGTTGTTGGCGAACGCGTGGATCGACCCTTGGAGCTCCTCGGTGGCCTGCAGCGCCACCTCGACCTGGATGTCGTTTTCGGCGTCGTCGTAGTAGATGACGTCGTCGTGGAGGACGGTCTTGGTCTCGTTGAGATACCGGACGAACTCGCGAATCCCGCCGTCGTACAGGAACGACCGCTCGCGCGGCTCGGCGTCGGCGGTCGCACCGTCAGCGTCAGTCTCGGACTCCGGCTCGTCCCCGTCGGCGTCGGCGGCGGCCTCCTCGATCAGCCGGATCTCGACGCCGGAGTTGAGGAAGGCGAGTTCCCGGAGCCGCGTCTCCAGCGTGCCGAACTCGAAGACGTCGGTCTCGAAGATGTCGTCGTCCGGCCAGAACCGGACCGTGGTGCCGGTCCTCTCCTCGCTGTCGAGGTCGCGGACGCGCTCGAAGGCACCTTCCCGTGGCTCGCCGTGATCGAAGGAGTCGTGCCACACTGCGCCGTCACGTTTGATTTCGACGTCGAGCCGGCGCGAGAGGGCGTTGACCACCGAGACGCCGACGCCGTGGAGGCCGCCGGAGACCTGATACGACTTGTTGTCGAACTTCCCGCCGGCGTGGAGGACGGTCATGATGACCTCCACGGCCGGCCGATCGTACTGTTCGTGGGTGTCGACGGGGATCCCTCGGCCGTTGTCGGTGACGGACACCGAGCCGTCGTCGTGGAGCGTGACCTCGATCCGGTCACAGTGGCCGGCGAGGGCCTCGTCGATCGCGTTGTCGACGACCTCGTAGACGAGGTGGTGTAACCCGCGGGAATCCGTCGACCCGATGTACATCGCCGGGCGCTTCCGGACCGCCTCCAGGCCTTCCAGGACCTGGATCTGCCCGGCTCCGTACTCTGTATCCTGTGACATTGAATGTACTGTCGTTTAGTCATCTCTACTCATAAACCCTCGCACGCGCGGGCGCGAACAACCGAAAGGCTCCCTGCCTCCGCAACCTCCGGAGCATCCCCGCCTCCGCAACCGACAGCACAAAGTCCTCGCCCCGGCAAAGGTTGGATATGAGCGACGACGACGCGCCGCCGAAGCCCAGTGACGTCGGCGACGACGCCGACGCCCCGCCGGTCTCCGAGAAGCCCTACAAGATCATCTTCGAGGGGAACAAATGCATCGGTGCGGGTCGGTGCGCGGAGGTCGCCGACAACTGGGAGATGGACATTACCTCGGGGCTGGCCCGCCCGAAGTCGTACTTCATTGGCGAAGACGAACTCGACGAGAACATCCGCGCCGCGGAGGTCTGTCCCGCGAAGAAGGACAAAGGCGTGATCCACGTGATCGACCGCCGACGCGACGCGGAGATCGCGCCCGACCCGCACGGCGACGGGACGCTCAGCGTCGACTGGTAGCGTATCGTTCCGTACCGAGTCGGCTATGCCCGCGTCCCATCCACCAAAACGAAACCACTAACGGTGCGTCCGCGGAAGGGTGAGACGCGCGGGGGTGGCTGAGCCAGGCCAAAAGCGGCGGACTTAAGATCCGCTCCCGTAGGGGTTCGTGGGTTCGAATCCCATCCCCCGCATCAGAATCCGTGAGCGACAGCGAACGGTTCGGTTCGACGGTGGGATTCGAATGAGGGAGCGAGCGTAGCGAGCGACCGTGGTTCGAATCCCATCCCCCGCACTTGCGTGTCCGAGCGATAGCGAGGACCGCGGACGTATGATCGGATTTGAACCAGGGAGTGAACGGTTCGACCGAACGGACTACTCGAGGCGCGAACCGCCGTCGTCTCCGGGTGCAATAGCCGCCGGATCGGTCCCGACTTCGCCACCGGGTACACCCGGCCGTCCTCGTCATCCACGCCCACACGTGGGGATGCGTGCGTCGGGTCGGGGCCATCACAACATTGATTTGGCGGTTGTGTGATACTGTTCGTGTGCCTACGAAAGCCACTGGATCGCATCCGGTATCCGCGTTGGTCGCGTTGGTGGCTGGATCCGTGCTATCGAAGTACGTCTGGGAACTACTCCCGCCGGTCGGAACCGCTTCGCAGGCAGTGCTCACTCTCATCAACGACTCCCTCGTGACGGTGCCGACGAGTTCGAACGCGGCCGGCGCGCTGGTGATCTTCGTCGGCGTGACCGTCGTGTGGGAAGCCGCGCACTACGTCCGCGAGCGGTGATGGCTACCATCCCCGTCAGTGGCCGGCACCGCGTAGGCGGGATCCGCCGGGGAGAGAGCGGAGTCAGCCGAACACCAGTCCCACGACGACCCCCAGTAGGATGACGACGAACACGATGACCACCCCGTAGAACATGAAGCGATCGGCTCCGTCCATACACGACACTCGAACGCCGACCCCCAAATGCGTTCACACTGCGCCCGGCGAGCACCCGTTCGGGATGGCGGCGATAGCGACCCGGCTGGGACGTTCGATGGCCCCGGAGCCGCTCCGACAGGGGTAAAAACCACGCCGCGGTAGGGAGGGCAATGAGTGAGGAAGCGGCCGGCGAGGGTCGCGTCCGGGTCGTCGGGACCGCACACGTCTCCGAGGAGAGCGTCCGCGAGGTCGAGGCGGTCATCGAGGCCGAACGCCCGGACATCGTCGCGGTCGAACTCGACGAGGGGCGGTATCGCCAGCTGAAGGGCGGCGAACCCGACGACATCGAGCCCGGGGATCTGCTCCGCGGCAACACCGTCTTCCAGTTTCTGGCGTACTGGATGCTGTCGTACGTGCAGGCGCGGCTCGGCGAGAAGTTCGACATCACCCCCGGCGCGGACATGCTCTCGGCCGTCGAGACCGCCGAGGGGCTGGGGATCGACGTCGCCCTGGTGGATCGCGACATCAACGAGACGATGCGGCGCTTCTGGTCGGCGATGGGGTTCGTCGAGAAGCTTCGGATGGTCGGGGGGCTGGCGTTCGGGATCGGCGACAGCCGGGGCGTCGGGCTCGCGGCGGGCGTCGTCCTCGGACTCCTGTTCGGGCCGCTGGTGGCGATCTTCGGCGGGAGCGTCGGGATCGACCTCGCGCTCCTGTCGAGAGTCGCCGGCGGTGTCGTGCTCGCGGGCGGCGTCGCCGCCGCGGTGTGGTTCCTCGGCGCCTCGGTTCTCGGATCCGGAGATCGCGCGATCGTCGCGCTCGGTGGGGGGATCGCCGTCGGCGCCATCGGCGGCGTCGGCCTCGGGCTCGCAGCCCCCGTGGTCGACGCTCTCGGGCCGTTCACCGCCCGCATCGTCGGCAGTATGGCGCTGGGGCTTCTGGGTGGCGTGGCGGTCGGCGGGATCGCCGGGCAGTTCGCGTCGGTCTTCGGGGTCGCAGAGACCGAGGACGTCGAGGAGTTCGACATGGCGGAACTCACCGACACCGACGTGGTGAGCGCGATGATGGAGGAGTTCCGGCAGTTCTCTCCGGGCGGCGCGGCGGCGCTGATCGACGAGCGTGACGCGTTCATCGCCCACAAGCTCGTGGGGCTACGACAGTCCGGGGCGGACGTGGTCGCGGTGGTCGGCGCGGGCCACCGCGAGGGGATCGAACGGTACCTCGATCACCCGGAGGAACTCCCGTCGATGGCGTCGCTGACCGGAAGCGGGGGCGGCGGGATCCCGTGGGCGAAGGTCGTCGGTACGGGAATCTCCCTTGTCGTGATCGGCTTTTTCGTCCTCCTGGCGCTGTCGTCGGCCGGCGACGCCACGCTGCTGCGACTGTTCGGCGCGTGGTTTCTCGTCAACGGGCTGTTCGCCGCGGCGCTGGCGAAGGCAGCAGGCGCACGGTGGTCGTCGTCGCTAGTCGGCGGGGCGGTCGCGTGGATGACCTCGATCAACCCGTTCCTCGCGCCGGGGTGGTTCACGGGGTACGTCGAGCTCCAGCACAACCCGGTGAACGTCTCGGACATCAGCACGCTCAACGGGATCCTCGCCGACGAGGAACGGCCGATCCCGGAGCTCGTGTCGGACCTGTTTGCGGTGCCGCTGTTCCGGCTGATCGTGATCGTCGCCGCGACCAACATCGGCAGCATCGTCGCCTCGGTGCTGTTCGTCGCGTACCTCCTCCCGCTCTTCGCGCTGGACCTCGGCGGCGCGGCCGGCGTCACCAGGCTGCTGTTCGAGGGTGCACGGAACGGCTGGGAGATTCTCTGGGGGACGGTCGCGTGACGGGCGGGAGATCACTCCCGGGGCGCAGACCGCCACACGACGGCGCGAGGCTCGAATGAGCGTCTCCGGACTCGCCTTCAGTGCCAGGGAACTCCGCGACCTAGCCGTGGCGTGGGTCGCACTCGGGGTCGCCTTCGCGGTCTTCTTCGCCGGCGGCGGCCGGCGGGCGGTCGACGTGCTCGTGGGCGGCGGGGTCCTCGCGCCGCTTCTCCTCAGCCTCCTGACCGCCGGCGCCGGGTTTCTGGTGCACGAACTCGCCCACAAGGTCGTTGCGGTCCGGTTCGGCCAGATCGCGGAGTTCCGCGCGGACTACGGCATGCTCTTTCTCGCGGTGGTCAGTTCCCTGGCGGGGTTCATCTTCGCCGCCCCCGGCGCCGTCTACCACCGCGGCCGGCTGACGCGGCGGGAACACGGCCTGATCGCGTTGGCGGGCCCCGCGGTGAACGTCGGGCTCGCAGCCCTCTTTCTTCCGGTCTTCGGAGTCGGCGCCCTGATCGGGTCGGACTTCCTCGCCCTCGTCGGGTCCCGGGGCCTGATGATCAACCTCTTTCTGGCGGCGTTCAACATGATCCCGTTCGGGCCGCTCGACGGGAAGACCGTTCTCGGGTGGAGCAAGCCGGTCTTCGCGGGGTTCTTCGTTCCGGCACTGATCCTGACGGTCGGCGCGTTCCTGCTCGGCTTCGGGTTCTGACACCGTCTCTCGGAGGGTGCGGCGCGGTGTGCCCTCGCGGTTACCTCGTTGCGGCCGGCTCGTGGTCGTGACCCAGGACGAACGCGCCCACGTTGACGGCGAGCAGGCCCACGAACAGGAGCGCCTCGCTGCCCGCGAGTCCGCCCGACAGAAGCGGGAGGTAGGCGATCGGGAGGACGATCGCGGCCCAGAAGCTCACGCCGCGGAGGTTCCGGGCGACGCTTCGGACGAGTTGGCTCGCGGTGCTGGCGGCGCGGGTGATGGTATCGCGTTCGAGTGGAAGGTCGGGAGAGCGGGGGACGTGGGACATATCGTGTTGCCTACGTCACCGTAGGCACCCCATCCACATATAACGCGCCGAGCGTTCAGTCGTTTCGCGACAGTTCACCACCCGCGACGACGTTTCACCGACCGTTCACGAACCGACGAGATCGGCGTAGAAATTTTATAATCTGTTCTGATCCGGTTTCGGCCGTCGTCCGGACAACCCGCCGAGTCGCGTCCGATTCCCGACGCCGACGTCCGTCGACCCCGTTCGAGGGCCGACCGGGCGCCGCCCACGGTCGTCGGAAGGGCCGGCGCGCGACCCGTCGGTGGGCGCCGAACGCCTCGCGCGGACCGGACGTGTTTTCCTTCCGGGTTGCGGGGATTGTGGTATGACCGACGACCGCCCGGGCGAAGCCGGGAACTCGGACGGGGACGGGACGGACACCGACGGGGACGACTCGCTGACGTACGCCGACGCGGGCGTCGACATCGAGGCCAGCGAGGCGGCCACTGCGGCGCTGCTCGGCGTGGTCGGCGACGGCGAAGGCGACTACGCGGGGCTTCTCGACATCGGGGACCGGTACCTCGCACTCGCGACCGACGGGGTGGGGACGAAGCTCCTCGTCGCCGACGCGCTCGGCGACTACTCCACGGTCGGGATCGACTGCATCGCCATGAACGCGAACGACCTCGTCGCCGCGGGCGTGCGACCGGTCGCGTTCGTGGACTACCTCGCGGTCGAGGCGCCGGACGAGACCTTCGCCGAACAGGTCGGCGAGGGGCTGCGTGCCGGCGCCGACGAGGCCGGACTCGAACTCGTCGGCGGCGAGACCGCGGTGATGCCCGAGGTGATCCGCGGGCTCGACCTCGCAGGGACCTGCGCGGGGCTCGCCGCGAAGGACGCGGTCTTCGCCGGAACCGCCGACCGGGGCGACGCGCTCGTCGGATTCCCCGCCTCGGGGATCCACTCGAACGGCCTGACGCTCGCCCGGACCGCGGTCACGCGGGAGCACGAGTACACCGATCCCTGTCCGTTCGGCGACTACGACACCCTCGGCGAGGCGCTGCTCGAACCCACCAGGATCTACACCTACCTCCTGGAGCCCATGCGGGCACACGGCGTCGCCGCGGCCGCACACGTCACCGGCGGCGGGTGGACCAACCTCGAACGCCTCGGCGACCACCGCTACGTCGTTGACGACGCGTTCGATCCCCACCCCGTCTTCGAGTTCGTCCAGTCCGCGGGCGACGTCGCGGACGCGGAGATGCACCGGACGTTCAACATGGGGACGGGGTTCGTCTGTGCGCTCGCCCCCGACGACGCCGCGGCGCTGGCTGCCGACACCGACGGCCGGGTGATCGGCCGGGTCGAATCGGGCGAGGGCGTCTCGATCCGCGGGCTCGAACTTTGAGCGGGGACGACTGATGGGACGGACGACGCTCCGGACCGACGGCCCGAACCGAGAGCCCCACGGATGAGCGACCGTCGCCCACCCGCCCCGCCGGGGGTGCCGCTCCTCGGAAACGCCGTCGGGTTCGCCCGCGACCCGTTCGGCTTCACCACCGACGCCGTCGCGTCGGTCGGCGACGTGTTCCGAGTGAACCTTCCGGTCGGCGACCACTACGTCGTCGCCAACCCGAACCACGCGGAGCGGGTCTTGGTTACCGAGCGCGACGCCTTCCGGAAGACCGACGACTTCGCGCTCGCGTTCGGGGACAGCGTTCTCGCGGTCGACGGGGAGGCGTGGGGCGAGCAGCGGGACCTGCTCGACCCGTTCTTCTTCGCCGAGCGGATCCGGTCGTACCTTCCCGCGATGTGCGACCGCGCGCGGAGCGTGACGGAGTCGTGGGCGGACGGCGACACGGTGGCGCTCCTGCCGGCGATGAAGGGCGTGACGTTCGACATCCTGGCGTCGACGCTTCTGGGTATCGATCCCGACCGGACCGACGACGGCCTCAGGCGCGCCGCGGACGACCTGAACGCGTACTTCGAGCCGGTCACGTGGGCGCTCCCGGACTGGGTGCCGACGCCGAGCCGCCGGCGATTCGAGGCCGCGAAGGCGACGCTGCGGGCGGAGATCGAGTCGATACTCGACGACGCCGGCCGAGTGGCGACAGCGGACGGATCGGATCCGGATTCGGAGTCACCGCCGGCGCTCGTCACCGCACTCGCCGCGGGTGTACGGGGCGACACGGGGGCCGACGGCTACCCGCGGGACCGCGAGGCCGCGATCGACCAGCTGGTCGGGTTGGTGTTCGCCGGCCACGAGACCACCGCGCTCGCGCTGACGTTCACCATCCACTCGCTCGCGGGACATCCCCGGATCTACCGGGACGTCGAAGCCGAGATCGAGGCGGTGGTGGGTGACGGTCCCGTCGGGTGGGGCCACCTCGAGGATCTGGACCTGCTCGACCGGGTCATAGACGAGAGCCTCAGGCGGTATCCGCCGATCCACTCGCTGCCGCGGGAGACGACACGGGACGTTGCGTTCGGCGAGTACACGGTGCCGGCGGGGTCGGAGCTGCTCGTGTCGGTGTACTCGCTGCACCACGACGACCGGTTCTGGTCGGCGCCCGACGCCTTCGATCCGTCGCGGTGGCGTGAGCGGGACCGCTCGGCCGACGCGTACCTGCCGTTCGGCGCGGGACCGCGCCGGTGTCTCGGCGCGACGTTCGCTCGGGTCGAGGCGCGAGCCGTGCTGGTGGAACTCCTCCGGCGATTCCGGTTCGAGCGGGCGTCGGCGGGCGGACTCGCGCTGTCGCCGCAGATGACCACCCACCCCGACGGCGACGTTCCGGTGACGGTGCAGCGCCGGTAGCGACCCTCCGTCGGGTTCGCCGCGGATCCGGGGGCCGGCCCTACACGTGCGCGGCCACGTCGGCCTCGGTCACGATGCCGACCGTCGCCCCGCCTTCGACCACCAGCACGGCCGCGTGGTGATCCAGCGCCGTGTCGATCTCTTCGAGCGTCGCCGCGGGCTCGACCGCCATCACCGACTCGCGCATCACGTCCGCGACCGGGAGGGTTCCGACGTCGGCGCCCTCCTGGGCGTGGCGGATGTCGCTGTTGGAGATGATCCCGACGGGCCGGCCGTCGCGGATCACCGGCAGCTGGGAGAACCCCTCGTCGAGCATCACGTCGCGGGCGGCACGCACCGAGTCGTCGGGCGCGACGCTCACCACGGTCTCGTTCATGAGATCCGCCGCCCGGACGATGCTGCCCTCCGCCTCCTCGAGGGCGTTCACGATCCGCCGGAGGGTCGACAGCCGTGGATCCACGTCGCCGCCCTCGATCCGGGCGATGAGCGGCTGGGAGACGCCCGCCTTGTCGGCGAGGCTGCTCTGGGTCAGATCCAACTCCGTGCGCCGCTGCCGCAGGTCCTCCGGGGTCGGGAGCTCCATACGCCTAATTACTTGAAGTTATACGAAAGCCTTTCGGGGTTCGTCCCGGCGCGTCGGCGTCCGCCGAGGACTCCGAGCTACTCGGTTTGGGGCGCTTCCGTCTCCTCGTCGCCCTCGCCGGTCTCGACGACCTCGATGACCGACAGCGGCACGTCGCGGAGGGCGCCGCCGACCTCGCTCTTCGCGATCCGGGAGGCGTGTTCCTCGCTGTCGGCGTTGAACACGTCAATCTCCAGGAGTAGCCCCACGAGGGCGGTGTCGGCGGCGATGAACGCCGAATCGAACGGTTCCCCGCAGGCCGGACACGGGGTCGCGCCCACCTCGACCTCGACGTACTCCTTGTTCTGATCGTTGAGCCGCTTTCCGGCCTCGCTGACCGCGACGCCGATCGCGTCGTCGATGTCGTCGACGTCGCGGACCAGCCACGCGGCTTCCATCGCGACGAGATAATTACTCATACTCTCCGAACGCGCCGTGGGGTCTCGTGTCTTGTGGTTCGACCTCGTGGGGGGAGCAACGCGCGCACGCTCTCTTGACCAATTCGGTATAATTGAGCGTGAAACCGAGATGTAGGACTCGCTCAATACAGAGGCTGTAGGAACTACATTAGATTTTAGTAAAGCACAATAGCTATAGAAACTATGCAGGAAGGTATAGTAATTGAAGGGCCTGCTTATCAGGCTCTAATTGATGAATTAGAGCAAATGAAGAGTGAGGGGATAACCGGGTATAGAGTGGTGTGGGAAGCCGAAGAGAAAGAACACAGTTCTACTGAATACGTAATTAAAGAGTTCGGTGAACACTTGGGTGAACCGACTGCAATTATGTGGGGAAGGGG
>Ga0207753_1000104_pt1 | contig 32426 bp, 31 predicted proteins | sample PonA233FremontCA_2_FD_187273 | JGI IMG/M metagenome (GOLD analysis project Ga0207753, IMG submission 187273) | Salt pond sediment microbial community from Fremont, CA, USA - Pond A23 Sediment 3 (SPAdes) | ecosystem: Environmental > Aquatic > Non-marine Saline and Alkaline > Saline | place: USA... | reverse complement strand
CCCTGAGGAAGTCGTTGACGCGGTCGTACTGCGCGCCGTCGACCTTCTTGAACCGGGCGTACTTCCGCACCTCCGTCGGCACATCGCCGGCCCCCGCGTCCGGCGCGTCCGTCCCGTTCGCGTCCCGATCGGCGGAGGCGCTCGGATCCCGACCGTCCGTCTCGTTGCCGCCTCCCCCCGACGCGTCGACGTCGGTCCCCCGCGCGTCGCTCGTCGACGTCTCGGCGTCGTCGTTCATACCGCGGGGTGGCCCCCGAACGGCAAAAAGCGTTCCCTCACGCCCGGTGGTACGCCCCCGGGGAGTGCGGCGGAACTCGCGCCGACCGCACGATCACCCACGCTCGTAGGCGAGGACGTCGTCGGGGTCGTGGCGGTCGCGGATCTCCCGCAGCCGGGCGGCGCGGTCGGCGTAGACCGCGTCGGCGTCGGGGTCGGCTCCGCCGGCGAAGTTCGGGAGCGTCCCCGGCAGCGACGCCTCGCCTCTGAGCCCCCGGCAGGTCTCCCGGACCCACTCGACGTTCTCGGTCGTCGCGGTCGGATCGTCCCACGCCGCCTCGACGTTGACGGCGACGGCGGCGTCGCGACCGACGATCGGGCCCGCGTCGTCGCCGGCGCGCCCGACCGCGCCGTGCATCGGCCAGCACACGATCGTCGACAGGTCGGAGGGCGCGCGCTCGGCCGCCGCGCGGAGGTCGCGGACGGCGCGATCCGAGAGTTCCGCGAGCGGGACGGACTTCCAGTAGTACCGGCGGCCGTCGGGGAAGTCGTCGTCCAGCATGGACTGGAGGTCGACGTACGGCATCGCGTCGCTCGACGACGCGAAGGCGTTCGGCCGGTCGAGAAGCGGGGCGAACTCCTCGCGGCCGGCCGCCGGGTCCCCCGCGTAGACGCCGGCAACGACGATCGCGGGGTCGCCGTGGCGGGCGGCGGGGAACGCCGGCGTCGACGGCACGCGTCCGACGTACGGGAAGACGCACGCCTCGTCGGGGGCGTCGCGTTGATACGCCCGGTACTCGCGGAGGACCGCCCCGGTACGGTCGATCGGGAGCCACGCCTCGGCGTACAGCACGTCGTGCTCAAGCGGGTGGAGGTCGAACTCGAAGGCGGTCACGACGCCGACGGTGCCGCCGCCGCGGGCCGCCCACAGCAGGTCCGGGTTGTGCTCGGGCGTCGCGGTCACGTGCTCGCCCCGGCCGGTGACCACGTCGATCGCCCGGAGGTTGTCCGCAGCGAAGCCGTGCTTCGGGGAGAGATACCCCGTGCCGCCGCCGAGCGTGAGCCCCGCCACGCCGGTGTCGGAGACCACGCCGCCGGGCGTCGCCAGCCCGAACGACTGGGTCGCGGCGTCGACCAGCCCCCAGTCGGCGCCCGCGCCGACGCGGGCCGTTCGTGTCTCCGGGTCGACCCGGACCCACTCGAGCCGGGAACAGTCGATCACGAGACCGCCGGAGACGAGCGACGCCCCGGAGACGCTGTGGCCGCCGCTCCGGACCGACGCGTCGAGACCGTGCTCACGGGCGAACGACACCGACGCCACCACGTCGTCGCCGCTCTCGCAGTACGCGATCGCGGCGGGAAACGCGTTGACCATCCCGTTCCAGACCCGGCGGGCGTCGGCGTAGGCCGCGTCGTCCGGGAGTACGAGATCGCCCGCGAGCCGCTCCGAGAGCGAGTCGAGCGGCAGCGACGCCGCCGTCGCCCGCGCGTCCCGAAATGCGTCCATACCGGCGGTATCCGCTCGTCGGAATTACCGTTTGCGGCCGCGGGACCGTGGCTCGCCGGTCGGGAGTCCGGATCGACCTACCGGATGACCGTGACCGGCACGGTCGCTTTGTCCACCACGCTCTTCGCGACGCTGCCGACGACCTGCTCGCGCTCCTCGGAGAGGCCGCGGTGACCCACGTAGACCGCGTCGACGTCCGCTCGGTCGGCGTAGTCGGCGATCGCGTCCGACGGCCGGCCGGTCAACAGTTTGGTCTCGGTCGGGAGTTCCTCCTCGCTCGCGACGTGATCGACGGCCCGCTGTCTGGCGCGGTTGAGCACCTGCTCGCCGATGTCCATCGCCCGATCGCCGCCGGGCAGCACGATCTCGCCGTCGACCAGTTCGGTCTCGGGTTCGAGCACGTGTGCGATCTCCAGGGTCGCGTCGAGTGCGGCCGCGTGTGTCGCGGCGTACTCGACGGCCTGGTCCGATTCCACCGACCCGTCGACTGCGATGAGGTATCGCATACGGCCACGTTCGGGTAGCAGGCGGATAAACGCGCCCGACGGTTCCCGGCCGGCGATACCGGCGTTGCGTCGACGGGACGGCTCCGGGGGCGACTCGACTACAGCAGCTCTGCCATCCGCCCGAGGTACTCGTCGTACACCCCGAGCGCGGCGTCGATCGGCTCCGGCGACGTCATGTCCACGCCCGCGGTGTCGAGCACCGCCATCGGGTACTCCGACCCGCCCAGCGCGAGCGCGTCGCGGTACGCAGCGGCGGCGTCGTCGTCGCCCCCCAGGATCCGCTTGACGATCGCGACCGCCGCGGAGATCCCGGTCGCGTACTGGTAGACGTAGTAGTTGTAGTAGAAGTGCGGGATCCGCATCCACTCGCGGTCGATCCGGTCGTCGAGCTTGGCCGGCTCGTAGAAGTCGGCCTTCAGACTCCGGTACTCCTCGTCGAAGCGACCCGGAGTGAGCGCGCCGTCGGCTTCGGCGATCTCGTGGATCCGGAGCTCGAACTCCGCGAACATCGTCTGGCGGTAGAGCGTCGACCGGAACCGTTCGAGGTACTCGTCGAGCACGTGGAGCCGGAGTTCGTCGTCGTCGAGGGTCTCGAGCAGGTGCTGCGTCAGAAGCGTCTCGTTGACCGTCGAGGCGACCTCCGCGACGAAGATGGTGTAGTCGGCGTACTGCCACGGCTGCGCGTCCTTCGCGAGCTCCGAGTGCAGCGAGTGGCCCAGCTCGTGGGCCAGGGTGAACATCGAGGAGATGTCGTCTTGGTAGTTGAGGAGGACGAACGGCTGGGTGTCGTAGGTGCCGGCCGAGAACGCGCCGGAGCGCTTCCCGCGGTTCTCGTAGACGTCGACCCACCGGGAGTCGAGCCCCTCCCGGACCCGGTCCTGGTAGGCCTCTCCGAGGGGGGCGACCGCGTCGACCACGTGCTCCGCCGCTCGTTCGTACGGGATCTCGGGGCTCTCGCCGCCGGCCATCGGGGCGTAGAGGTCCCACATCCGGAGCTCGTCGACCCCGAGCGCCTCGCGCTTGAGGTCGGCGTGACGGTGGAGGACGTCCAGGTTGTCGCGGACGGCGTCGAGCAGGGTGTCGTACACCGCGACCGGCACGTTGGGGCCGTCCAGGGCCGCCTCCCGCGCGGTCTCGTAGTTACGAGCGCGGGCGTACTTCACGTCCTTCTTGACGCCGTTCTTCAGCGCGGTCCCGACCGCGTTCCGAACCCCCGCCCATTCGTCGTAGTACGCCTCGTAGACCTCCCGGCGGAACGCTCTGTCGGGGTGTTTCTGGAGTTTGGTGAAGTTGCCCTGGGTGATCTCGACCGCGTCGCCGTCGGGTCGGTCGACCGTCGGGAACGTCAGGTCCGCGTTCGAGAGCATGCCGTAGACGTCCGAAGCGCTCCCGGCGACCTCGCCGAGGTCCGCGAGCAGCTCTTCGATCTCCGCCGAGCGGGTGTGCGGCTTCGTCCGCAACACGTCGTCGAAGTAGTGTTCGTACTCGGCGAGTCCCGGTTCCGCGTCGACGAACGACTCGACTTCGGACCGATCGAGCGCCTGAAGCTCGGGCTCGAGGAAGCTGACCGCCGACCGGGCCGCCGACGACAGCGACTCCGCTTTCGCCTGCATTGCCTGGTACTCCTGGTTTCGGGTGTCCTCGGCGCTTCGGAGGCTGGCGTAGCTCGACACCGTCGCGACCTCACGGAGGACCGACTCCCGGAGTTCGAGGAGTTCGAGCAGCGTCTCCGGGCTCTCGGTCGCACGGCCCTCGTACTCGCGGAGGTCGTCGACGCGGTCGTTCACCGCGTCATAGGCGTCGGCCCACGCGTCGTCGTCGGCGTAGATGCTGGTGAGGTCCCACGTGTCCTCGGTGGGGAGATCGCTCCGTTCCGGCACTTGGCTCATACGAGCGAAACCCGGCCGGCGGTGGTAAGGCTTTCTCACGCGCCGGCTGCCGCCGACCGCGAAGGCGCGACCGCCTACTCCCGCAACGACTCGGCGATCCCGCGGAGCGACTCGTCGGGGCGGGCGGGTATGTCGTAGACGACCCGGTCGCCGGGGTCGCGCAGCCCGTAGCAGAAGCCGGGGTCGAGCTCGTCGAGTTCGACGGCGTCGCCCGGGCCGCGGTCGTGTGTGTCGCACCACTCGACCAGCCGGTTTTCGCCCTCGCGCGGGGATCGGACGAGCCGCTCGTTGTCGTACGCGCCGCGGATCAGGGGGCCGGTGGCGTCGGACTCGACGCGGGCGTGCGTCGTCGTCCCGTCGAGCAACAGCCGAACGACGTCGCCCGCCTCGACCGCGGCGTCCTCCGGCAGCCGGAGGCAGGGGCGTCGGGTGCCGCCGCTCCGGGCGAGATCGGCGCGGAGCGCTGTCACCGACGAGTGATCGCTCGGAACGCGCTCCGCCACAGATTACTCCGCGTCGTCCTCGGCGTCGTCGGCGTCGTCGGCGTCGGCTTCGTCCTCGTCGTCGCCGAGCGTCCCGTCGATCATCGCGGCGTTGATCTGTGCGGTCGCCTCGGAGATCCGTCGACCGCGGACCGTGATCCGCTTTCGCTCGCCGTCGCGGGACGGGTTGTACCCCACGCCGCCCTCCAGGAGGAGCTCCTTCAGCTCCGGGCCCGCCACGTCGGCCCGCATCGGCCGGCCGGCCTCGTCGGAGCCGCCGGTGAGTTCCAAGGAGACGCCGTCGAGCCCGACCGCGGCGCCGTCGACCTCGTCGCCGAGGTCGAGGTTGAGAAAGCGGTTCGCGTCCTGTCCGTCGACCTCGAACTGCTCGGTGTGTCCGGTCCCGTCGGAGACGACGACCTGAAATTCAGCCATACGCCACACGAGACGGCCGCGAATAAAAAGTACGTCGAAACCGTCGCCGGCCGGTCCGTCGGCGGAACTCCGGTTCGGGGCTCGCGCGTGCGCCCCGGCGGTCGCGCCGACCACGCGGCTGATCTGACGGCCGCGCCGGCGGTCCGGCGGCCAGGCCGACGCCCCGGCACTCGCGCGGACGACCCACCGGTCACGTGGGCGACCCACCGGTCACGCGCACAGTCCGGCGGTCACGCGGGCGCCTCGCCGTCGAACTCCGCTTCCCACCGGAACCGGCCGTTCCGCTGGACCACCTCGCCGTCGACCGCCAGCCGGACGCCGTCGCTCACGTCGGTGATGAGGTCGACGTGGACCGCGGAGTCGTTGCCGGAGTCGCCTTCGGGGAGGCAGGCGTCGTACGCCCGCCCGACCGCGAGGTGGACGGTGTCTCCCATCTTCTCGTCGAAGAGGATGTTGTCGGTCACTCTGTCGATCCCGCGGTTCATGCCGACCCCGAGTTCGCCGAGCCGGCGGGCGCCCGCGTCGGTGTCAAGAATGTCGGTGAGGACTTCCTCCCCGACGGCGGCCGAGTGGTCGACCACCTCGCCGTCCTCGAACCGGAGAGTGACGTCGCGGACCCGCGTCCCGGAGACCGTCATCGGCACGTCGAAGTGGACCGTGCCCTCGGTGGCGTACGGCGCGGTGAACACCTCCCCGGAGGGAAGGTTGTGGGAGTCGTACGCCACCGACGCCGCGGAGTTGACCGCGGTGCGGTCCGCGATCGACATCGTGAGGTCAGTGGCGCCGTCGTCGGCCACCAGCCGCACCTCGCTGCCGGCGTCGAGAACCTGCTTCAACTGCTGCATCTCGTCTGCGAGCGCGGCCCAGTCGCGGAGGACGGCGTCGTAGACGAAGTCCCGATACGCCTCGTACGACATCCCCGCCTGCTGGGCCAGCGACCGGGTGGGGTGGACCGTCGAGACCCAGTCGGTCGCGAGCCGCGCCTCTCGGACGGGATCGGTGGCTCGCGCGGCGGCCTGCCGGGTCGTGCCGTCGACGTCCGCGGTCGCGAAGGTGTTGCGGCCGCCGCCGAGCGACAGCACCGCGTCGGCCGCCTCGTAGAGCCCGAGTTCGGGCGCAGGGGTCTCGAACTCGCCGTCGTGGCCCCGGAGGTACGCCCGTGAGACCTCGTCGGCGGCGTAGGTGGTCGCGAGCGTCGCGCCGCGCTCGCCGAGTTGCTCCGCGACCGCGACCGCGAGGTCGTGGGCGCCCTCGGCGACGCGGACGACGACGTGGTCCCCCGACTCGACCCGCGCGCTCCAGTCGACCAACACCGCTGCGTGCTCGCGAACGCGTTCGTCCATACCCGGGCGTCGGGCGGGCGGGGCAAGCGTGTTTCGCCGACACGATCCGAGCGAGAGGCTAGTCGCGACGCGCCGTCCGGTGAGGCCCTCGGAATCGACCCTTCCCGTTCCACCCGTCGGCGGGCCTTCGGCAGCAATCGCGTGATCGACCACGACCGTCGCGGTCGGGGAGCACGGCGGCGGTCGCCGACGGCCGCGCCACCCCGGCAAGCGACGTCGCCGCGCCGAACCGCAACCACTACGACCGCGTGCGCCGCAGTCGGCAGTATGCAACTGGGCGTCGTCGGACTCGGCCGGATGGGACAGATCGTCGTCGACCGCGTGACCGGCGCGGGCCACGACGTGGTGGCGTTCGACCTCGACGCGGAGTCGGTTGCCGCCGCCGCCGACGCGGGCGCGACACCCGCCGAGGACCTCGACGACCTCGCGGAGCGGCTCGGCGACGACAAGCGGCTCTGGCTGATGGTGCCCGCGGGCGAGGCGGTCGACGCGACCCTCGACGAGCTGGCGCCGCATCTCACCGGTGACGACGTGGTCGTCGACGGCGGCAACTCCCACTTCGAGGCGTCGGTCCGGCGGTCGGGGTCGACCGACGCGGCCTACCTCGACTGCGGCACCTCCGGCGGGCCGGCGGGCGCGGAGCTCGGGTTCTCGCTCATGGTGGGCGGCCCCGAGTGGGCGTACGAGGCGCTGACGCCCGTCTTCGACGCGGTCGCAACCGGACCGGCGGGGCACGACCGCATGGGGCCGAGCGGGTCGGGTCACTACGTGAAGATGATCCACAACGGCGTGGAGTACGCGCTCATGCAGGCCTACGGCGAGGGGTTCGAGCTGTTGGCCGAGGGTCGGTACGACCTCGACCTCGAAGCCGTCGCCCGGACGTGGAACAACGGCGCGGTGATCCGGTCGTGGCTGTTGGAGCTCTGCGAGGAGGCGTTCCGCGAGGAGGGCGGTGATCTGGGGGACGTGGCCGACCACGTCGCCGGCGGCTCCACCGGGACGTGGACGGTCCAGGAGGCGCTCGAACGGGAGGTGCCGGTGCCGCTCATCTACCAGGCGCTGGTCGAGCGGTTCGGGTCGCGGGCGACCGGCGACGGGACGGGGCGACTCTCCCGCCGGCTGGCCAACCGGCTCCGCTACGGGTTCGGGCGCCACGAGGTCGCACGGCGGTAAGGCGCCGGTCGCCGAACGTCACCGCCCCTCGTCACGGCAATCACAACCTCCTTAACGTCCGACTCCATACCCGCTCGTATGGTGGAAATCAACCTCGTGGGACTCAGCCTCGGGGTGACGCTGACGCTGCTCGCCGTGGCGCTGCACTACGCCCGCGGCACCGGGTGGACCCCCACCGCGGACATCTCCCGGGAGGTGCTCGAACAGCGGGCGAGTGCCGTCCCGGAGACCGACTTCCCGGAGCCGATGAACCGCTCGATCGGCGGCGGTGCGGCCCCCGCGGCGGTCCCGTCCGGCGACGCGGAGGAGGCCGAACTCGAAGACGACGAGTCGGCCGAGGAGACGAGTCCCGCCGACATTCCCGACGACGAGGTGGAGTACTTCGAGGTCGAGTTCGAGAAGCAGGGCGAGACCGTCGAAGTCGCGAACAACCAGCCCCTGCTCGACTCCGGCGAGGACGAAGGCTTCGACCTCCCCTACGCGTGCCGGCAGGGCCAGTGTGTGTCGTGTGCGGGGCAGATCACCTCCGGCGGCAACTCCGAGGACTACGTGGTCCACGACGACCAGCAGATGCTCGACGACGCCGAGCTCGGCGAGGGCTACACGCTGACGTGCGTTGCGTACCCGCGGGCGGACTTCACGATCGAGACGGGCGAGGCGCCCTGACGGCGGCATTCGGGTTTTGAACGCGGTTCACAACGGTTAAACCGGCGGCAGGTCTACGCTTTATCGAGGGCCCGTAGCTCAGTGGACAGAGTCCCTGGTTCCGGACCAGGATGTCGCGGGTTCAAATCCCGTCGGGTCCGTTCGTTCTTCGCTTCGCTCATCACTCACTCCCCCGACGGTGTCACGCTCGTTTCACTCGCGTGACTCCCGTCGGGTCCGCTATTCTATTACACACACGGCGGCAGCTACGGGTCTCGGTTGGCTGCCCTTTCCTGTAGCTGCTGATTAAATTCCGTGCCGTCTCGTCCCTGGTGAACCCGTCGATGACAGTTTGGGCACAATCCTATGACGTTATTGGGATGGTCGGCTCCTCCATCACTCAGTCGCCGGATATGATGAACCTCTAGGAAAGGAGATCCGTCGTCTCTGACAAAGGGTGCATCCTCATTACACCCCTGACAGACCCCCGCAGCAGACTGCAGAGCAAATTCCCGGACGATATCTGACCTGAGATACGTTCTCTCACCACCGGCAGACGCTTCGGCAGACTCGAGTTCAGACTGTTGAGGAGCAGCACGGGTAGCCAGTTGATAGAGACTCGTAGTAGACATTTCAGTAATATCCGTGTCGGTCGTAATTTCCCGCCCACCAGCCGGAACCAAGTCAAATCTGATCGCATCGCGCATCTCCTGATTCGTATCAGGTAATCTGATCCAGTCGTGATCACTATACTCGTACTCGCCAACGTAAGTTACCATATAGGCTTCTCCTCCATCCTTTCTCTCGAACAGGTGGAGTTCCTTCCCCATCTGTTTGTGATCGCGAATTGACCGATTCGCAAACCGCCAATCCATATCACCTTCGCTTCCCTGCCCAGTATACAAAAACGTCCCATCTTCAAGGAATTTATTTTTATATCCGTGATCCTTGACTACTTGTCCAGTAATGATAAATACGTAGGGGCTATCCTTTGAGGTGATTATTCCACTCTGCCACGTCCCACCGAAATCAGCCAGTTCTTCTAGCCGATTGTATTTGTCGCCGATTCTAAACACCATATTAACTTCTACTTACACGTTTCCTGAATAACTCTGACGGAGTAATATGTTGTTAGTATGGCCTGTTACCGGCCGCTAAACAATCAGCTATCCCGCAACTGCGCATAGACGGGTAGCTGGTCATCAGTACACCGTGGATTTGGTATTTTCCCCGCCGCTCCGGGGCTCTGGCACTGGCCCGCTGTCGTTCGGTATCCCGGCTTCGTTCGCCGTCGGTGAGAGTATCGCTCTGAGGAAGCGATGCGCGAGACGTTCCTGGGGGCAGGTTCGGATCTCTACTCTAATGCCCTTCACTGTCTGTGGTGGGTCGCGGAACTAACGTGCAACGGTGACGCTACTCCACCACTCAGACCGTCGTCTCGAACCAGACAATGGTCAACAAGGTATGCTGACCGAAGCAAATACCCGAGCGTTCGTCGCAGAGATTATACAAGATATAGAACAGAATGGGTGAGGATCGGTTTCATACCAGCACCCTCAATTAATTGTTGAGACAGCGCCTAGGGATTAGTCATTTACAACGCCACCTTGCTCCCGAAGCACCTCCGCAATACCCCCGAGACGCTCGGATTCCGTCGGCAGGTTCTCAAGCGCAGTATCGAGATCGACCGCAAGTGAATACCTGTTCTCATCGCCACGACCCCTCCCTTGCCGTTTGTTCAGAACGTTTGTATCGGCGAGGTCGTTGAGTCGATCCCTGAATCGTCGATTCGAGAGGGTGTTCACGTCTTCGTACTCGCAGAAGGTCTTGTACTGATTGTAGATCGGCGTCGTCGTAACGGGTGTATCATCGCGTATCTGGTGGTACGTGACCGCCATCAGCGCGAGCATCCGCTGATTCGGGAGCGTTTGGATACCGGATTCAATGGCTTTCGTTTCGAGGAAGTCCCGCGCCTCACGAACGTGCGCTTCGGTAACGGTCGTTTCGCCCCTGTCGTCGGCAAATCGGGTTGCACGGAACAGCAGCCGGATCGCCTCACGAGCGTCTCCGGTGTCCTGTGCGCCGAGCGCGGCGGCAAGCGGGATCGTATCGTCGGTCAGGACATCGCTGCGCAGGTGTTGATACTCCTCGACCCCGTCCTCAAAGAACGTATCACGGAGCGCCCCAACGGCGCGTCGAGAGAGGATATTTCGGAGTTGATTCGCGTCGTACGGCTCGAATCGAACCTCGTCCTCGCCGAGACTTGATCGGACATCAGCGTCGAGATTCTCCCGGAACTGGAGGTCGTTCGTAATGCCGATCAGCGAGAGCCGTACGCCGTCGGGATTCGATCGAGGAAGTTCGTAGAGAATGTAATCGTCGTCGCCGATGGCATCGATCTCGTCAAGGACAACGATCACTGTCCCGCCGATCTCTTCCAGGTTGTCGATCACCATATTGAGGAGTGTCTTCCGCTGGTGTCCGCTCGGAAGTTCCTCGCCGGGACCGAACCGCTTCTCTCGAAGTCGCTTGACGAGATGCGTCAGGACGTGATAGGAGCCGTCCATCCCCTTACAACGGATGTGGACGACGGTGAGGTCCATCTCCGAATTTTCGGCGTATTCCTGAAGCTGATCGGTCTTGAGACGGATGCCGACAGTCTTTCCCTGACCGGATTGGCCGTAGACGATCAGATTGAGCGGCGTGGATCCCATCGTTGCCGGTCGGAGGGCTGAATGAATCTGATCGAGTTCGACCTCACGCTCCGGCAGCGATTCCGGCTGGTACGTTTGTTCGTTGGGGTTGAGAACGTCCATATCCTCGAATATGGTCTCCTCGTCGCCGAACGCTTTCATACCTACTCGTCCATACGGCAGTAAATAAAACCCCCGTGTCCTACAAGACTTTCTGTCTTACAGACGGGGTAACGTCCTGTAACGGTTCGTTTGAGCCGCAGCACTCTATCGACTCCTCAACTCGGGGAGGGGGGTGCGTCCGACAAATGCCCGGAGATTGTACGGTTCAATTTCCGGCTTCGGCAATCGGACAAGTATCGAACAGCTCACAACGTCTATTACTCAATACCGACTGGATAGCTTAGTCCACTTAGGCAGCGGGTTACGCGGCGTTACATCGCTATGGCTGGAGCTCAACAGAATCAGATGTCTAAAAAATGTATGTCCCGTGGACTCTACTTTTTGCGGCGGGACAGCTTCTGACGCTGCTTTTCTCCGCCTGAGTCGGGAGTTGCACGGAGTTTTCCGCTTGCAGGTGACGAACGGATCGTGTGTGAGTGAGACCCTGAGCCCCGTCCCTTCGACAGGTCGCTCGTGTCGGGATCGATGCTTGGTTGTGAGGGTTGCGTCTGGTCGGCGCGGTTAACCAGCTTTGCCTCAAAATGAGATCCCTCGTCAACGAGTCGTACGTCGTACGACTCACCGACACTCACCTCTCCAGCAGGAACAAGGACTGACTTCCCGGCTTGCTGCTGGTGTGCGATGGCGTTACCGCTGTTACTGATGCGGTCTACAGTTATCGTCTGCGCAGGGGATTGTGCCATCCGTTAACAGGCAACTCTCGATTAACATATATTTCTACCGGTGAAGTAACGAAATCAATACGTATGAGCGGATATGTTGCTGCTCAACGCGTATAGTACGACACGAATGACTTTCTAACCGCGTATACTCCAGGAATAACTAACATACGGCAAGAGGTTCCACACGTCCGTATCCCAACCCTCCACTATCGGCCGTTTGCTGGACGCATCCCCCTCCCCCGGTGAAGCGGCACTAGTTGGTGTCGACTCACTTCTTCAACAATTCCGCACATAGCAATTAGATCTGTGAAGGATCTCTCCGACGAGAGTGGTGTTACGCCTACTTTTGTTAATTAAATCACTGATTCCATACCCAATCCTCTCCCCAGACGGCTTTGCGTAGTCAACACCGCGGGGTTACTGAATACGAGGCGAGCAGGAGTTTGAACAGGTAACTGCCCGTTACAACCCGATCTTCCGATCCCTACTCCAGATTGATCCCTTGGAGACTGTGTTCTACAGTAGCGAATTAATCCCGAAGAACCCGGATTTGAGGTTGACGCTATCGCCGGGCGATGGAGCCGCTCACATTACTGGAATCCGAAACCTGCCATCGGGGGCGGCGGCCAAAGAATCGTGCACCCGTCGGTTAAGTAATCGCCGCGTGTAATGAATGTGCCAGAAGGCAAACTAACCCTGAAACCGGAAGTACGGTCCAGTCATCCAGGGGCAGGACGCCGATTTCGAGGTATCGTTGTTGCTACCGCCTCCGATGACGGTCGTGTTTAGTTAAGCGTGAAGAGTGAGGCGGAATGATTTCTTGGTGGTCTATGCCAGAAATCAACCGCCTCAGTGGATGTACAGACTGGATTGATTTGGATTTTGTGGAGCGACAGCGGACACCCGAGCGTGCGGTGAAGCTCGGTATTCAACTGCAGTTGGCGGGGCTGTCGCTGTCGAATACCGTCTCGGTGCTCGAAGAGTTGGGTGTCGAGCGATCTCGCAAAGCAATCCACGACTGGGTGCAGAAAGCCGATTTGCAGCCCTCAGACGGCAGAAACCCGAATCACGTTGCGGTCGACGAAACTGTGATTCGAATCAATGATCAGCAGTTCTGGCTGTATGCTGCGGCTGATCCCGACACAAACGATCTGCTGCATCTGCGGTTGTTTGCGACGACAACGACTGCGTTGACTGAGATTTTTCTGCGAGAACTCCGCCAGAAACACGATGTCGAATCCGCCGTGTTTCTGGTCGATGGCGCTCAACATCTCCAAACTGCGCTGGCCAGAGCTTCGCTCCGATTTCAAACTGAACGGAATGGAAGTCGGAATGCCATCGAGCGAATTTTTCGAGAAATTAAGCGTCGGACTTCGTCGTTCTCCAACTGTTTCAGCCACGTACGGCCTGAAACTGCTGAAAATTGGCTCCAAGCATTTGCCACCTGGCTCAATGCTCCAAACTAAACACTACCGTTGATTGGCGGAACATACGTTTGTAACGGATGGATCAACAGATTTCTCGGAACACTCGGCGTGCTCCTCGCGGGCAGTCGCTATTCGCCGACGCTATTGAGCGCGCTGTTCAGTTCGAAGAGCTCGCGGACGACATCGCTGTCCGCGACCCGGTATCGGTGCGGTGACGTGTTCGGAACCTCCTCGATGAGTTCGACCTCACACAAGAGGTCGGTATAGTTTCCGACCGTCTGTCGCGTTACGCCGGCGTGTTCTGCGAGCTCGGTCTTGTTGAACTCGCGGTTCGGCGGCAGATCGAGCAACGCGTCTACGAGAATCGGGATCGCGTCGTGTTGCGTGAGGTAGAGCCACCCGCTCGGGTGCTCCTTCCGGAGCTGCTTCTTCGCTCCGCGGTCATCCGCCTGCTCCATACTGCTCATACGGAGAGATACCAGCCGAGTGTGTATAAGTGTTCCCACCAGCGTTAACGGCTATTAACAGTCTTTACATAAGTGTGGATTCATCTCCTCCTATGGAGAAGCCGTCGGTGAAATGTGCCCTCCTGGCGACGATGATAGCGAAGCACAAGTGGGGAACACCGATCAGCGAGGATGCTCTTCCCAACCTCTCGGCGATTGACGGCGACTACCCGACTGCGCGTGACGTCTACGCGGACCTTCGACGCAAACCCTATATCACTCACCGCGGAAATCGCGGTATCGAACTCAACAAGAGTCGCTTCGACGAACTCGCCGATGTCCTCTACCACGAGTGTGGCTGGGAAGCGTGGGAGATCGACAGTCGCCTGAAACACTACGAGGGTATCGACGAGCACGATTGGAAGTGAGCCTCCGATGCTGAACGATTCGGTCTCACTGAGGCGGGGAGGTCCGATGCGATATCTCTGTAGCTGAGTTTGTGTGAGTAGACAAGACATGATAAATCTATTAAGAACGCCCGTTTTGAGACGGCCGATTTCGGCCGCCTCACGCCTCAAAGGTTGAGTCGTTCGACAGTCGACGTAGCGCCCGTCGGGTCCGTTCGTTCTTCGCTTCGCTCATCATTCACTTGCTTGACACCACGAAAAGTTCAGGGCAAAAATCATTGTTCTGCTCTGTCACTACTTCGTATGCCTGCAGATCGGCTCCGTAGCATCGTGCCAATGTTCGGCGGGGCGACACAGTACGTCGAGACGCTGGATGCGATTCTAGAGTTCGCCGCCACACATCAGCCGACGACGGATGAGTTGGTGGGGTGGCATCGGGGCACGTTTGCCCGGGTGTCGAGTCGGGAGTCGATTATGCGGCGGGTGTCGTACCTGCGGCAAGTAGGATTCATTCAGCAGGATGGGGACCAGTGGACGCTAGGTGAGACTGGGCGTGAGTACGTTTCGGCGCAGGATGCCGAGACGTTGCTGCGGATTATAGAAATTGCGCGGCGAAAACCCACGGCTTTAGCCGTGGGTAGCTCAATCAGAACAGTTCGTTTGGGCCGCAGCACTCTACGGGGCTCCCCAACTCGGGGTGGGGGGTGCGTCCCACAAGCGCCCGGATAAGGTGGGGTTCAACCCCTGGCTACGACTTCTACCGTCGGGAATTCGACGCGTATCCAGCAAATTATCTCCTCCGTAGCCCAACATCGACCGAACGGTCTACTATGCACGTTTGCGTAATCAGCTGATTACGTGGTCGTATGGGGTACGCTCTGTACCCACGATCCAGCAACCCACCCGAGCGAACGAGCCTGTGACACGATCAGCAATACGTCCCCCAAGAGTGAAGTCGGATACGACGGTTCACACTCACGAGAATTACGACCAATGAAGGTAGGACGAAAAAGCCCGAATCACGACTGGCACGCCTTGGAAAACGAATTCTGCGGACACTCCTGGCAGTATCAGCGTGAGGATGAAATCGCAGAAACCAAGCGGGTCGATGACCCGACGCGACTGAACGACGCCTACTGTGGTCAGTGTGAAGACCAGAGACGTGCACAGGGCGTTGAGCCTTAGCACGTACCGTTCAATCTCTCACTTGGCCAGGTGACGGATTCACATCGTCTTCGTTCGACGACACTCTTTGGCTGTACGTGAGGGCGCTAAGCTCCCTTCCTCGCCGGGCGGCGAAGCCGCGAACGGGGCGGAGATACGGCGCCCTCGCTTACACCTACACCGCCACGGGTGCCGCCGGCCGTGTCTCTCACATCGTGAAAACCCGTGCGAGTGTGAAAATCTCGGCCGTTGATACAGCCAGGGGCCGAATACGGAGTAGATGGACGACCCGGTTACGCTACAGCTGTCTGGTCTCGGGTTCTGGATCGTCGGCCTGTTCGTACTGATGCTGGCAGTCGTAACCGTGTCGCAGATGGTGCGGTTCGTGGACGCCTACGACAAACAGGCGCTCACCGTGTTCGGTGAGTATCGCAGCTTGCTCGAACCGGGCATCAACTTCATCCCGCCGTTCGTCTCGCGCACGTACCGGTTCGACATGCGTACTCAGACGATGGACGTGCCTCGTCAAGAGGCGATCACGCGAGACAACTCCCCTGTGACTGCGGATGCCGTCGTCTATCTCCGCGTGATGGACGCGAAGAAGGCGTTCCTCGAGGTCGAAGACTACAAGACGGCGGTCTCGAACCTCGCACAGACCACGCTCCGGGCGGTTATCGGCGATATGGAACTCGACGAGACGCTCAACAAGCGCCAGGAGATCAACGCCCGCATCCGCAAGGAACTGGACGAACCGACCGACGAATGGGGGATCCGCGTCGAGAGCGTGGAGGTCCGAGAAGTCAACCCCAGCCAGGAAGTTCAGCGCGCGATGGAACAGCAAACCGGCGCGGAGCGGAGACGCCGGGCGACGATCCTCGAAGCACAGGGTGAACGCCGGAGTGCCGTCGAGACGGCCGAAGGGGACAAGCAGTCGAACATCATCGAAGCGCAGGGTGAAAAACAGAGCCAGATTCTCGAGGCACAGGGTGATGCGATCTCGACGGTGCTGCGCGCGAAGTCCGCCGAATCGATGGGTGAGCGTGCGATCATCGAGAAGGGGATGGAGACGCTCGAAACGATCGGTCAGGGGGCGTCGACGACGTTCGTCATTCCACAGGAGCTCACGTCGTTGGTGGGTCGCTACGGCAAGCAGCTCACCGGAAGCGACGTGGCGGCCGACGGGCAGCACAGCTTAGACAGCCTGGAGTTCGACGCCGAGACGCGCGAACTCATCGGACTCGATGACATCAAAGAAATCCTCGGCGAAATCGACCAGGCCGCTGAGTTGGACGTCGAAGAGCTAGAGCAACAGGCCAAGGCGGTCAAGGACGGGGCACCCGAGAGCGGCGACCGGGCGGATGCGCAGGTCAACGACTCAGCATAACCCTCTCGGTAGCGAACCCCTCCATCCCTACTGTGATCGGATTTCGCCTCGCGGATGGCCCGGTTCCGGACAGCCGAGTAGCGGTCGGTATCGGTGCTGGCGGTGGTCACGGAGTTGTCGAAGTCGCCGTTCTCCCACCCCTTGATACAGAACTGCCCGGTGTCACCGCAGCGGCGCGTGGCGTGTTGCCACTCCTTGCGGCGTGAGAGGGACGGGGTACGGAGCGTCGCGGTGATAGTCACCGCCACCAGTACAACCGTAGGTAACTGCGATTGACCAGACGTCCGTTGGCATATCAGCCCGTGCTACCTTGGTGGATCGTGTCGTCGGTTGTCGGATTCACCCCCCGCGCTAAGCCGCGAGGCTTTCGGCTTGACTACCCGTCTCCGGACCGAGACACTCCGCTACAACAGTCTGTCCGGTGGCCACCCCGCCAGCAGTTGCCGACGGGACGGCGTGGAACCGTCCATACGAACGCATCCCCGCGGGCGGGGAACGTTGTTCTCGAGACGCAAGCCGGCGTTCGAGCGACGACACGTCCCGTCCCACGGAACGGCGTTCACTCCGTGGTGGCTTCCAGAATCGAGGTGGCGAGATTCCGGGCTGCGTCCACGTGTTCGTTGGCGGTCGCATCACCAGTCTCCTCAACGTTCGAGAGCAGGTCTGCGACGTGACCAACCCGACGGTGAATCACATCGGCATCGAGCGTTGCGGCGTCCGGCTCGACTAAATCAGCCGCGATCGCGTCCGCTTCCCCGATCCACCGGCTCGCGGTCCGCTCGATGGGACGCTCTCGGGTCGCTACAAGATGCGCAGAGAGCTGTCCCACCGCCGACTCGAGGTCCCGTTCAGCCATACACTGGGTACGCCGTGTGCCGGGAAAGCTGCTTTGCTACTGTGAGCGCTTCCTCACGTATACGGGAACTATCAGTACGTACGGCCGTGCAACCCGTTTCGGTGGTCGCGCTGAACACGGAGCGTCCGTTCACCGGCGGGAGGGTATGTCACCGTGGTAACTATTTATGATCGGCCGACGACTGTGCGGCTGATGGGCGACACTACCACTCTCCAGTCACGATTCGGGCTCACGGAACGGTCGGTAGCAGGCGTCAGCCTCACGCTGGCGGGGTTCATCGGTTTTATGGGAATCATCACGGCTGAACTCCTCTACCCGAGTTACTCGACGAGACGGGACATCAGCGACCTGGGTTCGACCCGCCCGCCGAACCCCGTGATCCACGAGCCCTCGGCAACGATATTCAACTCCACGATGCTGTTGACCGGAGCGATGGCGCTCCTTTCGGCGTACCTTCTCTACCGGGTCGTGGACCGCCGCGGGTTCCCACTCGCGCTCGGCCTGTTCGGCGTCGGTGCATTCGGCGTGGGCGTCTTCCCGGGAAACGTGACTCCGTGGCACGGACTGTTCGCGCTTCTCACCTTCCTCACGGGTGGCATCACCGTGCTCCTCTCCGCACGAGTCGTCCCGCGACCGTTCTCCGTCCTCTGCGGCCTCTTCGGGGGCATCTCCCTTCTCACACTCGTCAGCGTCTTCCTCTTTGGATTGGTCGTTCAAACCTCCCATCCACTCGAATTCCTCGGCGCCGGCGGCATCGAACGCTGGGTCGTCTATCCGCTCATCCTTTGGCTGCCAGCATTCGGTGGCTACCTCATGGCGGACTCTGACGGTACACCCTGACGATACAACGGAGGACGCCCCCGAGTAGCCCGCGCCCGGCCGCAGTTCGACCGTCTGCTGGCGCCCCGGCGTCCGTTGCGGGTGTTGCCGGGTTGTCGACGCCGACTCGGGAGTACTGCCGGGACGGTTCGTGGTGGTAGCAGCCCGGAAACCCACTCGATCAGGGGTGGGTTGGCTTACCCGCCCGGGCGTCTGAACGTGTAGGTCACGGCGTCTGCCTCGACCGTGAGCGTGCCGGCGTCGTGATCCAAGACGATCGCAGCCGTCGTGTCGTGGGCAAAATCGTGGAGCGGCATCCCCGTCTCGAGCGTCCCATCCCGTGTCACCTCGACGTGCGCCGAGCCGAAGTCGATGTGAATCCGCTCCTCACCAACACTCACGTCACCGCCCCGCCCAAATCGGCGGAGTTCGGTGGCGAGTGTGTCCCACTCGTCGAGTTCTACGCGTGATGTCATTCGACGTGTAGTCACAACGCCGCACTCGGATAAGGACTCAGTGAGTGGCGTCGCGATCGCTCAGCCGTTCGAGCGTCGACGGGAACGCATCCGAGGCTGCCGGCGACGGGCTGCGGTGGGACCCGTGGTTGGTGGGCCCGACACACGTTTGATGGTCGCATCGCTAGAACCGGTCGACAGATGGGCTGGGCCGATCCCGACGTTCTCGAAGCGCGTGTGCGTGGGCTCGATAGCGAGGGGCTCGCGGCGTTCGTCGCCGGCCTCTGGACGGCTCGTGGGTTCGAGACCGACCGCGACGGAGCGTCCGTTGTCGCGCGGCGTGGCGGGGAGACCCGGGTGGTGTACGTCGTGACGGGGGGTGTCGCGGCGGCGTCCGTCGAGACGGGTCGTCGGGTAGATGTTGTCGTCGCGGCAGGCCGTCCGAGAGCGGGAGCGGCGGTGGCTGCGGAATCGAACGCACGGTTCGTTGACGCCGCTGGCCTCGTCGAGATGCTTCGGTACGCCGTTGACCGTGCGGTGGCTACAACGCTCTGTGAGCGGCATCTCGGTGCGGCTCCTGACGAGTTGCGGTTCCCGCCGCGGCACCGGGTCCGCCGCGCTGTTGCGAGACGCAACACCGAGACCGTTGTGACGGTTATCGTGGCGTTGTTGGTGGTGGCTGTCGGGGGCGGAGCAGTCCTCGGCGTGACCGATCCAGGTGGCACCGGCGGCGGATCACCGGCTGAGGCCGTTGTTACGCCTGAGACGGTGACGAGCCCGGCGGGTGCTGGCCCGACGACCGTGACGGTTGATGACGGGTCGGTTCCGACCGGGGCTGGCGTCGGTGACCTGGCGGCTGTGCCCGGGGTGAGTGACACGGGAATCAGCAACGCGAGTCGGCTCGCACAGGCACACGCAGGGACTGTCGCGGGCACGTCGTCGTACACGATCTGGTTCGACCACTACACCGCTGAAAACGGGTCGACCGGGCACGTGAAGCGTGACGTCAACGTGCGTGTCGACGCCGAGCGGATCGCCGTCCAGACGATCCGTGAGGGGACGGGCGGCACCCGATCGCCGGCCAGGACGAGCTATTTCGACGGGACGGACCGGTACGTGGCGGCGAACGTGACTGACGAGCTCAGTCGCGTCGACAACCGGACGCCGGCGGCGACGCCGCTCGCGGTGCCGTTTACCCGTCCGGGTGACATGGTTCGGGTGTATCTTGCGACGCCCGAGAGCACGGTGAGTGCGGCTGCCAGCGACGGGGCAGGCGAGCGGTACCGACTGCAGGGGTCGGGTCGGCCGGCCGGGCTTCCCGACACAGTCTCGGAGTACGAGATGACGGCTGTCGTCGACGAGCGTGGGTTCGTCCGGACGCTCGACGCCGAGTTCACCGTCGCCCGCGACACCGACGCCGCCACCGACCGCAAACGCGTTCGCCTGACGTGGACGTACGACCGCATCAACGGCACCGAGATCGGACTCGACCCCTGACTCTCGGTCTACGCCCGGCTCCGCGTCGGTGTTGTCGTGGCCGTGGATGCTGACGTGAGACGGCTGCCGTTCGGAGCGGCGACGAACCGCAAACCGGGACACTGCCAGTACCGTTATGGGTGTTCACCCGAAGCGGACTGGTGTGGACGACGGGCAGCCTCGACCGCGGCCGGCGTTGCGCACAGCGATACAGGACGCACTGACCGCGGACCGCGAGTCGTTCCGTACGGCGGTCGGGCGTCTCGCCGCCAACCACGGGTTCAGCGCCGACCGACGTTTTGCGCCGGTGAACGAGGTCGAAACGACGGGTCTGGAGACGCCGTCGGACTCCGCTAAGCGACTCCTGTGGCGGGCGTGGGTGCTGGATGCGGCCCCGATCGGGATCGTGCTCACCGGGTCTGCGTACCGCGACAATCCGCTGCTGTACGCCAATCGAGCGACACGCCAGCTCACCGGGTATTCGCTCGGGGAGTTGACGGGAACCAACCTTCGACAGTTGCAGGGACCGCAGACCGATCCCGAGTCCGTAGCACGGCTACGTACTGCGATCCGTAACTGGAACGCCACGACGGTCGACATCCTCAACTACCACTCGGACGGGACGCCGTTCACGAATCGAGTTTCGCTCGTCCCCGTACTAGACGCGACCGGAACCGTGGAGCACTGGTTCGGTATGCAAGCCGCCGTGCCGGACGACGAGGAGGCGTAGCGGGGGTGGAAAGGTGACGTCGAACGACCGTTGCAGTGACTGCCCTCCTCGCAAGCCCGGCGGGTATGGAGTGACGGGCCTCGTTGTCCCGCTGGCTCACCGCGTGTCGGTCGCCCACGCCACCGCGCGTCGTGGTCCATCGCGTCAGCGGTGAACGTCGGACAGGAGACGGGTTGTCCCCTCTTCCACCGTCCGACAACGCTTTCGACGGCCTCGACGGCACGTTCGATGGCGGCTTGGACGAGCTGTGCCTGTAGGTCCGTCTCCGCTCGAAGTTCGGCGCACAGGGTGTCACGGGCTCCCCGCTGGCTCGTCGCACGAGCTCAACTCGGAGTCGGGGATGGCGGCTGGCGGTGGTTCAGGATCCGGTCGAGGGACGTCGACGCTCCCCCTCGCCACCAGATCCCGTATCGAACCACCCACACGTCAGGGATCCGTCGACGACGCAGCGAGTGCGGGCGGTTACTCCAACTGGTGATAGTCGAGTTCGTGGCCCTCGTCCAGCGCTGCCTGGACGTGGTCGCTGGGCGAGTCCACCCGTCGCGTCTCCGTCGTCATCCGGCCAAGATCAGCCTCGGTAAACAGAACGTTTCGCTGCCAACTCGGGTCCGTTTCGGGATGATCCGTCCGGTGGTGTGCGCCACGGGACTCCGTGCGCTGCAGCGCACCCCGGAGCACGGTCTCTGCGGCAACCAACATACACTCGAGATCGATTGCGAACTCGAAGGACTCGTCGGTACGAGCCCCGACCTCGAGGTCCGCCGTCTTCTCCCGAACGGTCGCCAGCTTCTCGAGTCCCGCCTGAACCGACTTCTCGTCACGCAGCAGGCCGGCGTGCTCCCACATCAGCGACTGCAGATCGCCGAAGACCGTCTCGACGTCGTACGTACCGTCGTTCCCGGTGAGTTCCGACAGCGACGTGAGTACGTCCTCGACCTGCGTGTGGATAACGGGGTCGGCAAGGTGACCGGCGTCGGGGGCGCGATCGGCGACCGCCTTGCCCGCAACCGTGCCGAACGCGACGGTTTCGGCGAGCGAGTTCCCACCGAGTCGGTTGGCACCGTGGACGCCAGCCATCGTCTCGCCGATGGCGAACAACCCATCGACGTCCGTTTCACCGGCATCGTCGACGACGACACCACCCATGCCGTAGTGGCTCGTTGGCGCGACCTCGACCGGGTCCGCGGCCATATCGACGCCGAGGTCCGCAAACCGCTCGTACATCCGCGGGAGACGCTCCCGGATGAACGACCGGCTGCGGTGGGAAATGTCCAAATACACACCGCCGTTGTCGGTGCCCCGGCCCGCAGTAACCTCCTGCGCGATCGCCCGAGCAACGACGTCCCTGGCGTCGAGTTCCATCTGATCGGGCGAGTATCGCCGCATAAACCGCTCGCCCTCGGTGTTGTACAGGCGACCGCCCTCGCCGCGAACGGCCTCGGTAACCAACCGCCCGCTCCACGGCTCCCACTCGGGATCGTCCTCGTCGACGGCCATCCCCGTCGGGTGAAACTGGACGAACTCCATGTCCATCAGACTCGCACCGGCCTGGTAGGCCAACGCCGGTCCGTCGCCGTTGTTTTCGTCGTCACGGGACGTATGACGGTTGTAGACCGCTGCGTAACCGCCCGCCGCCAACACGACGACACCGGAGTTGAACACGACGAACTCGCCCGTGTCGAGATCGACACCCACCGCACCCTCCACTGCGCCGTCGTCGGTCAGCAGCGACGCGATCATCACGTTCTCCTCGTACGGAATCGATAACTCTCGAGCGCGGTCGACGAGCGTCTGCATCAGCGACTCGCCGGTGTGGTCACCCGCAAACGCGGTCCGGCGGAACGATTGCGCGCCGAAATACCGCTGGTCAATCTCCCCGTCCTCAGTGCGGGAGAACTCCATTCCCCACTCCTCAAGCTCCCGCAGCCGAGCCGGCATCTGCTCGGCGACGGTTTCGACCTTCCCGGGATCGTTGAGGAAGTGACCCTCGTTGAGGGTGTCGGCAGCGTGGATGGCCCAATCGTCCTCAGGATCACGTGTACCGATCGCACCGTTGATGCCGCCCCGCGCCCACGTCGTGTGCGCGTCACCGTGGCTCCGCTTCCCCAACACCAACACGTCCTCGGGATCGATGCCCTGCTGGACGACCTCGATGGCCGCTCGGGCACCGGCCGCACCTGCCCCGACAACGAGTATCGGCACGTCCGTACGCCGGTACGGCGGGAGAGACTCGCTCGTGCTACGACTGTTCGATGTGCTAGTCATCTACGCATACGTACGGTCCGGACGCCCATATGCCTCGCGCGTGTGCGCGCGAAGCGTCAGGGCGCCGGAGCCGGCGACAGCAGGCGAATACGACGTAACGGCGCAGGCGCGGGCGGGAGGCTCGGCTCCAGTGATGCGATCCGCAGCCATCCCGACATCACTGCGTACGAAGACGGATACTGCGACGAAACCCGAGCGGTCGGGCAGTACGAAGCCGACGAACGGGGGTCGTACGACGTTCCGTGGGACTCCTCACTCCCGCCGGAGTCCCCGATCGTCGTCGAGCACGGCGAGATGGTGTTTGGTCGAGATGGTCGCCTCGGGTGCCGAAGGCGAGTTCGCCCCCTCCATCGGGACCGCCGTGTGACACCTGCCCGTTCAGCGTCAATCTTGCCGGCGGAGGCTCACCACTCCCACGGGCCAGCAACCCCCTCGGTTCGAGTGAGAAACCACCAGACGGCGTCGGGATGCTCCGGGCGTTCTTTCAGTTTCACTCCGGTCTGGCCATCTCGATAGCGAAACGCGCCATCGCGTGAGGTGTCGAAGCCGAGGCAGCTCGATCGGCTCGACGGTGACTGGTGGCCTCTCGCCCGTCGCCGTTCTCGGGACGGCGCTGTATCCCACCGCCCGACCCCACGGACGAGACGCTCGATCACCCGCACCGGGTCGTCGACCGCCACGACCTCTCGGACCTGCTCCCGGACCCGCAGACGGAGACTGAACGCCGCGCTGATCGCGCGGCCGCGGTCGTCGGGTCCGCGCGCACCGACGGAACCCCCCGAACGGCGGCCCCCACCGGCGTCAGACCGCCACCGGATTCTGCGACATACATTTGACTCTCTCCGTCGTAGTCGCGTCCGTGAGCGACCGACCGTACCGTCTCCCGAACGACCACGGGGTTCCGCCCGAGGCCATCGAGCCGGGTGCTCGCCTACGTGGTGCCGACCTCTCGGACGCAGACCTGTTCCGTGCCTCCCTCTCCGAGGCGGACCTGCGGTCCGCCGATCTCTCGGGCGCGGACCTGCGTGAGGCTCGTCTCCCGGGCGCAGACCTGCGGAACGCCGACCTCTCGGGGGCCTCCCTGTTCGGAACCCATGCCGCGGGACTCAACCTGCGCCGAACCGACCTGTCGGCGGCCGACCTTCGCGGCGCGGATCTCTCAGGTGCGAATCTCTCGGGGGCGGATCTCTCGGGGGCAGATCTCCGCGGGGCCAAGTTCGCCGGCGCGGATCTCTCCGGCGCGGACCTCTCGGGGGTACGAGTACACTCCGGCGACCTCGCCGATGCACGGCTGTGAACGCTGACGTCTCCACACTCCCGAGCGCTTCAGCGTCCCGCCCGGCCCGCCTCGTTCCGCCGAGACGCGTCCGATGACGCACGTCGCGACGTCCCCGCCCGCGACGGTGGGGCGTCACTCGGCCACGTCGGCGTCGTGCCGCTCGGCGGCGACGCCGATCGCGTACAGCGCGACCACGAACGAGACGAGAATCGCTTCGGTCACCAGTCCCTTGTAGTCCGGTCCCTCCGATACCTCCGCGTCCGCCGCGAGCCCGGCTCGGTCTCCGCTCATTACACGCCGGTCGGAGCTCCGGGCGTTTGAGTACTGCCATTTCGAACGGCCGTTGTGGCCGGTACGACGGGTCGGCCGCGATACGACCTTATATACAATATATTATTAGATCAAAATATATGTGTGTTATGACGCCGATCGAAAGGGTTTAATTGTGATACCCGTACTCATCGGTCGTGAATTGACTGACCGTCTGCACACTAATATGTGGATTGTATAGCCGTTTGAACGCGAAGAAAGCGAAAAAATACTGACAACAGATGAATTCCGAACGCAGACGCGACTTTGTAAAGATGCTTGCTGGGGCAGCGGGCGCATCGGCCCTGGCCGGGTGTACTGGCAGCGACGACAGCGGGGACGGGGGCACTGGAGACGGCGACAGCACCGGTGGAGACACCGAAGGCAGCAGTGACAGTACGGAAGGGAGCGCTAGCGACCGCCACGGCGGCACGATGACGTTCGCTCTGGGTGACTCCCCCCGAAACCTCTCGTACTGGCAGTCGTACGACACGATCACGAACAACCTCACCGCCCAGATCTGGGATAGCCTGCTGGAGTACAGCGAGCCGGACATGGAACTCCAGCCGGCGCTCGCGGAGAGTTGGAACGCACAGGACCAGACCACGTTCGTCTACGAACTCCGGGAGGGCGTGACGTTCCACGACGGCAGTGAGATGACTGCCGACGACGTCATTGCCAGCGCGCGGCTCACGATGAGCGATGAGGCACAGTCGCCGTTAGCGTGGATGTTCTCGTCGGTGGACACGTTCGAGAAGATCGACGAGTACACGGTTCAAGTCAACCTCTCGGAGCCCGACGCGGCGTTCCAGTTTGTGCCGGCAACCACTGCTTGGGCGGTCGCGCCACAGGCACAGATCGAGGAGCTGGGAACGGATCTCGCGCAGGAGCCGGTCGGGGCCGGCCCGTTCCAACTTGCGGAGTTCCAGAGCGGTAACTACATCGAGATCTCACGTCACGACGACTACTGGGACGGGGACCTTCCGTATCTCGACGGCGCACGCTTCGAGATCGTGCCGAACGGCACGGCCCGCATTACGGGTATGCAGAACGGGGACTACGGCGGGACCAACGACATCCCGATCGACCAGATGTCGGTGCTCGACGGGCTCGATAACGTCGATCTCTACAGCGTCACCTCGTTCCAGACGAGTTTCGTCGTGTTCAACAGCACCAAAGAGCCCTTCGGCGACGTCGACGTGCGCCGCGCGTTGAGCTACGCCATCGACACCGAGTCGATCACGGAGAGCACGGTCGGCCAGTACGGGTCGCCCGCCACCAGCATGCTACCGGAGAACCTGATGGGACACGTCGAGCCGGAGGACCTCGAGTACGACGGGTTCCCGTACGATCCGGACACCGCGCGATCGATGCTCGACGACGCCGGATACACCGGTAGCCCCCGGTTCGAGACGACGCTTCTGACGCCGCAGGACACGGTCCGTCAGAAGCCCGCGCTGTCGATCCAGGCGAACCTCGCCGAGATCAACGTGGACGTCAACCTCAGAGAGGTGTCGACGTCGGAGTACATCGAATCCTTCTGGGGGGAGACGGACATGTCCAACCGCGAGCCGATGCAGATGGGGCTGTGGGCCTCGGACTTCCCCTCGCCGGACGCGATCCTCACCCCGCTGTTCCGGTCCGAGCAACTCCCGCCGGGCAACAACTGGTTCGCGTACGAGAACGAGGAGGTAGATCAGCTCATCCAGCAGTTCAAGACGACTCTCGATGCCGAAGAGCGGGCGGAGTACGCCCGCCAGGCTAACCAACGGATCGTCGACGACGCCCCGGGCGTCTGGATCTTCCACCCGGACACGACGAAGGCGTTCAACGGGAAATTCGGGGGGTACAACGGACAGATACCCGCGTTCGTGACGTACTTCTCCAGCTTCCTGCGGGACATGTACATCGAAGAGTAATGATCTCCTCGCGAACAGTACAGTACCTACTCAAGCGGCTCGGATTCGGCGTTTTCATCGTCTGGGCAGTCACGCTCCTGGTGTTCGTACTGCTACAGATCTCTCCCGGATCACCCGCGGACGTGCTCCTGTCCGGCGGGGTCGTGACCGAGGAGATGCGTCAGTCCGTCATCGAACAGTACAATCTCAACGAGCCGTGGTACGTCCAGTACTTCCTGTGGCTGAAGGACGTTGCGGCGGGCGATTTGGGATACTCCTTCTCACAGCAGCGTCCGGTCGCTGGGCTCATCGCGGATCGGTGGGCGATAACGTTCCAGATCGTCGGGCTGAGCATGCTTCTGGCGACGCTCCTCTCGATTCCCACCGGAATCATCGCCGGGGCCAACCACGGGTCGGTCGTGGATCGACTCCTCACGGTCACCGCGATCGTCGGTGTCAGCATCCCGGTGTTCGTGAGCGGCGTCCTCGCGATCCTCATCTTCTCGTTCCACCTCAACGTGTTGCCGTCGGGTGGTGCGGGATCCGGCTTCGTCGGCCGTCTCACTCACATCTTCGTCCCGTCGTTGTTGCTCGGCGGGATGGTGGGTGCGCTGATGTTCCGGATGATGCGCGCGGGGATGCGCGACGTTCTCGAAAAGGACTACATCGAGACGTGTACCGCGATGGGGCTGCCGAGGCGGCAGATCATCCTGAAATACGCCGCGAAGAACGCCATCGCTCCCGTGTTGACCGTGTCCGGACTCTGGATCGGATTTCTGATCGTCTACGCCATGGTCGTCGAGTTCGTCTTCGGGATGGGAGGTCTCGGACGGCTCATCATCCACGCCGTCGAAGCACAGGACTTCCCGATCGTGCTCGCGGGGACGATCATCACGGCGGTCGTGTTCGTCGTCTCGAACATCGTCGTCGACCTCCTCTACACGTGGGCTGATCCGCGCGTCGCCGTGGGGGGGTCCGAATGAGCCAGCCCACGGAACGGGAACGGGTCGGATCCAAACGGAGGCTGCAGGAGTCGCGCGTTCTCCGCGGGCTATTCCGTGGGTGGCGAGTCATCCGCTCGAACTCGATGGCGACGGTCGGGTTCCTGATCGTGTCGGCGCTGGTGGTCGTTGCGATCCTCGCGCCCGTGCTCGCGCCCCACCCGCCGGACGCCCAGAACCTCCAAAACACGCTCGCACCGCCGAGCGCGGAACACCCGTTCGGAACGGACAACACCGGCCGCGACGTCCTCTCACGGATCATCTTCGGGACCCGATACGCGCTCGCGATCGCGATCGTCGTCATCACCCTGGAGACCCTGATCGGCGTCAGCCTGGGGCTCGTGGCGGGCTACTACCGTGGCAAGGTCGACGAAAGCGTGATGCGACTGCTCGACGTGTTGGTGTCGATACCGCCGCTGCTCCTGGCGATGGTGATCGTCACGACGTTCGGGATCAACATCTGGAACGCGATGATCGCGATCGGGATCGTGTACGTCCCGATGATGTCGCGGACGGTTCGCTCGTCGGCGCTCTCGATCCGCGAGGAAACCTACGTCCAAGCCGCGGAGGGCCTCGGCTACAGCGACAGCCGAGTGATGCTCAAACACATCCTGCCCAACTCGGTTCCGCCGATCGTCGTTCTCGGGACGACGGACGTCGCTTACGCCCTCATCGACGTGGCGACGCTGAGCTACCTCGGACTGGGTATCCAGCCGCCGACGGCGTCGTGGGGGGCGATGGCCAACGCCGCGCAGGGGTACATCCTCGTCACCCCGTGGCCCATCGTCTTCCCCACGCTCGCGATCGCGATCGCCGTCCTCGGGTTCAATCTCCTCGGGATGGGCCTCCGCGAGGTCCTCCTGTACGGCGGCGACCACGAGGAGGTGGTCGAATGAGTCGGTCGGAGCCCGTTCTCGACGTCGACCGACTCACCACGCAGTTCAACGTCGACGGCGGCCCGGTCAAAGCGGTCGACGACAACTCTCTGACGGTTCACCGGGGCGAAACCCTCGGCATCGTCGGCGAGTCCGGATCGGGGAAATCGACGCTCCTCCGGTCGATCATGGGGCTGATCGAGGACCCGGGCGAGATCGCCGCCGGGGAGATAAACTACCGCGGCCGGGATCTGACGGAGCTGTCCGACGAGGCGTTCCGACAACTCCGCGGCAACGACATCAGCTTCATCTTCCAGGAGCCGATGTCGCACCTCAACCCCGCGTACACGGTCGGCGACCAGATCACCGACGTGCTCGCGGCACACACCGAGCTGAACAGCGACGAACGATGGGAACGGGTGTACGAGCTGCTCGATCTGCTCGGCATCCCCGCGCCGGAGGACCGGGCGGACTCGTACCCACACGAGTTCTCCGGCGGCATGGCACAGCGGGTCTGCATCGCGATGGCGCTGGCGTGCGAGCCGGACCTGCTCCTCGCAGACGAGCCGACGTCCGCCCTCGACGTGACGATCCAAGCACAGATCATCGACCTGCTCTCGGACCTCCAATCCGAGTTCGACGTGGCGATGATCTGGGTCACGCACGACATGGGCGTCGTCGCCGAGACGTGTGACACGCTCGGGGTGATGTATGCGGGCAACATCGTCGAATACGGCGACGTAGACGACATCTTCGACGACCCGAAACACCCGTACACGGAGGCGCTCTTGGGCTCGGTTCCGACCCACCGCGACACCTCCGATCGGTTCGAGACGATCGAGGGTGCACCGCCGGAGCTTCAGGATCTCCCTTCCGGGTGCGTGTTTCGGGATCGCTGTCCCGAGGCGACGGACGCGTGTCGGTCACACCGGCCGCCGTACTACGAGGTCGGTGGCAGTCGAGACTGGATCGCGAAATGCCTGCTCCATCGGGGGGATCCGACCCGCCCGGCCACCGACAGCGCGCCGGAGTTGGACGCCTCAGTCGACGCGGAGTGGCCGGCGGAGGGATCCGCCGACGGCGGGATCGACGAGGATCCGAAGATACGGGGGGAAACGAACCGATGAGCCTACTCGAGGTCGACGGACTGAAGAAACACTTCCCGGTCGCGTCGGGGCCGATCGACAAACTGCTCGGCAACGACCGGACGGTGAAGGCGGTCGACGGGATCGACTTCACCATCGACGAGGGAGAGGCGTTCACCCTGGTCGGGGAGTCGGGGTGTGGAAAGAGCACGGCGGTCAAGTCCGCACTCCACCACCAACAGCCCACGGAGGGCACGGTCGTCTTCAAGAACGAGCGCATCGAGACGTACTCGAAGAAACGACTGCGCGGCGAGGCACAGCTGATCTACCAGGACCAACAGGACACGCTCAACCCGAAGATGTCCGTCGCCGACGCCTTGGCCGAGGCCATCCGGGTCCACGACGTGGCCGACACGGAGGCGGACGTGCAGAACCGCGTCGACGAGCTCCTGCGTCGCGTCGGGATCTCGCCGAGCGAGAAACGCCAGCGGCCGGGCTCGTTCAGCGGGGGACAGAAGCAGCGGATCGCGATCGCTCGTGCGCTCGCGGTCGAGCCGTCGCTGCTCGTCGCCGACGAGCCGGTGTCCGGACTCGACGTGTCCGTCCAGGCGCAGATCCTCAATCGCCTGATGGATCTCCAGGAGGACCTGGGGCTCGGACTCGTCTACGTCACACACAACCTCGGGATCGCACGAAAGATCAGCGACACGATCGGGGTGATGTACCTCGGGAACATCGTGGAGTACGGCAGCGTCGACGAGATCTTCGAGAACCCACAGCACCCGTATACGCAGGCGCTACTGTCAGCCAATCCGGTTCCGGACCCGTCCATCGACCGGGACCGAACCGTGCTCGAGGGAACGATTCCGGATCCGATCGACGTCGACGAGCACGGCTGCCCGTTCGCGTCGCGGTGTCCCGAGGCGATCGAGGAGTGTACGACCGCGGAGATGGGGCTCGAACCGTACCAAGGGTCCCGGAATCACCACGTCGACTGTATCAGACGCTAACCACCAAGCCAACTCGAGACAGACAATGAAGCACGTTTCAAAAACCGACGACGGAAACGCACACCTGACCATCGGCGCCGACCGGGAGCCGATCGAAACTGTCGAACCCGGAGAGACGTTCGCGGTCGAAACGTACGATTACCTCGGCGACATCCTCGACGAGGAGACGCGAATGGAGGACGTCCTGGGAACCGACGAACTCGCCGACAACATCAACCCGGTTACGGGGCCGATCCGTGTCGAGGGCGCGGAGCCCGGCGATGCGCTCGCGGTCGAGATCGTGGACATCGAACTGCCCGATAGGGGCGTCATCAACATCCTTCCGGACTTCGGCGGACTCGAAGCCTCGGTGTTCAACCTCGCGGCGCCGAGCGAGCCGAACACGACGTTCTGTGACATCGAGGACGGGGTGATCTCGTATCCCACCGAGAACGGTGAGACGCTGGAGTTCCCGGCACACCCCCAGATCGGGACGATCGGGACGGCGGAGAAACACGAGTCGGTCTACTCCGTCAAGCCCCACCAGAACGGTGGAAACATGGACTGTAAGGACGTGACAGTCGGGAACACCCTGTATCTCCCGGTCGACGTCGAGGGTGGATACCTCCACCTGGGGGATTGCCACGCCGCACAGGGCGACGGCGAGATCTGCGGCATCAGCGTCGAGGTCCCCGCCATCGTCACGCTTCGCATCGAGATCGTCGAGGACCACGAGATCGCGTGGCCGCGCATCGAATCCGACGACGAGATCATGGTCGTGGCCGCAGCACGGCCGGCGGAAGACGCCGCAAAACTCGCGTATAAGGAGCTCATCGGGTGGCTGGTCGACGACTACGGGTTCACCGAAACCGACGCGTACCAGCTCTGTAGTGCCGTGAGTTCGGCTCGGCTCGCACAGCTCGTCAACCCGACGTACACCGTGGCGGCGAAGTTCCCGAAGGAACTGCTGTAGCGGAGCGTCACCCCTCGCGCCGCAGCCGCCGCACCACGAACTCGGTGTCGAGTTCGCCGAGGAACTCCCCGAGTCGGGGGCCTTGGGGTTGATCGAAGAAGAGCAGGTACCCCGCCTCGAAGAAGTCGCCGACAGCGACGCCGTGCCGCCGCGCGGTCTCGTACATCTCCTCCTGGATCGCCTCGCCGTCGTGGCCCGCCGCGACGAAGTCCGCGAGGTCCGCCAACGCGGCCGCGACGTCGTCGCCGACCTCGACCGCCGGAAGCGCCTCCTGGAGCCGGTAGTTGTACGCGTTGTCCATCCGCTCGGCCCACGCCCGCGCCCGGTCGACACGTTCGAGCGCCTCCTCGATCACCGGCTCGGGGGTATCGGCGTCGAAGTATCCCTCGTTTCTCGCCATGTCGATCCGGAGCTCGCGGTCGTCGGTCATGCCGAGTACCGCGGCGAAGGTGTACGGCAGCCGCACCCGCTCCTCCCGGACCTCGCTGACCACGAACGGGTACGCCGCCGCCGCGAACGCCGACACGGAGTCGTCGTCGACGCCGCCGAAGTACGCCCGCTCGAAGCGGTCGAAGTCGTCGACCAGCTGGTCCAGCCGGGAGAGATCCAGGTCACGTGCCCGCCGCGGGTTCAACGCGAAGAAGTACCGCAGGACCTCCGGCTCCAGCAGCTCCAGGATCTCCGGGACGGTGACGACGTTGCCCGCCGACGACGACAGCGCCTCGCCGTTGAGCGTGAACCACTCGTAGGTCATGGGGACCGGCGGCTCGATCCCCAGCACCTCGCGGGCGATGTCCTGTCCCGAGGGCCACGACCCCTCGGCGTGGTCCTTCCCGAACGGCTCGAAGTCCACG
>Ga0207753_1000102_pt1 | contig 33073 bp, 27 predicted proteins | sample PonA233FremontCA_2_FD_187273 | JGI IMG/M metagenome (GOLD analysis project Ga0207753, IMG submission 187273) | Salt pond sediment microbial community from Fremont, CA, USA - Pond A23 Sediment 3 (SPAdes) | ecosystem: Environmental > Aquatic > Non-marine Saline and Alkaline > Saline | place: USA... | reverse complement strand
CGAGACAACAGTTTCGGAAACTATCCGGCCCGGACCGTGAAAATGACGTGTCTGATTGTTCTCTTGTAAAGCGTACTCAGTCTTTCCACCCACGGTGGCTTATATGCCTACGGACTACGACCTCATTACCATTGGCGCTGGACACAACGGATTAATCACGAGTGCATACGTGGCGCAAGCCGGGTATCGGGTCGCTGTATTCGAGAAACGGGACATGGTAGGGGGGGCCGTGTCCACCAAAGAACTCTTCCCAGGGTATCAGATTGATCTCGGAGGCAGCGCTCACATTCTCATCCGCCAGACTCCCATCGTTGAAGAACTTGAGCTTGAAGAATACGGCTTGACCTATCTTGAGTTGGACCCGATGTTCGTTGCGCCGTTTCCCGACGGCGATGTCATCTATTTTTATCGCGACCTGGACCGCACTGTCGACCACCTAGAACGACTGTTCCCGGGCGAGGGCGAAGCATACCACAAGTTTGTAACGGACTGGATCGGGTTTGCCCGGACCATGCGAGACATCTTCCTGTCCCCCCCCAGCCCTTTGGAACTGGGAAAGCACTTGATTCGCGGCGCAAGCTCTCCACTTCCCTGGCAGGAAGAGCTTCGACACATCCTGCGGCCGTACCAGGAGGTTCTGGGGGCCTATTTTGAAGAGGAGAAGCTGAAAACCGCGATCGCGTGGATGGCGGCCCAGTCGGGCCCTCCCCCCACAGATCCCTTGACGGGCCCGTTTGCACTCTGGCATCCGTTGTACCACGAAGGCGGTGTGGCGCGTCCCGAGGGCGGCTCCGGAATGCTTACGCAGGCGCTTCGGACACACATTGAGGCCCATGGGGGCGACATCTACACCGACGCCCCTGTGGAGCAGATTTTGGTGGACCGAGGGCAGGCCAGCGGCATACGGGTGAACGGAAGATCCTACACCAGCCGCAGTGTGTGCTCGGCGACGCACGCACGGGAGACGTTTGACCATCTCCTCCCCGCCCAGTATCGGCCGGAGGCGGCCGACGGGCTACGCATCGGAAACGGTTTTGGGGGAATGTTGCGACTGGCCCTTGACGAGCCTGTGTCGTACGATGTAGCATCGGACGACGAGAAGGCACGCACGGGGCTCCAGTTGCTCTGCCGCGACATGACGCAGCTTCGGGGCGCGTACGGGGACCATCTGGCGGGCCGCCCCGCACACGATCCTCCAATAATCGCAATGACCTTCTCCGCAGTCGACGAAACCTTGGCCCCGCCCGGTGGAGAAGTGCTCTGGCTCTGGGGGCAGTATTTCCCCTACGAGTTGTCCAGTGGGCAGGCCTGGGGAGACATTGCCGAAGGAGTGGCCGACACCCTGCTTGCTCAGTTTGAACGCTATGCTCCGGGAACGCGCGATTCAATCGTGGGCCAGTTGTTTCAGCATCCGGAATGGTTGGAGAAACACCTGGGATTGTACCGGGGAAACGTGATGCACCTCGAAATGAGCATAGACCAGATGTTTGCGGCACGTCCCCTCTTCGGAGCATCCAACTACCAGGGCCCGGTGGACAAACTCTTCCTCACAGGGGCCAGCACGCACCCCGGCGGTGGAATTATGGGGGCATCCGGCCGCAATGCATCCCGTGCGGTTCTCCGCGCGCTAGGGTAAACTGTCTCTGCAAAACGAACCCCGAGATGAGCTACTTGTCCTTCCATCTGATATTCCTGGCGCCGCCCATCCTTCTGATGCTGATGTTCCCGCGGCGCCCCAGGCAGATGGACGATGACCTTCGTGTCGACTTGGCGATCCCCACCGTCTGTCTAATCGCATTTACGTACACGACCCCCTGGGACAATTATCTCGTCGCACAGGAGGTGTGGTGGTATGGAACCAATCGAGTCATAGGCACCATCGGGCACGTCCCTGTTGAGGAGTACATGTTTTTTGTGCTACAGCCTCTTCTGACCGGGCTCTTCCTCTACCAGTATTTGTACTGGGCGCCTCCGTCTCCCAAAAAATACTCGCCCGCCGCGTCGTGGACGGGAGCGGCTGCATTTGGGGGGCTCACCGCAATTGGCGCATTTTTTCTTCTGGATGGCCGCCCGACCACCTTGTATCTGGCCCTCATCCTGGTCTGGGCCCCGCCCATTCTTGCGGGCATGTGGCTGTACGATGGAGAGACGCTCTGGGCCCTCCGCCGGACTGTTTTTGTAACGGCAGGCCTTCCTACCCTTTATCTGTGGGGTGCCGATGCGACGGCCATCCACTCAAAGATCTGGACAATCGCCCCAAAATACACAATCGGGGCTTCGTTTTTGGGACTGCCCCTCGAAGAAGCCCTGTTCTTTCTATTCACAAACCTCCTGGTCGTGCAGGGAATTCTGTTGCTGCTGTACGGCGCACACAGAGCGGTCACTCCAAACCAGCCGACACGCTTGACCTCGCCCTGATATATAACTTTTCCCTCACAATTTGGAAAGTAGCTCCCAGCAATTATATTGGCACTCGCATTGCTTAGCGGCTATGTTGCCCTAGGTGAATCCCAGATTATCTGCCGACTCCTGAATGCATTCAGTTTCACTCTTGTCGGTGAGAAACCTGGGAGGACTCCAACGCCCCGTACGGAGCGTTGGGATTCACTCACACTATCACCCAACCAAGCCAACATTTACTCATGCTACAAGAGCTTCCCACCCTAACACCAGGACAGTATAATCTGGTGTATAACATGTTTTCCTTCACCGTTGCGACCATGACGGCCTCCTTTGTGTTCTTCGTCATGGCTCGTAACAACCTGGCGCCGAAGTATCGGATTTCGATGATGGTTTCGGCGCTGGTGGTGTTCATTGCTGGCTACCACTACTTCCGGATCTTCAACAGCTGGGAAGGCGCTTACGCCCTCAACGCAGCGGCTGGAATGTACGAGCCCACCGGTGAGCTCTTCAACGATGCCTACCGGTATGTAGACTGGCTCCTGACCGTCCCTCTTCTCACGGTTGAGCTGGTGCTCGTGATGGGCCTGCCGAAGAACGAGCGCGGTCCATTGGCGGCGAAGCTTGGGTTTGCCGCAGCACTCATGATTGTCCTCGGATACCCTGGAGAGGTAAGCGGCGACGCCAGCCTCTTCGGTACCCGCGGGCTTTGGGGCTTCCTTAGCACCCTCCCCTTCGTTTACATTCTGTATGTTCTGTTCACCCAGCTTGGGGACACCATTCAGCGACAGAGCAGCCGCGTAGCGACCCTCTTGGGCAACGCCCGGCTTCTGCTGTTGGCCACTTGGGGCTTTTACCCCATCGCCTACATGATCCCGATGGCGTTCCCTGAGGCTTTCCCGAGCAACACGCCGGGAACCATTGTGGCCCTTCAGGTCGGATACACGATCGCAGATGTTCTTGCGAAGGCCGGATACGGTGTGGTTATCTACAACATCGCCAAGGCCAAGTCCGAGGAAGAGGGCTTCAACGTCAACGAGATGGTGGAGCCGGCCGCAGCCAGCGCCTAAGCACCACCATCCCCTGACTTTTGTCACGGGATCGGACACTCCCCCGCCGCCGGAATTTTCCGGCGGCGGGTTTTTTTGTGTCCCCCCAAGCCTCCGAACCGAAACCATCACTGGGAAAGAGTTATTGGCCGACCCCTCTTGTGTCCTGCTGATCCAATACACAGAAGAGATGACGGCCCTGCCCGATCCTGATTCATCCGACCCGATTCTTACCATTGCCGGCCCCACGGCTGTCGGCAAGACGGAATTGAGCCTCAAAGTCGCCGAGCAACTCGACGCCGAGATCGTCTCCGTCGACAGCCGACAAGTGTACAAGGAGCTCACGATCGGCACGGCCAAGCCCTCCCCGGACGCCCGTCGTCGCGTGCCGCACCATTTCATTGGGGAGCGCTCCCTCCATGAGCCGTTTTCGGCCGGGGCATACGCGGAGGCGGCCAATGAGCGGATTCGAGACATCCTTGCACGGGACCGTCGCCCCCTTGTGGTTGGCGGGGCCACACTCTACCTCCACGCTCTCCAGTACGGCCTCGCGGACATTCCCGACGTGGACAGTGCGGTGCGTGATCGGCTAAACCGGCGGCTGGAGACCGAAGGGCAAGACGCGCTCTACGAAGAACTCAAGGAAGTAGACCCCAAGCAGGCCGCCGAAGCAGATCCGACAAAAACCCAGAAGGTCATACGGGCGCTTGAGGTCTATCACGGCACCGGCAAGCCGCTCTCCTACTACTACGAGAACCAGCCGGAGCCCCCCTTCGAATATGCCACGGTCGTGCTCAACCGGGACCGAGAAAAGCTCTACGATCGCATCAACCGGCGGGTCGAGCAAATGCTTGATGCAGGGCTTCTCGAAGAAGTACGTGAGGTGATGAAGATGGACGGCGTGCAGTTGGACGAGCCCCCCCTCAGCACCATAGGATACCGGGAGCCCATTCAGCACCTGAACGGCGAGATCGACTACGACGAAATGGTGCGCCTCGTAAAGCGTAATACGCGTCGCTACGCCAAGCGCCAGCTTACGTGGTTTCGGCGGTACGACGAGTACCACTGGCGGTGCGCCCCCGACACGAGTGCTCGAGGTGTGGTGTCGATCCTGTCGGAAGCGACGGACGCGGATCAGTCTGCAGCCGAAGACCCCTCCGTTCTATAGCGGCGGCGCACTCGGCGCCGGAGCTCTGTCCCGTAGCGTTGGATCATGAAAATGAGCCCAGCTCCTCCCCACCCGGCCCCAACCCAGATCCAGTACGGCCCCTCGATGTAGAAGAGATAGGTTCCGATCGAACATACTCCTAGCCAGAGCCAGGGCCAAGAGGGCCGCGGGCCCATCACCCCAAGCGCAATCACAGGCAGCAGATACCACGGATGCACAGTCGTGCTGAACACGAATAGGGTGCCAATCAACAGAAAGCAGGCACGTCGAAACGACCACCCGCGCCATGCATCGAGCGTGTACAGTACAGGGAGCGACGTCAGAAACACTCCCCGAAACAGCGGCCCGATCGTTTTGCTCCAGTCCGCTCCTGTCCAGGCCCAGAGGACATGCTTGACGGCATAATACGGACCGGCGTTAAACTCGAAGAGCTTCGCGAATAGGTCCGCCGAGGCCTTCATGTGTGGCAGAGTGTACGGGGCGATGTACGGAAGACAGAGCCCGCCCACGAGGAACGCGCCCGGCCATACGGCTCGCCATCCAAAGCGACGGAGTAAAAACGGGCCCAGCGCGAACGGGTAAATTTTGACCAGGCCAGCGCCCGCAATTGCGAGCGATGCGAGTTCCGCCCGCCGTCGCTGCACGGCCCAGACGGCTCCCAGTAGAAGCGCCACCAAGAGCGTCTCGGTGTGGCCCTGGCCCGCGGCCTCGATGAGTACGAGCGGATTCCACGAATACAGCAGTACGTTCCGGGCGCTCGTGAGTCGAGCGAGCAACGCAACGCCGCTAAACTCTATCCCCGCAAAGAGGATCTTTAAGACGTAATACGGCGTCGTCCAGCCTCCATCGTAGAACCCTCCCCCAAAAGCAAAGAGAAGTTGTGAGAGTGGGGGATAGACGCTGTAATACTCCTTAGAATTGAGCTTCTGATAGAGCTCAGTGTGTTGAAATAAGTCGAGGTCGGCATGCGAGGGAACGAACCGGTACGGGTTGATGCCCTCCCACTGCAGCCAGCCGTCCCAGATGTACCGAAACAGATCATCGGTCAGCCCAGGTCCGAGTGGCAGATAAATGAGCCGCAGGATCAGTGCCCCCCACAGCACCTCATGGACCGACAATACATCTCGACGCCAAAGAAGAAACACCCCACCCCCTCCAAGAAATGACGTCCCCACCAGAAACGGCCACAACGACGGATCCGCGGCCCAGACAGGGCCGGAGGCCAACAAAATGCCGGTGCAGAGCAAGAGGACTCGGGAGGCACGGTCTGCCCGACGAATGCCCGGCATTTGACGTATCACCAATCACAAAACGAACAAGCGACCCTTACGGCCCTAGTCCCACGGGAGGCACGAGACGTTACGATTCAGTCTTCATGTCCTTGGGGCCATATACTGCAGCTTACGGGTTAGTCATCATAAAAGTCTAGGCGTGCAATAACAGAGCCACATGCAGGTTTACAGAACCAGTAGCTCTTTGGGGCTTTGTGTGAGGTTCTTGCAGCCCTCTTCCCGGAGACTCACGATGTCTTCGATCCGAACTCCGTATTGCTCTTCGGGCACGTAGACGCCCGGTTCAATCGTCACACACGCCCGGTCCGGGAGTTCATCGTCTGCCGTGTGCGAAATCCGGGGCCACTCGTGCACCTCGAGCCCAATGCCGTGGCCGAGGCCGTGTGTAAAGTATTTCTCCAGCCCCGCCTGCCCGAGGACGTCTCGAGCTACAGCATCGAGTTCTTTCCCCGTCAGGCCCGCCTGTGCAGCGTCGAGCGCGGCGTTCTGAGCATCCAGCACGGCCTGGTATCCCCGCCGCGCTGGGTCGCCAGGTTCGCCCAAGGCCACAGTTCTCGTCATGTCGGACGCATACCCATCGAGAAAGCATCCCATGTCCAGAACAACGAGGTCACCCTCTTGCAGCGGACGGTCCGTGGGGCGGGCATGGGGGCGGGCCCCATTGGGACCGGCAGCGACAATAGGGTCAAACGCCATTGAGTCTGCTCCTTTCTGGAGATGACGGTATACAATCTCCGCCCCAACCTCTCGCTCCGTCATCCCCGGTTCGATGAGATCTATAATCTCTTCGAACACAGACTCTGTAATCGATTGAGCATCACGTATTTGGGTGGTTTCACTGGGGAGTTTGGATGCAATCGGTTGACTCAGCACGTGCGTGTTAGGGATCCACTCTATATCCCCATGCTCTTCCACAAGACGATCTCGACGCGCAACACTGACGTGCGCAGCCTGGAAGGCCACGCGCGAATACGGGCCGAGGAGATTCTCTTCTGAGATGCAATCCGAAAGTCCACGATCAGCGACGAGCACGTCAGCCCCTTCTACCTCGGCGTGGGCCTGCTCCGTGTACCGGCCGTCCGTCACGAATGATGCCGCCTCGGGACCCACGAGGAGGATTCCATTGGACCCCGTAAAGCCACAAGCCCAACGAATGTTGAGAAGAGCAGTCAGAAACAAGGCCTCTGCCTCCAACTCTTCGAGCCGATTCCGAACACGAGCGATACGATTGGGCATGCCGGTTTCACTGGACGAGACGGCCAAACGACCTCAAAGCACTGAAGTTACTCGCTTCGCTTGGAGGGTCCCGAATAGTAGTTGGGGGACTCCTTCGTAATCTCTACGTCGTGCGGATGGCTTTCGCGGAGCCCAGCGGCCGTCGTGCGAACAAACTGAGCCGACTGATACAGCTCGCGGACCTCCTTGCAGCCACAGTACCCCATTGCGGCCTGGAGGCCTCCCTTCATCTGATGGAGCACCTCACTGAGGGTCCCGCTGTACGGAACGCGTCCCTCGACCCCTTCGGGCACAAGCTTTCGGAGATCATCCTCTGCGTCCTGAAAATATCGATCTTTGCTCCCGTCGTCCATGGCCTCCACCGAGCCCATGCCCCGGTAGCTCTTGTACTTGCGGCCCTCGTAAATAATCGTTTCGCCCGGGCTCTCCTCAACACTGGCAAAGAGGCTTCCGATCATGACGGCACTCGCGCCGGCCGCCAGGGCCTTCGGAATGTCACCGGTTTGTTTGATGCCCCCATCGGCAATAACAGGCACTCCTTCCGGTCGCGCCGCCTCAGCACACTCCATCACCGCAGTGAGCTGCGGGACCCCAACCCCGGCGACCACCCGGGTGGTGCAGATTGAACCCGGACCGATTCCGACCTTCACACAATCGACGCCTGCATCGATCAATGCCCGGGCACCGTCCCCCGTACCCACGTTCCCGGCCACAATTTCAACCTCTTTCTCAAACCGCGAATGGATTTGTCGAACCGTCTCCAGCACGCCCTCGGCGTGGCCATGCGCGGTATCTACAACCACAAAGTCCACCCCCACCTCGACCAGCGCCGAAACGCGGTCCATCACATCGGGCGTCACACCAACAGCCGCCCCCACCCGCAGCCGACCGTGCTCGTCCTTGCACGCATTGGGGTGCTTGCGGCGCTTGCGGATGTCTTTGAACGTGATGAGGCCCTTCAGGTACCCCTCGTCGTCCACCACCGGGAGCTTCTCGACCTTGTGATCCTGGAGAATCTGAACCGCTTCGTCAAGGGTCGTCCCCACCGGCACCGTCACCAAATCCTCGGCCGTCATCATGTCTCGAATGGGCGTGCCGCCGTCCAGCTCAAACCGGACGTCTCGGTTCGTGACAATCCCCACGAGCTTGTCCGACTCGTCCACGACCGGAATGCCCCCGATGGAGTAGTGGCTCATCATATTACGGGCATCGGCCACCGTGTCGTGTGGCGAAATGGTGATCGGATCGAGAATCATCCCGTTCTCCGACCGCTTCACACGCCGCACCTCTGCGGCCTGGTCTTCAATCGACATGTTTTTGTGGAGCACCCCGGCGCCGCCCTGTCGCGCCAGCGCAATGGCCATGTCGGCCTCCGTGACCGTGTCCATGGCCGCGGAAAGGACCGGAACATTGAGCTCGATGTTCTGGGTCAGCCAGGCCGAGGTATCCGCCTCGCGGGGCATCACTGTGGAGTGGCCCGGCACGAGCAGTACATCATCGTAGGTCAGGCCTTCCGTTTTGATCTTGTCGTCGGTTGCCGTATCGGGGGTGCCGTTCGTAACTGGTTGGGACATGGTAGCGGGGACTATGGGGGACTATTGAAGATCAACACGTTGGTAGAGCTCGCGGACTTCTTCCGGGTCCAACCGACGCCACTCACCGCGTTGCAGTCGGCCGGTGGTGAGCGTGGCGTACTTTGCCCGTTCCAGCTGGACGATGGTGTGCCCGAGCGCCTCCATCATGCGGCGAATTTGACGGTTGCGCCCCTCGTGCAGTTCGAGGGCGATGTCGGTTTTGTTCTGTGGGTCAAGGTACGCAACCTGATCGGCCGCCGCCTCGCCGTCGGAGAGGTCGAGGCCTCGCTCAAGCTCGTCGAGCTGGTGCGGTTTCACACGATCCTGCGACCGCACGTAGTAGATTTTCGGAATCTCAAACCGGGGATGCATGAGGCGGTGGGCCAGGTCGCCATCGTTGGTGACCAAGAGAACCCCAGTGGTGTTGCGGTCGAGCCGTCCCACCGGAAAGAGGCCGGACGGGTTGTCCTCCGGAACCCCGATCGCATCGAGGACGGTCTGTCGCCCTCGCGGGTCCTCGGTGGTGCTAATCGTGTCCTTGGGCTTGTTGAGAAGGAGGTACTCAAACTCGAGGGGGTACACCTCCTCCCCATCTACGACTACGGTCTGCCCCTCGTGCACGCGGGTGCCATGCTGGGTCACCGTTTCCCCATCGATTTGTACACGCCCCTGCTCCACCAGGTCGTCTGCGTCCCGACGCGAGCAAACCCCCGCGTGGGCAATGTATTTATTGATCCGCATGCCGTCGCGGTTGGGGGAGTCGGAGGCCATGTCGCCAAAGGCGGGGATTTAATGAGGGAGCGGATTCGAATGTCGACCCTTACTCAGAAGCATTTTCTTCGTCGGGCGGCTCCGCGTTCTCGGGGTCTAGCATATCAATCGAAATGCCTTCCTCCCGGTCCAACTGGAGGAGCTTCGCGCGCTCGTCGTCGAAGGCCGGGTCGTCGAGCAGGTCTTCGACCTCCCGCAGGGTCGGAAGGGCATCTAGGGAGTCAAGGCCAAACTGCTCGAGAAAGCGATCGGTGGTCCCGTAGAGGAGCGGACGCCCTACGGAGTCTGCCCGCCCCTCTACGCTCGCCAGCTCCATCTCCAGAAGCTTCCGGATCGCGTAGTCCGAGTTTACACCACGGACGAAGTCGACCTCCGGTCGCGTAACCGGTTGTCGGTACGCGATGACCGCGAGGGTCTCCATCAGCGACCGCGAGAGGCTGGTCTCTTGCTCCTCCACATAGAAGGTTTTCGCAAAAGGCGAGAGGGCAGAACGGGTGACCAAGCGGTACCCGCCCGCCCACGACGTGATTTCGAAGGCACGCCCGTGCTCTGCGTAGTCTGCATTGAGCCGGTCAACCGCCGCAGCCACGTCCTCCGTCGAGGGCTGAGGGCGCCCCGTCACGTCGGCCACGATCTCCGAGATGCGGGATGCAGCGACCGGCTCGTCCGCGGCAAAGAGGATGGCTTCCGCGGCCTCTTCGAGCGTATGATCGTCCTTCTCAACCGTGCGTCCGTCGGAAGACCCCCCGAGTTCGTCGGGATCCCCTGAAGACTCTGAAGGCGCGTCGTCAGGCATGCAATACGGGAAATCGACAAAACAGGATGCGCCCCAGCGCTTCTAGGTGATGGACTGGAAGGTGGACGGAAGTCCGTCACCGGAGCTTGAAGAATCGGGGCGCGAGGGGGCACTCGCCGGAGGCTCTTCTTCACGACAGTAGGCCTCGAAGGCCTCCACGAGATCCTGGGCAATCACGTCGGCGTTTCGGCCCTCAATGTGCTTCCGCTCCACCACGTAGACGGGCTGTCCGTCCCGAAAGAGAGCAAAGAACGGCGAGGACGGGGGAATGCCCGGAAGATGCTCCCGCGCACGCTCCGTGGCCTCTAGGTCCTGCCCCGCGAAGACGGTCACGTACCGGTCCGGGGGATGCTCCGTTGCGCCTTTCGCCTTGGCAACAGCGGGCCGAGCGTTGCCGGCGGCGCAACCACACACCGAATTGATGACGAGGAGAATCGTCTCTTCCTGCGACTCCGCCAAGACATCGTCGACATCGTCGGCCGTGCGCAGCTCTTCAACGCCGAGCTGGGTGAGCTCTTTGCGCATGGGCTCCACCATCTGCTTGGGATACGGCATGGGGGCATTTATTTTCTAAAACAGGAACGCGAACCCTCTGTCAACTTTCCAGAGGGACTGGACTGGTGCAGGACTGCTACAATCAATCCGGGTGGGTGATCCCTCTGGAGCCCCGAACCGGTACCTCGAAGACCACAATCGGGGGAGGTTGGCCGACGGACGCAGAGGGGTGAAACTGAAAACGTCCCCGATGCGCCGCGAGACGGCTTTCAGGGACGCCTGGATTGAGGGCACACTGTAGGCCCGGAGGGATTCGAACCCTCAGCCCACGGATTAAGAGTCCGTTGCTCTACCAGGTTGAGCTACGAGCCTATCGACAAGAATCTACCAGTCGGGTATTGCAAACGACGCTGAAAGTTCGGCGCCCAGCCGACGAGCACCTCCCCACAGCGGACTTTTCACAGGGTTTCACAAGGACTCACTGCGCGGCAGAAGGCCGCTACACATCCAACTCGTCCGCCTCCGCGGCGTGCTGCATAATAAACTCGAAGCGAGCCGAGCTGTCCCGCCCCATCAGCTCTGTGATGGTCTGCTCCGTCACCATCCGCTCGGTGTCCGGAATGCTGACTTCGAGCAGTCGGCGGCTGTCGGGAGCCAGCGTGGTTTCGTTTAGCGTGTCGGGCATCATTTCGCCGAGCCCCTTAAAGCGCTGAATGTCGACACTGGGATTCCGACCGTCGCTCCGTATCTCATCGAGAATGCGCTCCTTGTCCGCCTCGTCGAGCGCCCAATGCGTGTCTTTGCCCGCCTCGATGCGGTAGAGCGGCGGCTGGGCGATGTAGACAAACCCCCCTTCAATGAGAGGCCGCATGTACCGGTAAAAGAACGTGAGCAGGAGCGTCGCGATGTGGTGCCCGTCGGAATCCGCATCCATTAAGAGAATGATCTTGCGGTAGCGGAGGTCAGACAGGTCGAGCGCATCGCCGATTCCACAGCCCAGCGCCTGGACGATGTTAGAGAGCTCCTTGTTGTTCTGGACCCGATCAAGGGTGGCCTGCTCGGCATTCAGCACCTTTCCTCGCAGGGGCAAGACCGCCTGTGTCTCCCGGTCGCGCGCCTGCTTGGCCGACCCGCCCGCCGAGTCGCCCTCCACGATGAAGAGCTCACACTCGCTTGGGGTGCTGGACGAGCAGTCGGCCAGCTTGCCAGGCAACTGAAGACGCGAGGCCGAGCCCGACCGCCCACTGCTTCCCCCCGACCCCGACCGACGCGCCCGGCGAGCTTTCGCCGCCTGCACGACGCGGGACGCAATGGCCTCCCCCGTCGAAGAATGGTCATTCAAATACTGCTCCAGCTCTCTCCGCAGTGCCCCAGACACCTTCGAACGGATGGGCGGATTGTTGAGCTTGTCCTTCGTCTGGCCCTGAAACTGTGGGTCCACGTGAAACAGGTTTACGATGGCCACGAGGCCCTCGCGGGTGTCGTCGCCCTTGATCTCCAGCCGGTGCGGCACGAGGTCGTGTGTGTCCATGAACGATCGAATCACGGAGCGAATCCCGCTCTTGAGGCCCTGTTCGTGGGTCCCACCGTCCTCCGTCGGGATGCCGTTGACGAACGTGTGGAGCTGCTCCTTCGGTGCATCGGTCCACTGGAGCGCAACCTCAAGACGGCCATCCCCGCCCAGGTCATCGTCTTCCATCATGAAGACATCGTCGTGGATTGGGGCTACCTGAAGGTCCCCCACGAGGTGCGTCAGGTACTCCTGGATGCCGCCCTCGTGATGGAGTTCGTACCGGTCACCGGCCGTGTCATCACGGAAGATGATTTTCAAATCTCGGTTCAGGTACGTCTTTACGTCGAGGTGCTCCCGGATCCACGTGGGGTCGAACTCGACGGATTCGAAAATCTCCGGATCCGGCCGAAAGTAAATGTCCGTCCCGGTCCCGCGCGCATCCTCGTCGGTGACGTCCAGCCCCGTCACCGGCGTGCCCTGCCGAAACCGCTGCCGATATTCCTGCCCGTCCCGCTTTACCGTAGCCACGAGTTCCTCCGAGAGCGCATTGACGACCGACACGCCCACGCCGTGCAGCCCCCCGGAGGTGATGTAGTTGCTCGCATCGAACTTTCCGCCGGAATGGAGGGTGGTCAGGATCAACTGAACGGTCGGAACGCCTTTTTCCGGGTGGTCGTCCACCGGAATGCCGCGCCCATTGTCGGACACGCTGATGCTTTTCCCATCCTCATGGAGGACGACCTCAATCCGGGAGGCATACCCGTTCGTTGCCTCATCAACGGCGTTGTCCACCACCTCCCATAGGATGTGGTGGAGACCGGGCCGCCCCGTGCCCCCAATGTACATCCCGGGTCGCTTGCGGACCGGTTCGAGGCCTTCAAGGACATCGATGTCTTCGCCGGTATATGTCTTGGGCATATGCTGTCGTTCGTCGTACTGCGTAGGTAGATGTCTCGTAATCGCGGCCCAACGGCTAGGTGCCCTCTTCGTACGTCACCTTTACGGGCTCCGGAAACACCTCCGCAAAGTACCCGCGCTTGATGACGAGTGTGCCCTTGGCCCCGCGGTTCGTGGCGTCAAACTTCGTGGTCCGCACGATTTCCTCTCGTCCGTTGTTCGTCTCCACCCTGAGCCCCTCGCGGGCCCGAGTGCTGAGGGCAAAGTCGAGCACGCGGTCATCCTTCTCCAGTCGTATGGCGCGCACGCCTTTCGCCGGCCCTTTATACACCGACACTTGGTGAAGGGGAAAGACGAGGGCGCGGCCGTCATGGGAGGCCAGGCAAATGTTTTCATCGCCCGCGGCCCCATGGACCCGCACGACCTCGTCGCCGTCCTCCAAACGCATGTACTTGCGCCCCGTGCTGATGGACGGCTCTACGTATCCATCCAGTGTGAACCGGGTCGCCTGCCCCCCCTTGCTGATGGCCACGACATAAGGCTGATCCGGCGCGTCGGGGTCCTCCGGATCGAACAGCTCGCCCTGCTCACTCGGCTCGGGGGGCACCGGATCTGGAAGCACCCGCTCATCGAAGCTCATAACGCCGACTACGTGCTCCCCGTCGTCGAACGAAAATAGTTTCTGCACCGGGTCCCCGTAGCCGGTCGTGCTCGGAATTTCCGAGATCCGCGTCGTGTAGCATGTGCCGTAGTTTGTGAAGAAGCCAGCGGTGGCGCGGGTCGACCCCGCCAGGGCCCAGCCCACCTCGTCTCCATCGCGCGTGCGGATGGCGTCGAGGTCCGAATACGTGCCCTGCCGCTTTACCCAGCCGTCGCGCGTGACGATCACGTGGACGTCCTCGTCGACAATGTAGTCTTCCTCGGTGTACTCCATGTCCGCCTCCGGCCCCACGAGGGTGCTACGGCGCTCGTCCGTGTACTCGTCGCGGATCTCCTCCAGCTCGTCCCGAACAATGCCCCAGCGGGCGTCCTCGTCGTCGAGCAGGCGACGGATCTCCTCGGCCCGCGCCCGCTTCTCCCCCAGCTCGTCCCGGATCGCCTCAATCTCCATCTGCGAGAGCTTATAGAGCTGAGTCTCCAGGATGGCGTCGGTCTGCTCCTCGTCCAGCTGGAAGCGGTGCATGAGCCGCTGCGCCGCATCGGCCTTGTTCTGTGAGGCACGGATGATCTCAATTGCCTCGTCGAGGGCATCGAAGAGGGTCTCGAAGCCTTCCAGAATGTGAATGCGCGCCTCTAGCTCCTCCAACTCGTTCTGGAGGCGCCGCGTCACGACCTCCAGACGAAACTCGAGGAAATGCCGGAGGATGGTGCGGAGGTCCACCTGCTTCGGGGCCTTGACGTCCGTGCTCTCCGTGGGCACGAGGCAGGTAAGATTGACGTGGAATCGTTTCTGAAGCTTCGTGTGCTTGAAGAGGTAGGCCATCGCCGCCTCCGTATCCGAGCCGCGCTTCAGCTCCAGCACGATGCGTACGTCGTCGGTCGACTCATCCCGCACGTTCGACAGTTGCGGGACGTTTTCCTCGGCGATATGATCGGCAATCTCCTCGACGATCTTGCTCTTGTCCACGCCGTAGGGCACCGATTCGATGATGGCCCGGGTCTTTCCTTTCGTCCGGTACGCCCCTCGCATCTCGATCGTCCCGGTGCCCGTCTCGTAGATCTCTGCCAACTCCTCCTGCGTGTTGAGGATGCGCCCGCCCGTGGGAAAGTCCGGCCCCTGGATGTGGTCACGGACGAGCGTTGAGGTCGCCACGTCGGGCACGTCGATCATGTGAAGGGCCGCGTCGACCACCTCCCCGAGATTGTGCGGCGGGATGTTGGTGGCCATTCCCACCGCGATGCCGCTTGCCCCATTCACCAGAAGGTTGGGGACACGCGCCGGCAGCACGACCGGCTCTTTCAACGATCCGTCGAAGTTGTCGCGGTAGTCGACCGTCTCGTCCCGGAGGCCCTCCAGCATCTCCATGGCCAGCGGCTGCAGCTTCGCCTCCGTGTAGCGCATCGCGGCGGCGCTGTCGCCGTCAAGCGAGCCAAAGTTGCCGTGTCCGTCAACCAGCGGCGCCCGCAGCGAGAACGACTGGGCCATGCGCACCATGGCGTCATAGATGGCCTTATCGCCGTGGGGATGGTATTTTCCCATCGTCTCCCCCACCACCGTCGCGCTCTTCCGGTGCCGCTTCGAGGGGTACAAATTCAAACTGTCGAACATCGCGAAGAGAATGCGACGCTGCACCGGCTTCAAGCCGTCCCGAATGTCCGGCAGGGCCCGACTGGTGATCACGGACAGCGCGTAGTTCAGGTACCGCTCCCGGGCGGTTTCATGAAGCGGGATCGTCTCGGTAACAGGCATCGGCGGGGTTCAATAACGGATGTTGAGGGTGCACACATAGTTTACTCACACGTTTTCGGAGATACAACTGCCACGGATCGGCGTTTCGGAAGATTTGAGCGTTTTCCATCGGGCGACTGCAGTTCACAGGGTTCACTGCGAGGAAATCGGCACGCGGATGGGCCCCTATTCTCCAAACGTTTTCTCAGAGAGCGAGGAGCAAGGGGCGTCAAGAGCATCTTTTCCGGTTCCCTTTTTAACGGTAATCTTTTTGCAATAACGGAACCTAATTTAAGGAAGATAATCGCGGGGGCTTGTCCGCAGGAGTGCAACTTCGGGTGCCTCCGGATCAGTAGTTCAGCGTAAAGTAATCACCGTTCTCGTCGGGATGGAGGTGCAGGAGATCGGCCTCCGTAAGGCGAAGCAGTGTTTGGGAGGCCCGCTCGGGCGAGATGTCTGCGAGTTGCGCCAGCTGAGACACAGTAATGCGCCCATAGTCGTCTAAGTACCGCATGAGTAAAGACTCCGTCTCTCCAAACTCGAAGGTGACCCCCGCCTGGCTCTCCTGCTGGCGGAGCTCCTGTATCGTTTCGGGGCTGGCCTCCACGCTGCTCGCTTCTACCCGCACGTAGGTCCGCCCCGCCTCCTCCGAAGCCTCCCCGTTGGGCACTACGACGTGGGGCTTGGTCGTGCTTTCAGGAATAGTCACGAGGAGCACGTCCACTCGAGGCTCTACGACGATTCGCTCCGTCTCGTACTCCACGACGGGACGGCAGTGTGCGTCCACGGCCTGTCGAAGAAGAAACTCCTGCTCAGAGGCGTGTTCGACCCCAGTGATGGTCCCGTCATCGTCGACCCCAAGCACGATGCGTCCGCCGTTGGTGTTGGTGAGGGCCACGACCTCTTTCGCAATGCGCTCGGCTTGAGGCACCCGACGCTTAAACTCTACACTGATCCCCTCCCCCAAATCGACAAGCTGCTCCAATTCCCGACGAGTCATACCGGTTGTACAGACGGACAGTGAAGAAGTACGGCCGAGCCGGGATGGCTCGAAGGGCAGCCCATGGGCGGACAGGGCACCCGCACGGCGGTCGGCCCGCACGTCAACGGATGTTCTGAAGACGCTGCGGGAGCCAGTGCTCTCGCTTGGCCGGGCGGCTCATCAACGCGTCGACCATCTCTTCGGGACGCTGATGTTCAAACAACACACGATGTACAGCCTCGACGATGGGCATCTCGATGTCGTGGTGCCGTGCCAGATCATACACCGACTGGGTCGTCCGGACGCCTTCCGCCACCATGTCCATCTCCGACTCGATCTCGTCGAGCGTCTTTCCGGCCCCAATCTGTTCCCCCAGGTACCGATTGCGGCTGTGCGAACTCATGCACGTCACGAGCAGGTCGCCGATGCCCGTCAGGCCCGCAAACGTCTTTGGATGGGCCCCCATCGCGATGCCGAGCCGGCGAATCTCAGCCAGCCCGCGTGTGACGAGGGCCGCCTTTGCGTTGTCTCCATAGCCGACTCCGTCCCCCATGCCCGCGGCGATGGCCAGGACATTTTTTGCGGAGCCGCCAATCTCAACCCCCACGACGTCCGTGTTCACGTATACACGGAGCCGATCCGTCATGAAGGCGTTCTGGATCCACTCCGCGCGAGGATCGGTGGGAGCGGCCGCGACGAGGGTTGTGGGCTGGCTTTCGGCCACTTCCTCCGCGTGGCTCGGCCCATAGAGGACCCCAATTTGTTGCTCCTCCAGCCCGCTCAGCTCTTCGTCCAGAACCTGGGACATCGTCATCAGCGAGTCGTTTTCAATGCCCTTGGCCAACGAGATGGCGGTAATGCCCGGACGGGTGAGCGGCGCAATTCGGGCCGCCACACTGCGGAGGTTTTGTGAGGGCACCGCCACGGCCCATATGGAGGACGCCGCAGCGGCCGCTTCAAGGTCCGACGTCACGTGCACAGACGTCGGAATTTTGATGTCGGGGAGATACGTCGGGTTGCGATGGGCCGTCCGCATGCGCTCGACGACCTCGTCGCGGCGGGCCCAGAGCGTCACGTCGCGCCCCGCGGCAGACAGGTGAACGGCAAGGGCGGTGCCCCAACTCCCGGCCCCGAAAAGCGTGATCGAAGTCGACATGGGGGCATACGTAGGTGAAGTGAGACGGGTGCCGGAAGGCGGTCCTGAAAGAATTCTGCTCTCGAAGTCCCCTGGGCCGGGCCTGACGAGCTTTACAGCGAGGAATTGCGGGCAGGAGTCACAACTCTCCGCGCCCGAGCATGCCCTGCGCTGGCTCGAACGAGCTAATTTGACTCTCAGTGCCGTTTAGCAGGCGCTGAATGTTGGAGCGATGGGCCACAACAATGGCAAGGGCAAGGAGCCCCCCGAAGACAAGCAGGCTGAGGTCGAGGTCGGCCCCGAACCCAAAGCGACGAACGGCCACGAGGGTCGGAAACGAAAGCGCAGCGGTGATCGACGACAGCGACACATAGCGGGTGGAAAACAGAATCCCCGCGAAGACCGCGAGCGTAATTGCCATCGTCAGCGGAGTGAGTGCAAAGAGCATCCCCGCGGCGGTGTTTACGCCCTTCCCGCCCTCAAACCGGGCAAAAATGGGATACATGTGCCCGATGACCGCCATGACTCCCGCGAGCAGCCCCAAGACTACGAACTTGTCCCCCCCCACAAACGCGAGGCCCGCCGGGATGGGATCAATGCGAACCACCGAGGCCACCACGCCCGCCGCGAGGAACCCCTTCCCGAAGTCGACGATCGTCGCCAGCGCGCCGGCCTGCCAGCCCACGACCCGAAAGGCATTGGTGGCCCCACAGTTGTGACTTCCATGATTCCGAATGTCAACCCCGTGCAGGGCCTTGCTCGACCACAGCGCCCCAGGAATGGACCCGAGGAAGTAGCTGATGAGCAGAATGATGATCAGCGACCACATGTCGGCACCCCAGCAGCGGTGAGCGAAGTGAGAGTACGGCGCGTAAGTAGGACGAGAACACGTGAACGCGCCATTAGAATTTAGTGCCTATCGTACCTCTTATTTGACGCCAAATGTTCCGGGGGGACCGGTGTAAACCCCACAGTTCACCCCTGCGAAACAGCTAGGACGACTCCTCCACGGCCTCAATCCACCCCATTTGGATCGGAGATTCGCCGATAGACTCAAGCTGGTCAACGGCCCGGGATGCGTCGTCCGCACGCACCACGACCACCATTCCGATTCCGAGGTTAAAGGTTTGCCGCATGTCTTCTTCTGGCACGTCCCCGAGCTCTTGGATCAACGAGAAGATGGATGGGCGTTCCCAAGCGTCATAGTCGACCGCCGCGGTACAGGCTTCTGGCACCACCCGTCTGAGGTTATTCGGGAGGCCGCCGCCGGTGACGTGGGCGAGGCCCTGGGCCAGGTCGGCCTCCACGAGGGCGCGGATCGGGTCTAGGTACGATCGGTGTACGCGGAGCAGGGCCTCTTCAACCGACGCCCCGTCCAGTTCCGGGGGGCAGTCGTCTACGGTGTATTCATCGAAGAGCACGGTTCGGGCGAGGGTGTATCCGTTGGTATGAATGCCCGTCGACGGGAGGCCGAGAAGCACATCGCCGGGCGCAACGTCGTCGCCTGTCACGATCTCGCCCTTGTCCACGAGGCCGACGACCGTGCCGACAAGATCGAAGTCCCCCTCGCCGTATACGTCCGGCATCTCCGCGATCTCGCCGCCAACCAGCGCGCACTCATTCTCTTTGCAGGCCGTCGCGAACCCTTCGACGACCGCCTCCGCCGTGTCGGGCTCAAGGGTGCCCACCCCGTAGTAGTCGAGAAAATAGAGCGGCCGGGCCCCGCACACAGCAACATCATTCACGCAGTGGTTCACCAGGTCCTGCCCCACCGTGTCATAGCGTCGGGCGCGCGACGCCACCTTCAGCTTGGTGCCCACCCCGTCAATCGACGAGACGAGCACTGGCTCGTCCATGCCCTCCAAGTCCGGCTCGAAGAACGACCCAAACGCCCCGATGTCGGCCAGCACGCCGGGCGTAAATGTGTCCTGAACCCGTGATCGGATGCGATCGACCGCCTCTTCCCCTGCCTCAACGTCAACACCTGCCTCCTTGTAGGTTGTCATAATCTCGTGCGGTATCTCACGCGGTGTTTTTGGAACGGGGCAATGGCGCGTCGGGCTTACCGGCGACCGAAGAGCATGAGCAAATAGACCTCCAGCCGACGGAGGGGCGACAGTTCAATTGGGGCCGACCAGAGGTCGTAGTCACGCCGATCAAGTTCGTCCAACAGGGCCAGGGCCCCATGCCAGTACCGAAGCAGGGCGTAGCGATGACGAAACCCAAGGTCGTTGGCCAGGGCTCGGCCGCGCTGCAGGGCATCTCGCACGCGGACGCTCTGCTTCCACAACAGCCGACGCGCCCCTTCGGTGGCCGGGCCCGTTCGCAGTTGGTCGGTCGACACGTCGTACTGGCGGAGCTCCGCGACGGGCACGAAGAGACGTCCGTGCGCCAGGTCGGTGGGCAGCCGCAACAGGTGCGCCAGGTGGAAAAAGCCGCGGGCGAGCTCATCGACCCACCCCATCTGCACGGAGTTGGTCACGTCCGCCAGGTGGGCAAGGAGACGAGCGTGGGGGGCGGCCCAGAGCCGAACGAACGTGTCCAGCTGATTGGCGTCGTCGAAGCGCGTCGTGCCCACGAGCAACCGGGCCGCTTCAACCTGTGCCGCCAGCCAGTCAACGTTCAGGGCGTGGGACTCACAGGCCTTGTAGGCCGCAGTCGCAGTGTCCTCAGGGATCGCCCGAAGCGGTTCGCCCGCCTCGGCCCGCGCCCGCTCTTCATCAAAGAACGAGTCCACGGAGGTCTCTCCAGGCACCGTCGGGTTCACCAGGGCCGAGTGCCAGTCCCAAAGCGCCTGGGCTGCGGATTGGTGTCGCCGCGACCAATCGTCGTAGAACGGGCGGGGCAGGTCCGATGTGGGAGTGTCACCCATTCGAAAACAAACACCCCGTCGAATCAGCACACAGGAACGAACCCTCCCCCAAACACGGAACGGGGAAGCCACTTCGGGCTCCCCCGTCCGCTGCACGGCACTACCGGAGAGCACTTACGCTTTCGCGTCGGCAAACTCTTGCTTCACCACGCTAATCTGGCTGCCTTCGAGCACCATCTGGAGCTCACGCTCCGAGAGGTCGTGCTCCACGACGTAGGTTTCGCCCTTGTCCGCGTTCGTAAGCTCCACATCCGTTCCGGACCGGACCTGGTCGCGCAGGTTGCGGAACTGCAACGTGTCGCCCTGCTCGATGCTGTCGTAGGACTCGTCGTCCTTGAAGAGCAGCGGCAGGATGCCAAAGTTCGCCAGGTTCTGCCGGTGAATCCGAGCGTAGCTCTTGGCGATCTTGACACGTGTGCCGAGCCAGCGCGGGGCAATGGCGGCGTGCTCGCGGCTGGAGCCCTGCCCGTAGTTCGTGCCGCCGACCACGGCGAAGCCGTTGTCCTGATGCTCCATGGCGCGATCGAAGAAGCTCTCGTCAACCTGTTCGAAGACGAATTCCGAGATCTTTGGAATGTTGGAGCGGAACGGCAGAATGCGCGACCCTGCCGGCATGATCTCGTCGGTGGAAATATCATCGCCCACCTTCAAGAGCACCGGCAGGTCAAACGAGTCCTGAAGCGGCTCGAACTCGGGGAGGGACACGACATTGGGGCCCTTCTCAAGATCGGTGCCCTTTGCCTCCTCGGCACTTAGCGGCTCGACGAGCTGGTCAGTGTTGACGCTGATCTGGTCCGGCGTCTGTGCATTCGGGTACTCCATGTCGTACAAGTCCGCCAGGTCGCGCGGGTCGGTGATTTCGCCCGTGAGCGCGGAGGCGGCCGCCGTTTCGGGACTGACGAGGTAGACGGCATCCTCTTTGGTGCCGGAGCGGCCCGGGAAGTTGCGGGGCACCGTGCGCACCGAGATTTGCCCGGTGGCGGGCGCCTGCCCCATCCCGATGCAGCCATTGCAGCCGGCCTGGTGAATACGGGCACCGGCACGGGTCAGCATCTGGAGATGCCCCGAGTTCATCAGGTTCTCCAGAATCTGGCGCGACGTCGGATTTACGTCGAACGACACGCGGTCGTGCACCTGCTTGCCGTCCACAATTTCCGCGGCGCTCGCAAAGTCGCGGAAGCCGGGGTTGGCGGAAGAGCCCACGTAGCTCTGATAAATCTCTTGGCCTTCGACCTCCCGAACGGGCACCACGTTGCCCGGGCTGCTGGGCTTCGCGATCTTCGGCTCCAGCTTGGAAAGGTCAATCTCTTCGTGGTCGTCGTACGTGGCGTCCGCGTCGGCCTTAATTTCTCGGAAGGCCTCCTCGCGGCCCTGACGGCGAAGGAAATCGCGCACCTCCTCGTCGGCCGGGAAGACGGTGCTGGTGGCGCCCAACTCTGTGCCCATGTTCGCGATGACGTGGCGGTCCATGCAGCTGAGGCTGTCGAGCCCCGGGCCGTAATACTCGATAATTTGGCCCACGCCCCCATCCACATCGTGCCGCTCCAACATGGTGAGGATGACGTCCTTCGCACTCACCCAATCCGGCAGCTCACCGGTCAGCTTCACGCCCCACACCTCGGGCATGTTAATCGTGTACGGCTTGCCGGCCATGGCCATCGCCACGTCGAGCCCCCCGGCGCCAATGGCGAGCATGCCAATGGCCCCCGCGGCGGGCGAGTGGCTGTCCGACCCAATGAGCGTCTTGCCCGGCTCTCCAAACCGCTCCTGGTGCACCGGGTGGCTTACGCCATTGCCGGGACGGCTGTACCAGGCGCCAAATTTCTTGCAGGCGCTGCGCAGGAAGAGATGATCATCCGGGTTCTTGAAGTCGGACTGAATGAGGTTGTGGTCAACGTACTGGGCCGACAGCTCCGTTTGGACGCGGGGGATGCCCATCGCCTCAAACTCCAGCATGACCATCGTCCCCGTGGCGTCCTGAGTGAGGGTCTGGTCCATCTCGAGTTCGATCTCTGCGCCCACCTCCACGCCGTCGAGACTGCCGTCGGCGAGGTGGCTGTCGATCAGTTTTTCAGAAACGTTTTTACCCATAAAAAAGTGGCGTGGTGTTGATCAGGAGGTTGCAAAGGGGCACCTGTGTTGTATTCAAAATGTAAGCGCTACGCGTCGAAGATGGTAGCGGTACAGGTAAAGATTTCGTGGGCGGTGTCCCCAGACGAGGCGCGCTCCTCAATCAAAAACGAGTCGTTGAAGAAGCTTTGCTTCGCAGCAGGAATAAAACCGAGGGGGCACACCATCGTGTACACGGGTGCAGCAACACTTGATGGCTACGCCTCCGATGCCGCTTGTTTCCACGGCGGATCCTGGTCGTTCAGAAACGCGTCGATGCCGGCCTGACAATCGTCCGTGCCCCGCGCAAACGCGTTCATCTGCACCGCGTAGTCCAGCGCCTCATCAAGGCCCATTCCGGGCACCTGCGCCAGCATCTGCTTCGTGAGCGCCACCGCCGAGCCACTCGTGTCCCGCGCGAGTTCGCGGGCCAGGTCCTCCACCGCTTCGTCCAGCGCCCCCTCGGGCACCGCCCGCGTAACGAGCCCCAGGTCCGCGGCGGTGGTTGCGTCCACGAGCCGCCCCCGCAACAACAGGTCGCGGGCCCGCGCCTCTCCGAGCTTTCGCCGCAGGAAGACCATCACGATGGCCGGGACGAAGCCAATGCGCACCTCGGTGAAGCCCAACTTGGCCCCCTCCGCCGCGTACGCGAAGTCACAGACCGCGGCGAGGCCGCACCCGCCTCCGATTGCATGTCCGTTTGCCTTTGCAATAACGGGCATTGGGTGCTGGTAAATTTGGCGGAACAGCTCCGCCAGGTGCCGAGAGTCTCGTTGATTTTCCATGGGCCCGGCGTCGCGCATGGCTCGGAGCGAGGACAGGTCCGCCCCGGCGGAAAACGCCGATCCAGCGCCCGTGAGGACGACGACTCGCAGATCCTCAGCGTCTTCCGCCTCGTCGAGCGCACTTTTCAGCGCCGTGACGAGGTCGGCGTTCAAAGCATTGCGCTTGTCCGGACGGTTGAGGCGAATCGTGTGGACAGGGCCGTCGGTGGTGGTCTGGACGAGGCTAGACATGGGGAAGCGTTTCTGTACGAGAATCTCTGCGAGAACAGGATACGAGAGGAACGGAGCAACGATCACCGGATGTGCTTCAGCCGCAGCCGTGTTGCGTAGTGCGTAAGTGGGACTGATTTCTTGCCCGATACGAAATACGCAATACGAAACGCACGACACGAACCCCCCGCGTCCCTCCTACCTCCCAGCAGCATCCTTTTCCCCTGCTCGCTCCGCCAGGTAGAACCGATAAATCGGCCACACGTCGAAAACCAGATCAAGGGCCCGGTCGACCAGTTTGGGGCCCAGATCGAGCGTCTCCGCACGGTCAATGTAGTGCCGTACGTGGATTCCATCCGCGACTGATACACCTTCGGGCACCGCATCCAGGGGCGCGTCGTAGGCTTCTTCCGATTCGCCCTTGCTCGACCCGCCATGAGTCTGAAACTGCCAGTTTTTTGTCTGCAATAACGGATTTACAAGATCGAGATAGGTCGCGGGGGCATCGCGGATGCGGGACTTGGCCTGCGACAACAGGTCCGTGGCGTAGGCGCCAACATAGATGCCCACCGCAAACCCATCGGGCGAGATGCGGTGTGTGATCTGCACGTCCTCTAGGCGGCGCGTCTCTGGACGATAAAACGACATCCAGAGATTGTCGTGGCAGCCGCCGGCACCGAAATCGTTTTTGAGCAGGCGGCTGAAGACGTGCTTCTCGGTCTCGAACCCGAGCCGGTTGGGAAGCACCCAGTTCACCACGAGGTCGTCCCGGTAGCGACGAAACGGGTCCTTCAAGTCGTTTGTGACCCCGGGTTTCTCCTGCTTGTACTGTTCGATGTGCGGCTCCGCGCGGAGCCGGTCCAGCAGTGCGAAGGCGTCCTCCGACCAGCCTTCGAACGACCGGTCAAATTCTTGAGGACGACGCATCTTCTCCACCGGCATGTGGGAAGGATCCGACGCGTTCGGGGTCGGGGTCGACATGATTGACAAACACAGGACGCGGAGCGATGGGGATCATGCTTAACAGTCCATCCGGGAGGACGTTCAAGGCAGGTCAGGAATGTCCTCCTCTCGCCCCTGGAGGTATGCCTCAGCGGCTTCCACCAGCGGCGAACTGCCGATGAACAGTGGAGTGCGCTGGTGTAGATTGTCAGGATGGAGATCAAGAATGCGCTGATGTCCCGTGGAGGCCTGGCCGCCGGCCTGCTCGACCAAGAAGGCCATGGGATTGGCCTCGTACATGAGGCGCAGTTTGCCTTTGGGGTGGTCCACCGTCGCGGGATACATGTACAGCCCGCCCGTCAGCAAATTCCGATGGAAATCGGACACAAACGAGCCGATGTATCGGGCGCGGATGCGGTGCCCGGTCTCCGGGTCTTTTGTTTTGAGCCATTTCAGAAACGAGCGGAGCTCCGGCGAGAAGTCCTCGATGTCGGCCTCGTTGATCGAGTACATCGCCCGCGCCTCCGGAATCTGGAGGTTGGGGTGGGTCAGCAAAAACTCGCCGATGCCCGGATCCAGGGTAAAGCCGTTGACACCGTTGCCCGTCGTGAAGACAAACATGGTGGACGAGCCGTAGGCCACGTAGCCGGCCGCGACTTGCTCAGACCCGGGCCGAAGGGTCACGTCGAGGGAGGCCTTTTCGTCGACATCTTCGGGGAGCGTGTAGACACTAAAAATCGTCCCCACCGACGCGTTTACGTCTGTATTGCTCGATCCGTCGAGCGGGTCGAAGAACACTGCGAACCGCTCCTGAAAATTGCCCTGAGGGGAGAGTGGGATCGTATCCGGCTGCTCCTCGGACCCGATCAAGCAGCACTCCCCGCCCCGGCGTAGTGCCCGCTCGAGCTCCCGATCGGCAATTTCATCCAGCTTCTTCTGGCGCTCATCTTGCACATTCACGGTGCCGGTTTCGCCCACCACGTCGAGAATCCCAGCCCGCCGGATGTTGTGGTTGATGATCTTGGCCGCCACGCTCACGTCGCGCAAGAGTCGCGAGAATGCCCCCGTGGACTGCGGAAAACGCTCACGGCGGTCAAGAATGAACTGCTCGAGCGTCATGACCGACTCCAGGGTCCCGGGAGACGCCTGGTCAGCCGACGAAGCGTGCGACATGAGACGAACGGACTGTGGGAAAAAGGACGTGGGTGCACCGGCACTGATGGAGGGACGTGCCGACCTACTGCTCCAGGGTGGTCGGAAGCCAGTTTTCGTGCTTGGCCGAGCGTGTCATGAGGCGCTTCACCATCTTGCGGGGGCTCTTGTCGTCAAAAAGAATGGCATGAACGGCCTCGGTGATGGGCATCTCCACACCATGATGCTTCGCCAGGTTGTACACCGCCCGCGTCGACCGCACCCCCTCCGCAACCATCGCCATTTCGTTGAGCACCGTGTCGAGGCTTTTCCCTAAGCTAATCTGCTCGCCCAGGTACCGGTTGCGGCTGTGCTGACTCATGCAGGTCACCACGAGGTCCCCAATGCCCGCGAGGCCGGCGAACGTTTGCGGGTCGGCCCCGAGGGCTTGTCCCAACCGGCGAATCTCAGCCAGCCCCCGCGTGACGAGGGCCGCCTTGGCATTGTCGCCGTAGCTCACGCCATCGGCGATCCCCGCCGCGATCGCCAGCACATTTTTGGCGGATCCCCCAATTTCCACGCCGAGCACATCCGTGTTTACGTACACGCGGAGGCGCTCGGTCATAAACGCCTTTTGGATGTGCTTGGCCTCCGCCACCCCGGGCGCCGCCGCCACGACCGCCGTGGGGCGCCCCTCGGCCACCTCTTCGGCGTGACTCGGGCCGTACAAGACGCCGATCTGGTCGGACGACACCATGTCGAAGACGTCGTCGAGGACCTGCGACATAGTGAGCAACGTCTCATTCTCGATGCCCTTCGACAAGGCCACCATGCGCACGTCCTCGCGCACATGCGGCCGCAGGGCCTCAGCCCGCGACCGCAGCTTCTGAGACGGAAGGGCCATGCCCCACAAGTTAGACGCCTCCGCAGCGGTCTGCAGGTCGGTGGTAATGTACACGGAGGACGGAATCAAAAGCTCAGGCAGGTAGGTGGGGTTGTGGGAGGTCCGACGAATTTCCTCGGCCACCTCGGGGCGGCGCGCCCACAGCACAACGTCACGCCCAGCCGAGGCGAGATGCACCGACAAGGCTGTGCCCCAGCTTCCGGCTCCGAACAGCGTAATGGCAGACATAAAACGAACGGGGACAAAGGGTGTAGTCAGAGCGCCCCCCGAAACCGAGGGACGGCGGAAGCGCTTCCTGCTATACGCAAAAAAATTAATCCTGGAGGTCCATTTGATACTGCTTCGGCGTCACGCCCTCGTGCTCTTTGAACATGTCGATGAAGTGGCTCGTGCTGCTAAAGCCCAGGGCATGGCTCACATTGGTCACGGTGTTATCCGGGTCCGCCAGCAGTTCCCGGGCCCGGACCACCCGCTCCCGCGTAATGTACTCCAGGGGAGACATGTCGAATTCGTCGCTGAAGTGGCGGTAGAAACTGGACTTGCTCATGTACGCCTCCTCCACCAACTCATCAATAGAAATGTGTCGGTCGAGATTGTCCTGGATGTACTGCACGGCCGCAGCGAGACCGCCGGTGGAGGTGCTGCGCGAAAAATCGCCGATCAGAAGGGGGCGCGACGGGGTCTGAAGCATCTGGATGAGCAGTTCCATCGCGTTCAGGTCGATCAGGCGATCACGGTTTGGGGGATCCTCCCGAAATAGATACGCAAGCATGTTTAAGACGCGGGCAATGCCCTCCGTTTCGTCGACGTGGCAGTACGAGCGCTCGTCTCGCGTCCATCCCTGACGCACCGACATTGCACCGCTGGCGATGCGGTCAAGGAGGGAGCGGACCCGCGACCGGTCCACCCGAAGGACCACGTACTGGGCCGGGGACTCGCCCGCCGCCGGGAAGTCAACGGTAATGGTTTGCAGAGGCGGAACCACGAGCGATTCGCCCGCCCCTACGGTCAGCACATCATCCTCTTCCACGTCCACCTTCGCCTCCCCATCCACCAGGCCGTAGTAGGTCAGGTGCGGGGCCCGCAAGGACACACGCCGCGCCGCCTCTTCTACGACGTAAAAGGAGAGCCGGGTCTCGTCGCCTCCTACGCCCGACCGGTACTGCGTCAAGGAGTCGAACGTCTCTCCGTAAGGCGTTGGACGAGTAGACCGGGACATGGGCCGTAGATCGGATCGGGTGGGCGGGGCTGCGAGCACCAAACGGACGGTGGAGAACCCGAATGGGCGACGTCTATCTCTTCAAACCAGTGGACCTGTCTGTTTGCAAAAGTAGTGACGAAGTCTTACAAATACAGCAGAAAAAGTAGCAGTCTGCAACGGACAAAAGCCAGGGGCGAAGCTGATTTGGGAAGATGGAAGCATTTTCTCGGAAGATCTCACTACCGACCCGAAAAAGCGCTTCCTATACTGCATTTGCGACGAAGTAGAAACGTCGGCGGCGAATGAGCCTGGGTGTAACGGCCCAGCCCCCGCCGAGACGAAAGCCCTTCCAGCCCCCCTGTGGAGCTTGAACGTACGGGATGGGGAGACAGCACGGTGCTCAGCCCTGTGCTCCCGTCCCCCCACAGACTTTCAAAGATCCCATCGACTCGATGCAGTACATCCTTGCGCTCGACCAGGGTACGACGAGCTCCCGATCCATCCTTTTCGACGCCCAGGGACAGGTGCAGACGGTTGCCCAGAAAGAGTTCGAGCAGCACTATCCCAAGCCCGGCTGGGTGGAGCACGACGCGAACGAGATTTGGTCCACCCAGATGGGGACCGCTTCTGAGGCCATGAGCCGGGCCAACGTTGAGGCCCAGGACCTGGCCGCCATTGGCATCACCAACCAGCGGGAGACGACCATCGTCTGGGACCGTGCCACGGGCGCTCCGATTCACAACGCCATCGTCTGGCAGGATCGGCGGACCTCGGGCCTCTGCGACCGGCTCAAAGACCGAGGCCACCTGGATCTCATACAGGGAAAGACGGGCCTAATCATCGATGCCTACTTTTCCGGGACGAAAATTAAATGGCTGCTGGACAATGTGGACGGGGCCCGCAAGCGGGCTGAGAACGGCGAGCTGGCCTTCGGCACGGTCGACAGCTGGCTCGTCTGGCGCATGACGAACGGGAAGCAGCACATCACCGACGCCACCAACGCCTCCCGAACGCTTCTGTACAACATTCACGAGGGCGAGTGGGACGAGGAGCTCCTTGATCTCTTGGACATCCCTCCCTCCCTGCTTCCCGAGGTACGGGACAGCAGCGACGTGTACGGAATGACCCAAAGCGGCCCATTTGACGACGAAGTTCCGATTGCGGGCATCGCCGGGGATCAGCAGGCCGCCCTGTTTGGACAGATGTGCACGAGCCCCGGCCTCGGCAAAAACACATATGGCACGGGGGCTTTCCTCCTCCAGAATACCGGCGAGACGGCCGTCACCTCCGAGCACAACCTGCTCACCACGATCGCTTATCAGATCGACGACACCACCTACTATGCCCTGGAGGGATCGATCTTTATCGCCGGGGCGGTGGTGCAGTGGCTCCGGGACGAGCTCAAGATGATCCGCGAGGCCTCCGAGGTGGAGCGGCTCGCACGATCGGTCGACGACAACGGCGGGGTCTACTTCGTTCCGGCCTTTACGGGCCTGGGCGCCCCCTACTGGGACCAGTACGCCCGAGGCACAATCAGCGGCCTCACCCGGGGCGCAAACCGCGGCCACCTCGCCCGGGCAGCGATCGAGAGCATGGCCTATCAGGTGGCCGACGTGATCGACGCGATGGAGGCGGACTCCGGCATCGAGACGACGGAGCTGGGCGCTGATGGCGGGGCGGCGGCCAACGACCTCCTCCTCCAGTTTCAGTCCGACATCCTCGACATTCCGGTGGTCCGCCCCAAAATCCTGGAGACCACAGCCCTCGGGGCGGCCTACCTCGCCGGCCTTGCCGTCGGCTTCTGGAACAGTCAATCCGAAATTCAGGACCAGTGGGAACTGGACCAGATGTTTACCCCCTCAATGCCCGATGAGCGCGTCCAGACCCTCCGGGAGGGCTGGTCGAAAGCGCTGGATCGGGCCCGGGCCTGGGAGGACCCGGACTCCAGCGAAGCCTCTCCCCATCCCTCCGACGCCTCCACAAACGGTTCCTCGAACGCCTTCGCGGGCGAGGAATCCGCGGCTGCCTCGTAGCCGCTTCCTGGGTTCTCGCCGTCGCGGACGCTCTCTTTCAGAATCCCATTGATCTGCCCCATGGGCATTCGTGTCGAAAATCTCCACAAGTCGTTTGGGACCGAAAAGGTCCTGGACGGGATCACCATAGACATCACCGACCGGAGCTTCTTCAGTGTGGTGGCCCCCACGGGCGCCGGCAAGACCACCCTGCTCCGCATCCTGGCCGGCATCGAGTCCGCCGACGCAGGCACCGTCTACTACGACGGGACGGAGATGTCCGACGTGGCCGTTCAGGACCGGAGCGTCGGGATGGTCTACCAGGAGTTCATCAACTACCCCTCCCTCACCGTCCGCGAGAACCTCGCCTCCCCCCTGCAGGTCAGCGACGAGAACTATTCGGCGGAGGAAATCGAGCGGCGGGTGCAGGAGACCGCCGAAATGCTGAAAATCGATCACATTCTCAACAACCTCCCGGAGGAGGTCAGCGGCGGGGAGGCGCAGCGAACAGCCATCTCTCGGGCCCTCATCAAGGAGCCCGACTACCTCTTCATGGATGAGCCCCTGGCCAACCTCGACTACAAGCTGCGCGAGCAGCTGCGCGGCGACTTCGAGCGTCTCTTCTCCGAGCAGGACACGACGGTCATCTATGCGACCCCGCAGGCCGGCGACGCGCTGGCCATGTCGACGCACATCGGGTTTTTGCACGACGGCAAGATCATTCAGAAGGCGCTGCGGGACGAGATCTACTACCGGCCCCGCTACCTCCCCGTCGCCGAGTACCTGGGGGAGCCGCCCATGAACATCGTGCCGGTGACGCTCGTCCAGGAGTCGACGTCCACCGACCGCTACTTTGAAGTCGACGAAGACACGCGGATTCCGGCCACTGGCTTCGACTCTCTCTCGCCCGGCGAGGATTACCTGCTCGGCTTTCGGCCCCAGGACATGCGCCTGTCGGAAAACGGCGAGGCGTCCATCTCCCCCGCCCTCTCGTTCGTGGAGACAGTCGGGTCCACCAGCACCTTGCACATGAACTTTCAGGGACGGGAGATCTACGCGCTGCACCCGGACCCGGTGCACTTGGATACCGGCACGTCCATCTCGTTTGCGCTTGACCCTCAGAAGTTCTACGTCTACGATCCCGAGGCGGGCGACCTGATCGCCACGGGCAGCAGTATTCCCTCCTTCTCATAACGCCGACGCTGGTACATGGCTGAAATCGAAGTGCGTGACATACGACACGTCTACGACCAGGGCACCGCGGACGAAACGGTGGCCGTCGACCAGGTAAACCTGACGCTGCAAGACGGCACCGCCAACGCGCTGCTGGGCCCGTCTGGATGTGGGAAGACCACCCTCCTCCAGATCATCTCCGGACTGCTACAGCCCACCGAGGGACAGGTGCTCATCGACGGCGAGGACGTGACCGACAAGCCTCCGTCGGAGCGCGACATTGCGCAGGTGTTCCAGTTCCCGGTCATCTACGACTCGATGGACGTTTACGGCAACCTCGCCTTTCCCCTGCGAAACGGCGGGGTGCCGGAGGCCGAAATTGAGGAGCGCATCCAGAAAATTGCCGACCTCTTGGAGCTGGACGACATTCTGCACAGCAGTCCGTCCAACCTCGGCCCCGAGCTCAACCAGCTGGTCGCCCTCGGGCGCGGCATCATTCGTGCGGACACCTCCGCGATCCTCTTCGACGAACCGATGACGGACGTGGAGCCCGCCCGGAAGCTCACCATCCGCCGCCGCGTGAAGGAGGCCCAGCAAGAGTTCGAGATCACGGCGCTGTACGTGACCCATGACCAGCACGAGGCCCTCACCTTCGCCGAGCAGGTGGCCATCATGCGAGACGGACACCTCGTGCAGTACGACACCGGCGAGAACCTGTACGAGAACCCGGTCAACACCTTCATCGGCCACTTTATCGGGAGCCCCGGGATGAACCTCCTCGACTGCGGGCTGACGCAGACGAACGGCGCGCCCCACGCGCAGATTGGGCCTCACGAAATCTCTGTGTCCGAGGACATCCATTCCGAGATCGACCTGAACTGGACGGACTGCCAGATCGGCATCCGCCCCAGTTCGGTAACGGTCCAGGTGGCCGACCCCAAAGAAGACACCCACTACATTCCCGCGACGGTGGATCAGGTGGAGATGGTGGGGGGCTACCAGATCCTGACGACCTGCCTCGACGATACCGACGTGGAAGTAAAGGCTCGGGTGGCGCACGACTTCATGATCGAAGAAGGCGCGTCAATCTGGCTCAGCTTCCCCCCCGGCACGATCCAGTTCTTCCACGAGAAACAGGCCGTGCACGCCTCGTGAGTAGGCGTCCCTTCCGCACTTTCCGTTAGGACCCTCCTACACCGATGAAACAACGCCCCTGGCTCTTTCTGCTGCCGGCACTGCTCCTGGTTTCGATCAGTGCCTTTATCCCGCTCATCACGGTCATGAACTACTCCCAGCTCACCCTCCTGCCGGGCACTGAGCCCTACTTTTCGGGACTGGAGAACTTCGTCGCCGTCCTGGAAGACGAGGCCTTTCGGGATGCACTGGGACGACAAGTCATCTTCAGCTTCCTTGTGCTCATCACGGAAATCCCGCTCGGGCTGGGCCTCGCGATGGCCATGCCCAAAGAGGGCCCAGGGGTTGGCTTCAGCCTGGTGCTCCTGGGCATTCCGCTGCTGATTCCATGGAATGTCGTTGGCATCATCTGGCGCGTGTTCACCCGGTCGGACATTGGGGTCCTCCCCGCCGCATTCGACTGGTTCGGGTACACGTATAGCGTCAGTAGCTCAACCATCGACGCCTGGTGGACCGTCCTCGCGATGGACATCTGGCACTGGACCCCACTGGTGGTCCTCATCTGCTACGCGGGCATTCAGGCCATCCCCGAAGAGTACTACATGGCGGCCAAAATCGACCGGGCCTCCCCGTGGAAGACATTCCGGTACGTCACGCTGCCAAACCTGCGGGGCGTCCTCATTATCGCCGTCCTGCTGCGGCTCATGGACTCGTTTAAGATCTACGCCGAACCGTTCGTGCTCACGGGCGGCGGCCCGGGGAGCTCTACAACCTTCCTCAGCACGTACACCTCACGAATGGCCATTGGGGGATTTCAGATGGGAAGAGGCGCGGCGACGTCGCTGATCTACTTCTTCATCGTGATCCTTATCTCCTTCGTGATCTACATCGTCATGCTTAATC
>Ga0207753_1000101_pt1 | contig 33195 bp, 26 predicted proteins | sample PonA233FremontCA_2_FD_187273 | JGI IMG/M metagenome (GOLD analysis project Ga0207753, IMG submission 187273) | Salt pond sediment microbial community from Fremont, CA, USA - Pond A23 Sediment 3 (SPAdes) | ecosystem: Environmental > Aquatic > Non-marine Saline and Alkaline > Saline | place: USA... | reverse complement strand
GGTCGACTGCCGTCTGCCCGATCTCACGACCGATCCCCGACTGTTTGTAGCCGCCGAACGGCTGGCCTGCCGGGAAATCGTTGTAGGTGTTGATCCAGATGTTTCCGGCTTCGATATCCTTGGCGCACTGGTGGGCCTTTGTGAGGTCCTCGGTGATGATCCCGGCGGCGAGGCCGTAGTCGACGTCATTAGCCAACTCGATCATCTCGTCGTAGTCGCTCCACGTGAAGACCTCTTGGACGGGGCCGAAGATCTCTTCCTGAACTGCTTTGCTGTCGTGATCGATCTCGTCGATCAGCGTCGGCGCGACGAAACAGCCGTCCGACAGCGCCTCGTCGTCGGGCTGGCTGCCGCCGGTCACGAAGGCTGCGCCCTCGGCTTCTGCTTCTTCGATGTAACTCATCGTCCGTTCGACCTGTTCGGCGGTCACCTTCGGGCCGAGATCGGTCGCATCGAGGAGCGGGTCGTCGACGGTCAACTCCTCGGCGGCGGCAGCGAGTTCATCGAGGAAGTCGTCTTTGATCTCCTCGTGGACGAACAGTCGCGAGCCCGCACAGCAGCACTCGCCGGTGTTGAAGAAGATGGCCGTGATCGTCGTCTGGACGGCCTGTTCGAGATCAGCGTCGGGGAAGACGACCAGCGGGCTCTTCCCGCCGAGTTCGAGGGTGATGTCGGTGATGTTGTCGGCGGCGCTTTTCATCACCTTGCTCCCGATCTCAGTCGAGCCGGTAAAGGCCAGCTTCCGGATGCCACCGTGGTTCGACAGCGGTTCGCCAGCATCAGGTCCAAAACCGGTGACGACGTTGATGACGCCGTCCGGGACGATGTCGTCGACCTCTTCCATCAGTTTCAGGACCGACAGCGGGGTCTCCTCGGCCGGTTTGAGTACGACCGCGTTCCCGGCCGACAGCGCGGGGCCGAGTTTCCAGGCGGCCATCAGCAGCGGGAAGTTCCACGGGATGATCTGGCCGACGACGCCGTAGGGCTCCTCGATGGTCTGGACGTGGCGACTGTCGTCGGTGTCGACCGTCCGGCCCTCGTGGGCGCGGGCGACCGCAGCGAAGTAGCGGAAGTGGTCGGCCACGAGGTCCATATCGATGCGGGCCTCGGTGATCGGCTTCCCGTTGTCGAGCGATTCGAGCCGGGCAAATTCGTCTTTCTTGTTCTCGACGCGGTCGGCTATCGCTTCGAGCATGGCCTGCCGGTCGGCGCTCGAATACGAGCTGTACTCCTCGTCGTAAGCCTCCCACGCCGCCTCTACTGCGCGGTCGATGTCGTCGGCAGTCCCGGCTTGGACTTCGGCGAGTGTTTCGCCGGTCGTCGGATCGGTCGTTTTGAACGTTTCACCGCTGGCGCTGGGGACCCACTCACCGCCGATATACAGCTCCCGGTGGTCGGGAAGGACTTCGCTTGCGGCCTGTTCGTGCCGTTTCTTGATCGCGGACTTGCGCTCGGAGGGACTCTGTGGCGTGTCGTCGACGGACATAGCAACGATACATTGGCTACATTCATAGTTAAAAATTATTTAAGATTTGGTGTCTGACGCGTACGTGGAATTACTGTGTGAGTGGATACTCGTTTTGAGCGACAGTTGTGTCACCCCAGGCATGGTACCACGTTCGCACACCCCCGGAATCCTTACTATCGCAGTGGATTTGACACTCCGTGTGAACCCGTTAGGAGTCAGACGGGGCGGAGGGTCGACCGGTGAGTAGCGACTGCGAGTCGATTGCGAACCGCGAGTCGACCCCCGACTGCGAGTCGACCGATGAGACCGACCCCGGTGACGGATCGTTTCTCGGCGCGCTGTCGATCATCGGCGCGATCAGTTTCTGTTGTATCGGTCTCGGAACCGTTGTCGGCACGGCTGGGCTTGCGGGCGGGCTGAGCGGGACGACCGTCACCATCGGGGCCGCCAGCGCCCGCGGCTCGCTTATCAGTGCGCTGGTGACCGCGCTGGCCGTCGCCGGTGTCGCACTCGTCGCTCGTTGGTACTACAACTGAGGGAATCGGTGCAACCGACCCCGATTTTATATACGTGGACAGACGCTCTCCGTTCAAGACAAGACGCCCCGCATTTTTCATTTTTCTAACTAGATGTACTACTTGCCGGTACGTATGACTCAGTAAGAAGGCGTATATCGTGTCTACGACCGGCAGAAAGCATACTATCAGGTTTTGATAGCCGGTTCGACCGTCTTCGGTAGAATCGGCACTTACCGTAACCCGCTGGATCTTAGCCTCACAGCACAGTTACCCTACAATGACGCAGCGAACCCACAGTCGTTCTCGACGGGCGTATCTTGCCGGTATCGGCTCGGCGGCCGCAGTCGGTGTTGCGGGCTGTCTCGGCGGCGGCAGCAGCGACGCGGTAACGGTCGCACATATGCCGATTTTCCCGGATCTCCAGTACTACGTGATGGAGTCGGAGGGCTACTTCGAGGAGATCGGGGCGACCATCGAGAGCCAAGAGTTCACCAACGGCCCGGACATCGTCGGGGCCTCGGCCAGCGGCGACATCGATATCGCCATGTTCGGTGTCGTCCCGGCGATGATCGCCATCGACAGCGGCATCCCGGCCAAAGTGACGGCTGCCAATATCAAAGAGCCGATGGCGGTCGTCGCCGACCAACAACTCAGCACGCTCTGGGAGGAACACGGTAGCGATGCATTTGGCGTGTGGGAAGAAGAAAACGGCGAGCAGTTCACCTTCGGCACGTTCCCACAGGGATCGGTGCCGGATGTCTTGCTGCGCTACTGGCTCCAAGTCGAAGGCGTCGACGCCGAGTCGGACGTCCAGATCACCGAAATCAACGGCGCGAACGCCGTCTTTCAGGCGATCGCCAACGGCGAAATCGACGGGACCTCGATCATGGAGCCCGTGCCGACGCGGGTGACTAACGAGGACCTCGGCTTCGAGACGTTCCGCACCTCCAGCGAGATCATGCCCGGTCAGCCCGCCGCGGTGACGCTGATGACCGACGAGATCAGGGAGTCGTCGGTCGGCAGCGAGTTCCTCCGCCAGCACGTCCGAGCGACCGAATTCATCAACACCAACCCAGAGTCGACGGCGGGGATCGTCGAGGAGGGGATCGGGATGCCAGCCGACCAAGCCCGACAGGCCCTCGCTGGTCCGCTGGCGAACTTCGTCACCGACCCGGCTGAGATCAGATCGGGAACCGAGATCTTCGCCGAGTTCGCCGCCGGGAACGGCCAGACCGACGAACAGCTGACGATCGACCAGATCTTCGACACGACGATCTACGACAACCTGTAATGGCAACTGATCTCCAAGGCGACCACGCACAGACGACCGACGACACCGGGCGAGCGAGGATCGATGTCGACCTCCGGCGTCTGCTCCTCGGGTTCGGTGGCCTGCTCGGATTCGTCGGGCTGTGGTGGGTCGCCTCGCTGTTCCAGCCCGAGTTCGTCCTCCCCTCACCAGCCGTAGTAGCCGCCACCTTCATTGCCGAGGCAGCCAGCGGCGAGATGGCGACCGCCCTCGGCCAGAGTATCCTCCACTGGGTGCCGGGGACGATCATCGGCACCCTTCTGGGGATCGTCACCGGGGTTGCCCTCGGTTGGAGTCGGCTGCTCGACGATATCACCGCGCCGGTCGTTCGCACGCTCCGACCAGTCCCGCCGTTGGCCCTGATCGGCTTCGCTATCGCGTGGTTCGGGATCAACAACGCCGGAGCCGCCTTCATCATCGCTGTCGGGGCGTTCTGGATCAACTTCTATGCCAGCTACGGCGGCGTCGAGGGGGTCTCCGAGGACTTGCTCGACGTGGCTCGGAGCTTCGGCCTGAAGGGCGATCTCGAACTCGTCAGGTCGGTCGTCATCCCGGCGGCCTCCCCCGAGATCCTGACCGGCATCCGCACCGGCATCGGTCGGTGTTGGATGCTGGTAGTTGCCTCCGAAATCTTCGGCGTACCGGGGATCGGTCGACGGATCCTCCGTGCTTCGAACAACCTGCAGGTCGACGTCGTGATCACCTACATTCTGGTGTTGAGCCTGATGTTCCTGCTGGTGGACACGGCGTTCCGGGCGGTCCAACGGTGGGTGTTAGCATGGCGATGAGCCACGCCGACGGCTCGATGGTGCAAATCGAGGGCGTGAGCAAACGGTACGACGGCGATCAGGGGCCCGTTCAGGCGCTCGAAGACGTCGACTTCGGCGTCGAGACCGGCGAGTTCGTCTGTATCGTCGGTCCCTCGGGCTGTGGGAAGACGACGCTGTTCCGCATCCTCGCGGGGCTCGAACCTGCGACTGCCGGTGAGGTGCTCCTCGACGGCCAGCGCGTCACCGAACCCACGCCGGAGATGGGGATCGTCTTTCAGGAGTACCACCTGTTCCCGTGGCAGACCGTCCGGGAGAACGTCGCCTTCGGCCTCCAGAAGGCCGAGGTTTCGGCCGCCGAGCGCGACCGGCGAGTCGACCACTTGATCGACCTCGTCGGACTCGATGGCTTCGCCGACAGCTATCCCAAATCGCTCTCCGGCGGGATGAAACAGCGGGTTGCGCTGGCCCGTGCGCTGGCGATCGACCCCGCCTTGCTGCTGATGGACGAACCGTTCGGCGCGGTCGACGCCCAGACCCGCGAAATGTTGCAGGGGGAACTGCTGGACATCTGGCAGGAGACCGGCAAGACCGTCCTGTTCGTCACCCACGATGTCGAGGAAGCGGTGAAACTCGCCGACCGGATCGTCGTGATGGGGAAGGACCCCGGCTCGATTCGACAGGTCATCGACGTCGACCTCGACCGGCCACGGTCGCGGACCGACGCCTCGTTCGGTCGCTACTACGAACGCGTCAGAGAACTGATTTAGGGTCCGACGCGCCGACCCGTATCGCCCCCGCACCGATCCACCGTCGACACGATTTATGAGGCCGCCGCTCGTCACGGAGCCTATCGTGTCTGTAACGGTTTCATACGGCTCGCTGCTCTCGTTTCTCGACTCGCGGGTCGACCGCGAGGCCGACCCCACCGACCAACCGACGGGACTCTGTTTGCTCGCCGGTAGCATCGTCGGCGACAATCTCGAAACCGCGCTCTCCCGGCGCGGGGTCCCCACTGCAAGCACCGAGATCTCGACGATCGAAGCCACCGCAACGACCCTCCTTGATCGCCACCATCGTCGACACGCCGCCGATGCTGCGGCTGTCGGTGTGCTGGACCAACCAATCTGCGAGGCGCTGGTGGTCGACGCGATCACCAGTGCCGCCGATTCGAACTCGGACTCGGAATCGCTCGACGCAGTCGCCGACCTCCTATCGGGGTTCGACTGGACCGGTCGACCCACGCTCCGGGATACCCTCTGGCGCGAACTCGACCGCTACTTTCGGATGACCGACGCTGGCCGCGACCACGCGGCGGCCGTCGCTGTCGCCGACGAGCTCGCCGCAAGCGATCCCTACGCCGGAAGTCGCTCACGGCAGGCTCTCACCGCTTTTAAACAGCTCCACACTGCCCTCCAGCAGCGGACTGCCGATCTCCCCGAGACGGCGTATCTCTCGCGGAGTCACCTCGTGGCCGCCGCCCGCGAGGTGCTGTCGACCGAGTGGGCGGCCTGTTTCCCCGATGTCGAGTGGGTCGCGGTCGACACGATATCGGTGCTCGACAACCCGACGCTCCGACTGTTCGAAACGCTGGCGACCCTCGACGACGGCCCCGATCTCTACGTCTTCGGAGCCGACGCCGGAGCCGGGCCAACCCTCCACGAGCGACTGGCGTCGACGAGTCTCGATCCCGAACTGATCGAGGGCGACGAGCCGGTCGACCGGCCACACGTCGCGGGACTGATGAACACCGTCCAGGGAACACCGCCGGACTCGCTGCCCGATGTCGAGTTCATCGAAGCCCCCGACGGGCGGCGGGAACTCGACCATATCGCCGGTCGAATCCGGGACCTGACAGGGATGGTCGACGGTGGAGACGGCTCACAGCCCGCGACGACCCCCGGCGAGATCGTCGTCGCCGCCAAGGACGTGATTCCCTATCGGAGCCGGATGCGGGACGTGTTCACGAGCCATGGGATTCCGACCCACATCGAGGCCCGCCAGCCGCTGATGCAGACGGTTCCCTACCGGTATCTGCGGGCGCTGTTCGAGCTGGTGGCGGCCGTGGCCGAGGGCGACCCGGTGACGGCCCGAGACCTCGTCGACCCGCTTCGATTGGGCTTCTGCCCGCCCGATGCGACGGATGGGTGGCCCGTCGATGGCGAAACGGTCGCCGGAATCGAGCGCCGACTCGACGCGGGCGGCGGCGGTGGCGAAGAGGGACAGCCGTTTGGTGACTGGACCGAGGCGATTCGAGCCACGAGTCGGTCGGACGAGTGGCCCGCCCTCGTCGCGTTCGTCGACTGGCTCGAAACCACCGCCGAGGAGCCACCCGAATCGGGAGCCGAGGTCGTCGACCTGATCGAGTCGCTGCTCGACGGCCATCTCACGACTCACACCGGCAGTCCGGTTCGACAGCCGACCGGCCCCGGGATCGACACCCGACGGACCGCCCTCGGGGCCGCACACGACTCTCACGTCGTCGACCGGCTCCGGGGTGAGGCCGACCGCGTCGGCGGCTACGTCGACCGGGCCGTCGAGACCGGCCTCGACGAACCGGGGTGGCAGCTAACCGCGGACGCGGTTACGAACGTCTGCGGCGGGGCCGCCTACTGGCCGCGCGAGGTCGACGGCAACGCGGTACGGATCGTCAACGCCGCCAACGCCCACTATCTCGATGCCGACTACGTGTTCGTCATCGGGCTGGCCGCCGAGGAGTTCCCCGCCGAGCGGAGCCAGCCGAGCTTCTTCCACGACGGCTTTTATGCGGCTGTTCGGGAGACCGCGGGTGGGGCTGGCAACGAGCCAGCGGCATATCTCCACGCGCCGACAGACCGGAGCCAGTTCGCGGGCGACACCGACGAGTTCCGGGCGGCGGTCGCCGCCGCCAGCGAGGGTGTGTGGTGCTGTCGACAGTATCGCTCGACGGAGGGCGAGCCGGTGGCGTGGTCGGGGTTCGTCGACGCCTACACCGCCGGAGCCAACGAGGAGATCCACCGGATCGGCATGGACGAATGGCTCCCAACCGGTGGCAACGAGCCGATAGACCGCGGCGATCCGACAGCCGTCAGCCGAACGTCGACCCCGCGGGACCGACTCCGACTGCTCGCGGCGACGTTCCCCGACGGCATCGAGTCGGGCCCGGTGTCGACCGGACGGTCAGCGGCCGCGCTTGCAGACCGCGAGGGGATCGTCGACCTCCTGTCGCGGGCCGACGGCGAGGCCGTTACAACCGAGATCGAACCACGCCGACGGCGCTACCGCGGCGAGGATCTGCGGTCGGTCACCGTTCGGCCGGACGACGTCCCCGCATCGGCCGACAGGTCGCTGGTCGACCTCGCCGGGCCACCGGTTCGACTCCACGAACTGGATCTGTATGCTCACTGTCAGCTCCTCTACTATTTCGATCAGTATCTATCCGACCGCAGCAGCGACCGTGACCGAGCGAGCGACCTGCCCGCACCGTTCGGTGACCGGTATCCCGCCGCGGCGGTTACAAACGGACTCCGTCGACTGCTCACGTCGACCGACCGACTCGCCGACCGACAGGCCGCCCTCGGCCAGTATGACGATATCGGAACGTTCCGCGACCAGTTGGTGTCGTGGATCGAGCGCGATCCGGCACTGGACGGGAGCCTGATGCAGCCGCTGCTCGGCGAGTATCAAGCAGTCCAACAGGAGTTGGCCGCCGGAATCGCCCGCGAGTGGCGCTGGGAGCCAGCGTCGACGATCGAAATCGGGGGCTACGAGGTTCGGGTGCCCGGCCATCGGGTCGACGTGCTCCCGGAGTCCGACCTCTCGATTCCGGTCTGGTACACCGCCAGCGAGGGGATCGCCCGAGCCCTCGTCGACTGGTCGATGGCCGCCGCCAGCAGCGTCACCGCCCGCGATCACCGACTGCTGGCCGCCGCCGAGGGCGTCGACACCTTCGCCGGCTGTCTCGTCTGTGATCCGACCAGCGCGGCCGCCACCGCACCGCAGGGGGTCGTCGTCGGCGACGACCTGAACCCGCTTCCCGACTCCGTCCCCGAAGCCTCGAACCTCACCCGGATCGGCCGAACCGACTGGGAACAACGGCGCGAACAGTGGGTCGAGGCGGCGGCCACCGCTCTCGGTTCGATGACCGCCGCTGGCGAGCCGATCACCTACCGTGTCTCGGAGTCGTTCGTCGACGACGGCGGCTGTCGGGGCTGTGACTACCGCGAACTGTGTGGCGTCCCGACGGCCCATCGGCGGGGTGGCCGATGAGCCGCGACAGCGAGTCGACCGCCAGCGATGGCGGCGAAGCGACCGACATCACCCTCCAACTCCGGTTCGGCGCGGGCGACGACCCGCCCCATCCGCCCGTCGACGACCAGCGGGCAGTGTTGGCGAGCTACTTCGAGGGGACCGGCCGGGTCGTCGTCGACGCCTCGGCGGGCACCGGCAAGACGTCGACGCTCGTGTTGACGGTGGCCGAAACCATCGTCCGGCAGGCCACCGAGACCGACAATCCGCTGTCGGAGATCCTCGTCACAACCTTTGGCCGCGATGCTGCTGGCGAACTGAAAACCCGCCTGAAGGGGTTGCTCCGCTGCCACGACGCAAACGGCGGCGAGCTGCCGAGCGAGGTCTTCCGGTGGCTCGAAACCGACAGCACCATCGGGACGCTGGATTCGGTGTTCGGCGACCTGCTCCGGGAGATCGCCGTCGAGGTCGGTGTCCCGCCGGATTTCACCGTCGACGACCGCCTCGAACTCCAGGAGCTCCGCGAAGCGATCTTCGCGGACCTCCGCGCCGAGTACCGCACCGAGTTTCGAACGCTCTCGGAGGCCTACCCGACCGAGGCGTGGCGCGACTATCCCCCGGAGACGGTCGAAGAGATGCTGTCGACCGCCCACCAGAAGTGCCGGGAGTTCGGGATTTCGACAGCCGAGGCCGCCGACTCGCTCCGCGAGAGCCTCGCCGTCGGCCACGGCGGCGAGGGCGACCGGTGGTTCGAGGGGTGGACGCCGTCGGCGGGGCCCGAGTCGGTCCCGCCGGAGACGGTCGACGACATCACTGCCCTCCTACAGGCGGTCGTCGACGGGGATGCGACAGTCGAGTGCGAGGACGATGCTGACGCCCAGCAGCTCCTGAGACACGTCCGAGAGAGCTACTTCGCTACCGAGGCGGCTATCGACGCCTTCGCCACGTTGCTGGCAGCCTACGAGGAGGCCTACGACGACCGGACCCGGCAGGCAGGTCAGTTCACGTTCGTCGACGTAGCCCACCTGCTTGAGTGCTATCTCGACACCTGCGAGCCGACCGATCCGTTCCGGCGGACGCTGGGTGAGCGGTTCGATCACGTCTTCGTCGACGAGTTTCAGGACACCAGCACGGTCCAGTGTTCGGTGCTCCGGCGGCTGGTCGACCCCGAAAGCGGCCACGATCCCGAAAGCGGCCACGACCCCGAAAGCGGCCACGACCCCGAAAGCGGCCACGACCCCGACGACGAGGGGTCCGACTCGGCGAACCTGTTTCTGATCGGCGACACCAAACAGGCCATCTACGAGTGGCGGTCGGCCGACCCCGCGCTGTTCGCCGAGATCATCGAGACCACGAAGACCGCGGCCCCCGATCCGGCATGGATACCCCATCTCGAAGTCGGCGACGTGCGCTACCACGCGCTGTCGACCGTCTTCCGGCACCACCCCGACATCGCCGCCGCCGCCAACCACGTGTTTCAGCGCCTCCTTGAGGACGAGGGCCGTGGCGCGATCGGCGACCACGAGCCCTCGTATGTTCCGGTCGTACCCGATGGCTCGGCGTGGGGAGCCAGCATCGAAAGCGAGACCGAGAGCAACAGCGGTGACGACTCCCACATTCACGTGCTCAACGTCGACGCCGCCACCGAGGTCGATCTCGGCGAGTATATCGCCGCCGCCGACTGGGCGAGCGCCGAGGCCGACCGCATCGCCGAAACCATCGCGGCGATCACCGACCCGGTCGACGACCCGCCGGTGACGGTTCCGACCGATGTAAACGATGGCACCGACGAGGCGGGCGAGACGGATTCGAACCGCCGCAAGCCGACACCGGGCGATATCACGCTGCTGTTCCGGTCGACCAGGCAGATGGAGCGCTACGCCACCGTGCTCCGCGAAAAGTACGGCATCCCCGCCGAGGCGACAGCGACCGGCGACCTGTTCGCCCAACCCGAGATCGAACTGCTGGTCGACGTCTGCTCGTGGCTCGCCATGCCCTACGCCGAGGCCGATCTCCATCGCCTGCTCCGGTCGCCGCTGGTCGCGGTTTCCGACGAGACGGTTCGGACCATCGCAGCGGCCGACACCGATCCCGAGAACCTGGTCGACTCGTGGCCCGACTCGCTTCCGACCGACGACTGCGGGCGGCTCGCTGGCCTGCTGTCGCTCCGCGAGGACCTGCGGTGGGAGCGGGAAGGCTCCAAAACGGCACTCGTCCACCGGCTGCTCCAGCATTCGGGGCTCGATGCCGTCCTTCTGAGCGACACCGATGCCCTCCGGCGGTACGGCAACCTCTGGCTGTTCGTCGACCTGATCGACGACTGGGAGGTCGACGAACTGTTGTCCTACCGGGAGTTCCTGCGTCGGCTCCGGCGGCTCCGGGCACCCACCGACAGCAGCGACCCGCAGTTCCCGACCGCCGAGGTCAACGACGGCGAGACCGGCGACGCGGTCACGCTGACGACGGTCCACCGGGCCAAAGGCCAGGAGTACCCCATCGTCTTCCTCTGTGACCTGCCGAAGCAGTCGACGTTTCCCAAGCTCCAACACGATCGTCTGCTCGCGGGTCGTCGTCATGGCATGGCCCTGCGGCCGCGTCCCGGCGAGACGGCAAGCCCTGACGGGGTCGAGTTTCCGACGCCTGACAGCGACCACGACCAGCCAGTCTGGTTCAACGACGATTTCGATACCACCGACTTCCCCGACGCGACCGGCCCGATCTGGCTCTCGGACACCCGGACAAACGATGGCGCGTTCCGGTATCCGAACCCGCTGAACAGCCATCTCGCGGCCCGCGAGGCGGAGTTCTGGCGGCTGGCTTACGTCGCCTTTACGCGTGCCGAGTCCCACGTCTTCCTCGGACTCGGCGAACTCGACGAGACCAGCGACTACTACACCGACGCCCGGTGGTCGACGTGGCTCGCGGGATTCAACGAGATGCTCGAACCCACCGCCGGCTGGGACGCGCTCACGGGTCACACGCTCAGTCGGGAGTTCTCGTGGCGCACTGCGGGCGGAGAAACGATCTCGGAGACGGTGTCGGTCGGCGTCGACGAGATCCCACCCGGCACCCCGAACCCAAACGAGGAGATCGATCTCGGCGACGAACTGGAGCGACTGCGCGGTAAGGGCGAGGATGTCGACCACCCACCCTTTAGACCACGTACCGTCTCGGCGTCGTCGCTTGCCGACCTCGCCGACTGCCCGCGTGCTTTCCAGTACCGCCACGTCCAACAGGTCGAAGCCACCGAGGGAGCACTCGGTTCGGCTCGGTCGACCGAGCACACCGGACAGCCGACACGAACGCCGGGAACCCTCGCGGGCGGCGAGTGGGGTGACACCGTCCACCGGCTGCTCGAACTCCGGTTGGCAGGCTCCGAGCGCGCCGAGCAGTTCCGTAAGGCACAGCCTACCGAAGTTAGAGAGTTCCTACGCCAGGTGTGGTCGGCCGTCGACGCCTCCGAAATCGGCGCACAGTGCCGATCAGCGGGAGTCGAGCACGTCACCGAGTACGGATTCTCGTCGCTCGTCTCGACCGCCGGGCGCGAGCTCCGCGTTACTGGGACTGCCGACCTGCTGTACCGGACCGAGAACCAGTGGCATCTCGTCGACTGGAAAACCGGGCGTCGACCGGCCACCGGCGCGGCTACCGAGCACATCAGACAGCTGTCGGTGTATGCGTGGCTCCTCGACCACCAGTTCGGGATCACAGTCGCCACCGCAACCGTCGGCTACATCGATCCCGACGGCGAGCCGGTACTCAGGTCGGTCGATGTCACCACTGATCTCGATACGACGTGGGTCGACGACGTGGTCGAAGACGCCAGCGAGGCGGTGCCGCTGGCCTCGGCTGCCGGGCTCGAAACGAGACCGGACCCTGAAACCTGTGGGCGGTGTCCGTATGCCGCCAGCGTCGGCGGCCCGTGTGTCGACGACTACCATGCGACCGACTCCGACAGCCGGTAGCGTCCTGTCATCGAATCATTAATACTTAGTTCGGGTGACAGATCTGTATGACGGAGGATCTCGCCGCCGAGTTTCGCCGGTTCGCCGAGGAAGACTGTAGCGGGCGCGTTGGGAGTCCGTCCCCGCTGTACGAGCACCTGTCACATCGGACCGCCGAAGATCCTGCCACGCTCCGGTTGGCGGCCGCCGCCCGTGAGGAGCAGCCCGCACCGATGGCGCTGCTGGCGGCGGTTCAGTATCTCCTGTTCGAAAACCCGAACCATCAGCTCGCGGCGTTCTATCCCAGCGTCGACGGGGCGACACAGCCGGTCGACGACACCACCTACCCAGCGTTCAAGGAGTTCTGTCGAGCCCACGAAAGCGAGATTCGGAATCTGGTGTCGACACGCCGGGTTCAGACCAATACGGTCCGGCGGAGCGCCTGTCTGCTTCCGGCCTTCGAGCACGTCTCGCGGGTGGTCGACCGCGCTCCGCTCGGACTCGTCGAGATCGGGGCGAGCGCCGGACTCAATCTACTGTGGGACCGGTATGGCTACAGCTACGACGGCCAGGTGGCCGGCGACAACTCATCACCGGTCCGAACCGAGTGTGAGCTCAGGGGAGAGATCGCTCCATCACTCCCGGACGAGGCGGTGCCGATCGGGTCTCGGCGTGGCGTCGACCTCCACCCCCTCGACGTGACCGACGATGAAGACGGACGCTGGCTCGACGCACTGATCTGGCCCGAACACCAAAAACGACGGGCTAACCTTCGGCGGGCAACCGAAATCGCCGCCGACCAGCCGCCCACGATCCACGAGGGTGATGTCCTCGACACGCTGGAGAGGGTTGTCGAGGAAATCCCGGCCAACCAGCCGGTCTGTCTCTACAACACCTACGTACTCTACCAGCTTTCGGACGCCCAGCGGGCCGACCTATACGATCTCGTCTCGAAAATCGGTGCCCAGCGTGACATCTACTGGCTGTCCTGCGAGTGGGCGATGGATATCGCCTCGCCGGTCATCACGCTCCATCGGTACGAAAACGGCGTCCACAGCGCCGAACTGTTGGCGCGGTTCCACGGCCATGGCGAATGGCTCGAGTGGCTCCGACGGTGACGGGTTTATAAGTTAGCCAGAGCCTACTCGGCGTCTCGGACGGTCCACCCCTCGCCGAGTTCGATGCCGATCAGCTCGGGACCGGGAACAGCCATCCCCTTCGCTCGGCTGACGTAGAGCGCCGAGTTACAGAGGCCGATATGGCTAAACGCTTGGGGGTAGTTGCCGAGTTGGCTGCCGGTTTGGCCGTCGACCTCTTCGGCCAGAAGTCCGACCGGCGAGACGTACTCGATCAGCCGTTCGAGCCGCCGCTCGGCCATCTCGACCCGGCCGGTGAGTGCGAGGGCGTCGACCAGCCAAAACGAACACAGCAGGAACGTTCCTTCACCGCCGGGCAAGCCGTCGATGCCGTCGTAGCGGTAGACCAACCCCTCGTCGGTGGCCAACCGGTCGTCGATCGCCTCGATAGTGGCCTCGATTCGTGGGTCGTCGAACGGGAGGAAGCCGACGAAGGGCGCGAGGAGCATCGCCGCATCGAGCACGTCCGCTTCCTCGAACGAGCGGACGAAGTACTCCCCGTCGGGGTCGAGGCCGTCGTCGAGAATCGCCGCCCTGAGCCGCGAGCGGTGGTCCCGCCAGCGGTCGACCGGGGCCTCGAATCCGGTTTCGGCGGCGAGCGCGAGGCCGCGGTCGACGGCGACCCAACACATGAGTTTCGAGAAAACGAAGTTCAGGGGTTCGCTGCGGACCTCCCAGATGCCCGAGTCGGGCTCGGTCCAGACCTCGGTCACGTAGTCGACGATCCGACAGACGGCCTCCCAGTCGGCCGCCGACAGCGAGATGCCTGCGCGGGTGGCCTCGAAGATCGCAAGCATGAGCTCGCCGTAGGTATCGAGCTGCCGCTGCTCGGCGGCCTTGTTGCCGACCCGAACCGGGCCCGAGTCGCGGTAGCCTGACAGATGTGGGAGTGTTTGCTCGGTGAGATCCGGTTCGCCGTGAAGGCCGTAGAGCGGCTGGATCGCGGCGGGGTCGACGGTCCGACAGATGTCGAGGAACCACGAGAGGTACTCCCTGGCTTCGGCCGCGTGGCCGAGGTTCGTCAGCGCCTGCACGGTGAAGGCGGCGTCGCGGAGCCAGTTGTAGCGGTAGTCCCAGTTGCGGACGCCGCCGATGGCTTCGGGCAACGAGGTCGTCGGGGCGGCGGCGATAGCCCCGGTCTCGTGGTGAGTCAACAGTTTGAGCACGAGCCCCGATCGAACGGCCAGTTCGTGCCATGGGCCACCGAACACGCAGTCGTCCTCATCGGGACAGGAGTGGCTCCACGCCCGCCAGTAGTCGACCGTCGCGTCGAGTGCTTGCTCGCAGGCCGCCGTCGATGGGGCGACGGGGTCCCCGTAGCTGAGTCCGAGCCACATCTGCTCGCCGTCGTCGAGCGACAGCCTCGCGGTCGCCCGGTCGTCGTCGACCGTTAGGGAGTGCCTACTGGTGGTCGACCAGCCCAGTAGCTCCTCGTTACCACTGGTTGCGAGGACGCCGTCGGCGGTCGCTTCGAGGGCGGTCGTGCCACGGGCGAAATCGAACCGGGGTGCAAAGACGATGCGGAGGTCGACCGTGCCGTCTCGACAGGCGATCCCTCGATAGATCGCCCGTTCGGGAACTCCGTCCGGTGGCGCGTCCAGCGGCGGCATGAAGTCGGTGAGCGTTGCGGTCCCGGTATCGGTCAGAAACGTCGTTTCGAGAACGTTCGTTCGACCGCAGTAGCGCACTGTCGACTCGAAGTCGGCGGCTGGTTGGACGCGGAACTGGCCGCCGTCGGCATCGAGCACGCGAGCCAAAACACTCCCGGATTCGAGGTGTGGCACTGGGAACCAGTCGACCGACCCCCGGCGGCTCACCAGCGCGCAGGTTTCGAGATTCCCGATCAGGCCGTAGTTGGCGAGCGGTTCGAACGTAGCCGATGGACCGGGGCTGGAAGACGTGGTGTGTGTGGACATCTGTCGACCGTGAGTCGGACTATCGATCCGGGCGGCAATCAAACATATTCACCACCACACGGAGAGTCAGCCCGACCGGATCGGATCGGCCGTCCCGTGCAGCGACACTGCTTAGTCCGGTTGGCCGAATACCCGAGACGAGTGAGATGCAACCCGACTGCTTTCGAACCGCGAACGGTGAACGCGTGCCAGCGATCACGGCCGACGAGATGCGAACCGTCGACCGGCTCGCCGTCGAGGAGATCGGGCTCTCGTTGCTCCAGATGATGGAACACGCCGGGCGAAATCTCGCCCGGGCCGCACTCGCAGTCGACGCCGACCGGATCACCGTCCTCGCTGGAGGCGGTGGGAACGGTGGTGGCGGACTGGCGTGTGCGCGACACCTCTCGAATCGCGGGCGGCTCCAGGCTGTCGTTCTCGATCGGGAGCCGACGGCGGTCGACGGGGCCGCAGCCAGCCAACTCCAACTGCTCGACCGGATGGACGTGCCGATCCGAGTGGGCGGTTTTCCGGCCGCGACCGGGACCGATCTATTGGTCGACGCGCTCATCGGCTACGGGTTGGAAGACGCGCCACGCGGGACGGCCGCCGAACTGATCGAGGCAGCGACATCGTCCGGAGTTTCATCGCTCTCACTGGACGTTCCGTCGGGCGTTGACGCGACCACGGGCGAGCGGCCGGGTGTCGCCATCGAGCCGGACCGAACACTGACGCTGGCGCTACCGAAAACCGGACTGGTCGACCAGCCCGTCGACCTCCTGCTCGGCGATCTCGGGATTCCGGCGGTCGTCTACGAGGAGGCGGGGATCCCGTACAGCCATCCCTTCGGCGAGGAGTTCGTCGTCGAGTTGGTCACGAGCGATGACGAACTGATTTAATCCACCCCTTCATTGGGAACGTATGAATGAGACGGTTGTCGACCTCTTGGCTCGGAACGCCGATCATAGCCGGGAGTTCGACGCGCGGTTCGACGATGTGCAGGACGCCCAGCATCCGGATGCGGTGACGGTCTGCTGTTCGGACTCGCGGGTGTTGCAGGACCACTGCTGGGGCAACGAGACACCGGGGCATCTGTTTACCTGTGGCAATATCGGAAACCGCGTCATCCAACGAACCGACACCGGCACGGCGGTCTCGGGGGACGTTCTGTACCCCATCGCCCACACCGGGACGAAGATGGCCATCGTGATGGGTCACACCGGCTGTGGGGCCGTCACCGCCACCTACGACGAGTTGACGACGGGCCTCGACGAGCCTGCCGGGATCACACACTGTCTCGAACTGTTAAAGCCTCGGCTGGAGCCTGCGCTCGATCTCCTTCCCGACGACATCGGGCGCGCCGGAACGGTCAACCGCCTCGTCGAGTACAACGTCGACCGACAAGTCCAGTTTTTAAAAGAGAGCGAGGACGTACCCGACGACGTCGACTGCATCGGCGTCGTTTACGATTTTCAGGACGTGTACAGCAGCGATCGCGGCACAGTCCACCTCATCAACGTCAACGGCGAAACCGATGTCGAGACGCTTCGCGCCGAACACGCTGCGGTCGACTCGCGGATCAACCGCCTCTGGCAGTACTGAGTAGGCACCGTGTGGTGGCGATTAGACACCGGTTACTGACGGTTAGGACCCGGCTACTGGTCTCGGCTCCCGATGGTCAACACGGGAACGGGTGTCGTTCGGAGCACACGTTCGGTCGTGCTCCCCAGCAGGTGTTGGTCGAACCCCTGTCGACCGTGGGTCCCCATGACGATGCAGTCCGCGCCCACACTGCTCGCATAGTCAGTGATCTCGCCGCGGACCGAGCCGAACTGGACTGCTGTCGTCGTCTCGACAGCGGGGTCGACGTGGTCGAGTGCCGACTGGAGGATGGCGTTTTCGTCGGCGTCGACCTCGGCGGCCGCCGACTCCGCGTCGATCCCAACCGGGAGTTCGTCGACGACTACGAGTAGGTGGAGCGCCGCCCCGTGCTGGCTGGCGATCTCCGACCCCAGTTCGACGGCGTCGGTCGCCCGCTGGCTGCCATCGGTCGGGACGAGGATCGTCTCGTAGGGGTAGTCGACCGTGGTGTTTCTGACCGGTCGGACAGTCAGCACCTGCCGTTCGCTTCGGTTGACGACCCGGTCGGTGGTGCTGCCGAGGACGTACTCGCCGAGGTTTCGTCGCCCCCGGCTCCCCATGACGATCAGCCCGCAGTCGTAGCGTTCGGCGTAGTCGACGATGGTTTCGGTCGGCTCGCCCTGAATCACCTCGGTCACCATCGGAACGCCGCGATCCTCGCCGCGCTCGCGGGCCGCGTCGACGATATTTGCTCCCTCCTCGACCAGCGCGTCGACCACGTCGGTGCCGACCCGGGTCTGGCTCGGGATGTTCGTATCCGCGACGTGGATCGCGTCTACGGTCGCGCCGTGTTCGCTGGCGATATCCAGGGCGTGATCGAGGGCCGCCATCGCGGGATCGCTACCATCGACGGGGACGAGAATCCGGTCGTACATACCAGACGGTAGGCAGTCGACTGATTTACCTTTGTGGGCGGGTCGTCGGGAGACTGCTGCTATACGGCCGCATCGCCGCAGTCCTCATCGTCATCGGTGTCGCCAGCGCCGACCTCCGGGTCGTCCAGTGGTTCGATACCGACGGCGGTGATCCGGGTGCCGTCGACGGCCTCGACAGTGAGTCGGTAGCCGTCGGCGTCGACCTGATCGCTGGCCTCGGGGGCCCGCCCCAGCCGATCCAACACCAACCCACCGATGGTCCCGAACTCCGCGGTCTCAAAGCTCGTTTCAAGCGTCTCGTTGACTGTCGAGATCGTGAGCCCGCCGTCGGCAACGTAGCTGCCGTCCCCCCGCTCGCTGACCGAGGGTTCGTCGGCGGCCGCGTCGAAGTCGTCGCGCAGATCCCCGAGGACGACCTCGATCACGTCCTCGACGGTGACGATCCCCTCGAAAGCACCCCATTCGTCGATGATCGCGGCCATCTGTCGACCCTCTCGCTGGAACCCTGCCAGGAGATCGGTCAGCTGGCCGGTCTCGGGGACGATCTGGATCTCGCGGGCCAACTCGCCCGCGGTGATCGAGTCGGCGCGCTCGGCGTCGAACTCCTCGGCCCGAAGCACGTCCTTGACGTCGACGAACCCCACGATCCGATCCGGCTCGTCGGCCTCGACGACCGGATAGCGGGTGTGGCCTTCGGCGATGACGGTCGAGCGCAGTTCGGCCAGTGAGGCATCGGCTGGCACACTCGCCACGTCCGGGCGAGGGATCATGATCTCCCGGACCGACAGATCGTCGAGATCGAAGATCTGCTCGACCATTTCGACTTCCTCGCTGTCGATGTGGCCCTCGGTGCCTGACCGCGTGAGGACGGTGAGGATTTCCTCTTCGGTCAGCGTCTCGTCGGTCTCGGAGGCCGGTGGGACGCCGATCAGCCGCGTGAAGTAGTTGGCCGTCCCGTTGAAAACGTAGATTCCCGGTCGAAAGACGTAGTAGAAGAACTGCATCGGCGCGGCCACCAGCAGCGAGATCCGCTCGGCCTGTGCGATCGCAATGGTCTTCGGGGCCAGTTCGCCGAAGACGACGTGGAGGAACGTGATGGCGCTGAAGCCGATGGCGAAAGCGATGAGATGGATCAGGTTCGGGCCGACGAGCGGGGCCAACACGGGTTCGATAAGTGCTGCAACCGCCGGTTCGCCGATCCATCCCAGCCCGAGCGAGGAGATCGTGATGCCGAGTTGGGTGACCGCGAGGTAGTCGTCGAGGTTGTCCAGCGCCTCGTCGAGGAGTTCCGCACCGGGTCGACCCTCCGAGACTAGCGTCTCGACCGCGGTCGACCGAATCCTGACGTAGGCGAACTCCGCGGCGACGAAAAACCCGTTCAACCCGACGAGAAACAGCGCAAGGCCGAGCCGGCCGGTCGAGACGAGCGGATCTGTCATTGGTCGAGCTATCACCGCCACGGTTGAAAATACGCTCGCCGGGCAGTCCTCACTGCACGTCGAGAGAGCCGCGACTACACGCCTCGTCGCCCCGTTAACAGTAATTTGGCTGTCAAATCATCGCCGCCTCTTTAACAGCCGACTGTATTACCCACAGTGTGGTCGGAACCGGGTCGAACACGCTGATTATTGTCGCACTCATCCTCGCACTCGGGGTCGCCGCACAGGTGCTGGCCGACCGCTTCCGAGTGCCGAGCGTGCTGTTTTTGATCCTCGCTGGCGTCGCCATGGGACCCGAGGGTGCAGCCCTCGTCACCGTCGACACCTTCGGCGACTCGCTGACCACCATCGTCGGGCTCAGCGTCGCCGTCATCGTCTTCGAGGGCGCGTTCCATCTCAAGGTCGACAAACTCCGGGAGGCCCCCTCGGCGGCGCTCCGGCTCATCACGATCGGTGCAGTGATATCCTTTGTCGGCACGACCCTCGCAGTCCGGTTTTTCCTCGGGACCGAGTGGGTAATCGCGGCGCTGATCGGTGCGCTCCTGATCGCCACCGGGCCGACGGTGATTACGCCGATCCTCGCAGTGGTGCCGGTCAGAGACCGCGTCGCGGCGGCGCTGGAAACCGAGGGGATCGTCAACGACGTGACCGCGGCCATCCTCGCGGTCGTGATCTTCAAACTGCTGACCGCCCAAGAGGTCGCGCCGACGACGTATCTGACCGACTTCATTCAGCGGCTGAGTATCGGCCTCTTTTTCGGCCTCCTTCTGGCCGGTGTGTTGTGGTTCCTCTTGGTTCGATCGGAGCTGTCGACCGGCTGGACGCCACAGAACGCCCGGCTGATGACGCTGGCGGGGGCGGTGCTGACGTTCAGCCTTGCCGATACGGTCGCCTCGGAAGCCGGGGTTGCGGCGGTCGCAACCGCCGGGATCGTCCTCGGGAACGTCGACCTCCCCTACGAGGAGACCATCGAAGAGTTCAAAGACGACGTGACGATCATCGTCCTGTCGTTCGTCTTCATCGCGCTGGCGGCGCTGATCGAGTTTTCGACCCTGCTGTCGCTCGGCATCGGCGGCCTGCTGGTCGTCGCCGCAGTCGTGCTTCTCGTTCGGCCGCTGCCCGTGTTCGTCTCGTCGACCGGCGGCCGGTTCACACGGAACGAGAAGCTGTTTATGAGCTTCGTCGGCCCGCGGGGGATCATCCCGGCCAGCGTTGCGACGCTGTTCGCCATCGAACTCCAGACACCCGACCCCCCCTCGAATCCAGAGGGTGCAAGCGTGCTTGCGGGGACCGTCTTTCTCGTGATCCTGCTGACAGTCGTCTTCGAGGGTGGGTTCGCCAGACAGATCGCGGAAAAACTACAGGTTATCCCAATGCGTGTACTCGTCATCGGCGGCGGTCGTGTGGGCAGAGAAATCACCGAACGGCTCGAAGAGCGCGGCGAAAACGTCGTCATCATCGAAGAGCGGACGGCGGAAGCCGAGGCACTCCGTAATGACGGATTTAGTGTCCGCGACGGCGACGGGGCGAACATAGAGACGCTCCAGCAAGCCGGGGTCGAACGGTCGAAAATCGTCGTTGCGGCGACCGGCGACGACGATACCAACCTCTTGGTCGCCCAGCTCGCCAGCTCCAAGTTCGGCACCGAGAAGGTCATCACGCGGGTCAACGAGCCCGACAACGTCGACGCGTTCACCGAACTCGGCGTCGAGACCGTCTCGGCGAGTTCGTCGACGGCGTGGGCCATCGACAACCGGATCGAACGCCCCGCGCTGTCGCGGTGGATGACCGAGTTGGGTCGCAGCGGCGATGTCCAAGAGATCGAGGTCACCGACGAGGAACTGGTGGGCAAAACTGTCGGCGATATCTCCGAGATGCTGCCCGGCGGGAGTATGATCGCCCTCGTAACCCGGGGCGAGGAAAACACGGTCCCCGAAAGCAGCCAAGACGTCCAGCACGGCGATCATCTTACCGTCATCGGCCGGACCGACTCGGTTCGGGAGGCCATCGATCAGCTTCATCCGCACGACTGATTCGTACCGGTTGTTGTAGAGAGTACCGTCGACACCGGACCGTATCAGCGGTTCTGTCGCTGTTCGACCTTGTTCAGGTCTTGGAGTGATGTTACAGTATCCGCCTACGTTGCCGCTATTTTTGTGGCCACCTAACTACTGAAGCTAATCAATCAACTCAGCTGGCTCGACAGCACCATGCTCCAGTAGTTCGCCATCGAAAGTGACCATCGTGGCGTCGACATCCTCAGCGAGAGCGAGGAGGACGCAGTCGAGTGTGTATAGTAGCGTGTCTTCCTGAAGGCGGTATGCCGAGATCTGATCACTGATTTCCGGCGCGTAGATGTCGACACGCCCGTAAATATCGGTCAGTACGCTTTCGACTTGCTCCTGTTCCACACGCTTCTTTTTTGTCAACACCGACCGAATCTCCATCAGATTCAGAATTGACGTACAAAACTCGTGGTTCTCGTTCAGCAGTTCGGTCGCCATCTCGCCACGGGCAGGTTCCTCGGTGATACTGGCGATGAATACGTTTGTATCGACGAATACCTTCATCGACGCTCTCGCGTTTCGCGCACTGCCTCGACGGAGTTGATGTCGACATCCGCCAGACGTCCAGACAGCACGTCACCGAGTTTGGCGGTCGATTCGTCGTTGGTGTCGAAATCACTGAGTTCGGCCGTCGATTCGCTGTTCTCGTCGGTTGGTTTCGGCCAGTTTGGTGACGATACGTGGCATCCCATACGGGAGGATACCGGAGCTACTAATAAATCTGTTTGGTCGTCGTGCACGATTCGGAGGACAGACAAACGCTTATCAGCAGTCGACTACCGATTCTGTCTCTGTTCGACCTTGTTCAACTCGATCAGGAGACGAAAGACCGCCTTGACGAGATTGGAGTCGACGTCGAACTTGTCGGCGTTCTCGCCGGCTCGCGCCATCACCTTGTCCTCTTGGCTCTCGTCGGTCGTCGGCAGATCGAGGTCGGCTTTGACCTCCGCGATGGTGTCGGCGACGTAGGTCCGGCGGGCAATCAGCTCGACCAGTTCGCGGTCGATATCTTCGATTTCGGTGCGCAGTTCGTCCAGGCTCTTTTCTTCGGTGTTCGTGCTCATTGGATGCGTGCTCCCTCGGTTCGGGTTGTCGTCTGAAGAAGGCTCCCATCGCGGGCGGCCCACTGCTCGCCGACCGCGGCCAGCGATTCGCTGTCGCCGACCGCCACCATGCTCGGGCCGGTGCCCGACAGCGAAACGCCCTCGGCGTGGGGCATGGCCTCGACGGCTGGCTCGGTCGAAAAGCCGAGGGCCGCCGAGTAGGCCAGCCCGTTGACGGTCATCGCTTTGCCGTAGCGGCCATCGAGGGCCAACTCCTCGACCAACTCGGCCATCTCGGTGATGTTGCCACAGCGGTCGACGTCGGCCTCGGCGCTGTAGGCCCGCTCCGGCGGCGTCCAGACCAGTACGTCCCACTCGCGGCTCTCGCGGGCCAACAGTTCGTCGGACGCGTTGTCGGTGACGACCACGCCGCCGATCATGCTCGCGGCGGCGTCGTCGAACGCGCCGGTGATCGTCACGCCCACGTCGCGGGCCGCGGCGACGCCGAGTCGACAGGCGTCGAGGTAGGTGATCTCAGCGGCGGAGTCGGCTGCTCGGCCGTCGCGGTCGACGGCCGTGTCGCCGCCGAGTTCGGTTTCGCCGGTGGAGTCGACGACGTTTACCCCGAGTGCGTCGAGCGTGGCCAACACGGTCGCGTTGGCGGCGGCGCTGGAACTCTTGAGTCCGGCAGCCATCGGCACCTCACTGTCGGTGTGGACACTCCCGCCCTCGCCATCGCCGAACCGTTCGGTGACGAGGCCCACACAGCGTTCGATCAGTCGGGTGTCACCATCCGGGGCGGCGGCGATCTCGCCGGTGACCGTCTCCGCTGAGAGGTCGAGCTCGACGGTGGCGGTGGTGTCGACGTCGATCCCGAAGGCCGACCCCCTGTGGGTGGCCAGTGCGTTGAGAACGGTACCGGCACCCGGTGCCGAGGCGACTCCCTTCATATATCTACCGGCGTGAGGTATGATAAAAGAGGTGACGGTTCGGGAAGTCGATCAGTTGAGCGCCGAACTCAGCGCCGAGATCAAGCTGCCCATGATCGCTGTCGGAATCCCCGCAACGAGCATGGGGAACAGGGCCTGACCGAAGGAGAACGCTTGGGGGGCGCCGCCGCCTTTCGAGAGGATGAGCACGCCGAGTGCGATGACGCTCATAATGTAGAAGCCGACGAGGCTGCCGCCGCCGCCGGTGATAAGCGCGGTTTTCGGGCTCGAGAACACACCGCCGAGCAGCCCGCCGACGAGGGAGGCGATTATCGGCCCGAGGAAGAAGATGACGATCGCCGTCTGGAGATAGGCGACGGCGATGAACGTGGGGCCGAAACTGAGCCCGCCACTGGCGGCGTCGACGAGCTGGGTCTGTGCCCACGAGCCCGACACGAACGACAGGATTCCGAGTGCGATACCGAAGACGGCGAACACGGCCGTCACAATGCCGATAGATTGGAGTATGTCTTTCATTGCTGTGTCGATGGGATTACCCACGTGCCGTTGAGTAGCTCGTTCCACCCGTCTTCGCGTTCTTCCCACGCGGTCCGCGAGGGGCCGACCGCAAACAGGTACGACCCCGCCCGGATGAGGTAGGCGTACTCCCGGTCCCCGTCCCGGGTGTAGAGGACCCGGTTCCACGTCTCCGACCCCCACCTAACGGTATCCTCGGCTACCTTATCGCTCAGCACCGATTCGAACGCGGCGTCAGCAGCCCTGAGGTCCTCGTATTTCTGTGCGTAGACTCCCGTCGACTCCCCCTGTCTGGGATCGATGTCACCGCTGTTGCCGACGTTGTGGAGTTGAACGTAGAGTCGATAGGTTCGGTCGTTCGACTCGACGAACGGGGCGAAATCGGTGTCCATCGAGGTCAACACGCCTCGTGGTTCGCCACCGATCGGCGTCTGGAGGAAACTGACCGAGCGTTCCGAGTCGTTGACCACGTAGACACCGTGGCCCGGGAGGCGGCTGTTGGTTGTGTCGAAATGCTCGTCGTCGTCCCGGACGTACCGCACTTCGTACATTTTCCCGCCGCCACCGAACCAGCCGTGCAGTCGGTTGTCGATCGGGTTCGGGGAGTGCCGTCGTTTCAGTTCCTCGGTCGTCGACGCGCCTCGGTAGGCCCGCAGGACTGCTTCGAGTTCGGTCCGGACGCGGTCCCAGTCTTCCCGCTTTCTGAAACGTTCGGCGACAGGGAAGTGGTTCCGGTTGATGCCCCAGAAGTTGTACTCGTTGGTGAACTGGGGTTCGAGCGACCCGTTGACGTCGATCGCGACTTCGTCGGCGAACGTCTGGACATCCTCCAGCTCTTGGGCTTCGATCAGCCCCTCGGAATCCAGTGTTTCCAACAGAAACGACACGCTGTCGACGACTTCTCGAAGTCGGCTTCGGTACTGTGCGATCGTGTCTTCGTACTCGGTCTCGAACCAGCGCAACTCCTCGTAGATCCGGGTCGTCTCGTCGGCAAGCCGGGTGTTGATGTTTTCGACCGGGTCGGGCTCGGGCTCCGACGGATCGGATTCGTTGCCCGATCCGTCCGACGAGCCGCCGTCCTCCGGCTCAGGCTCCGGATAGGTGATGTTCGACCCCGCGGAGAGACAGCCAGCAACCGCTCCGCCGATACCCGTCCCTGCAACCGCAAGGTAGCGACGGCGTGTTGGTTGCATAAACCTGATTGGTTGTTCGTAGATAATAAACCCAACGCTCGGGGAGGTCACGACCGCGCAAGCGGCGGCCTTTTTCCGGCCTCGCTCGTAGACACCGTATGCCCATTCACAACGATGTTCCCCCGCGAACCCTCGGCATCGAACTCCGCGAGGAGGGTGTCGTCGTCACCTACGCCGACGGCCGGACGACGATCTACCGCGGCGTCCCGAAGAAAGTCAGCGGCTCGCTCAAAACGGCCCCCGGCAAGGAGACCCACGTTCTCGTAACCGACCCGACCGAGACCGAGGGCGTGATGCTGTACGTCAACGACCTCAAAACGGCCGACGAGATCCTCGAAGACACCGGCGTCGGCCGTATCCTCCTGTCCGAAAACGAACGTGAGGACGTCTTCCCTGGCGTCACCGTCTCCCGAACCGACGGGCTCCGAACGACTGTCGAAGCCGACCCCAAGGAGGCCCGCGGTCGGGTGTTCGTCTTCGTCGAAGACGACTGGGGCGAAGCCAGCTACGAGTTCGTCGACGAATCACAGCTCGATTAATCACCGCCTACTTACGGATTCATCACCGCCTACTCACAGTATGAGTCTCAGAAAACAGTGGCGAGCCCTGAATCGGTCGACGGTCGGAGGGGCACCCGAGGCCTATGGCCTCTACGAGCTCGGCGATAGCGACGGCACCAGCCTCGGCGTCGGGATCGGTGTCCTGCGTGACGAACTCAAGGAGGCGCTGTCGTATGGTCGACCGGCGAGTTTCGTGCCGAGCGGGGACGACAGCGAGTCGGCCGATTCCGAGTCGACCGGCGCAAGCGGCGAGCCGACACAGGTCCGATGGGAGCGGGCCACCTCGAAGGCTCATGCCGAATCGCTCCTCGAAGCCCATCGCTGAGCGTCTTTCAGCCTCCGTGTAAAATAAACCGTCAGCGGTCTAAGACCCGGTTATGAGCGAGGATGCGGGAGTCGAACTCACCGTTCGCAGTGCCGAAAAGCGGGATGCCGGACGCGGGATCGCCCGGCTTCCCGAGCGAGCGATGCGCGAACTCGGTGTGTTGAGTGGCGATACGGTCGTCATCGAAGGCACGGCCTCGACGGTCGCCAAGGTCTGGCCCGGCGGCCATAGCGTAGCCAACGGGTCGGTTCTCATCGACGCCGATACGCGCACCAACGCCGGCGTGAAAGTCGACGAGACCGTCCGGTTACGAAAGGAATCGGTCTCGGATGCCCGACGTGTCCGGCTCACACCGCCAGCCGAACTTGCCCGGGCCGACATCTCCCACGAGACGATCGAAGCCGCCGTCGAACGCGATCTCCGGGACCGACCGGTCCGTGAGGGCGAGGGTGTCCGGATCGAACGCCTCGCCGGAACCCGGTTCACCGTCGCCGCGACCGAGCCCGAGGGAACGGTCCGAGTCACCGAGTCGACGCGAATCACCGTCGACCCCGTCGACCGATCCGACCAGTCGGGGATCACGGGCAGCATGCCGGAGACGATCGACGAGGCGATCGACGGCCTCTCCGGCGAGGCCGACCAGCCCCAGACGGGGCCGACCGGCGTCACCTACGAGGACATTGGCGGGCTCGAAGACGAACTCGAACTCGTCCGGGAGATGATCGAACTCCCGCTATCGAACCCCGGCGTCTTCACGCGACTCGGCGTCGACCCACCCAAAGGTGTCCTCCTGCACGGCCCACCCGGCACAGGCAAAACGCTGATCGCCAAGGCCGTCGCCAACGAGGTCGACGCCACCTTCCTCACCGTCTCAGGCCCCGAAATAATGTCGAAATACAAAGGCGAGTCCGAGGAGCGACTCCGCGAGGTCTTCGAGGAGGCCGCCGAGGACGCCCCCGCGATCGTCTTTTTCGACGAGATCGACTCCATCGCGCCCAAACGCGAGGACGGCGGCGACGTCGAGAGCCGCGTGGTCGGCCAACTGCTCTCGCTGATGGACGGCCTCGACGCCCGCGGCGACGTGATCGTCATCGGGGCGACGAATCGGGTCGACGCGTTGGATGTCGCCCTCCGTCGCGGCGGCCGGTTCGACCGCGAAATCGAGATCGGCGTCCCCGGCGAGGTCGGGCGGCGCGAGATCCTCGATGTCCACACTCGGCGGATGCCGCTGGCCGACGACGTAGACGTCGACAAACTCGCCTCACGAACCCACGGCTTTGTCGGCGCGGATCTCGAAAGTCTTGCCAAGGAGGCGGCGATGACCGCGCTGCGCCGGGCGAGACACGGCGACAGCCAACTCGACCGGATCGAGATCACGCGGGCCGACTTCGAGAGCGCGATGGCGTCGGTCGAACCCAGCGCGATGCGGGAGTACGTCGCCGAGACGCCGTCGACTGATTTCGACGACGTGGGCGGGCTTGCGGCGGCAAAAACACAGCTCGAACAGGCGGTGACGTGGCCGCTCATGTACGGCCCGCTGTTCGATGCCGCCGACACCGCCCCGGCGGCTGGCGTCCTGCTTCACGGCCCGCCCGGAACCGGGAAAACGCTCCTCGCACGCGCGATTGCGGGGGAAAGCGAGGTCAACTTCATTCAAGTACAGGGACCGGAACTGCTCGACCGGTATGTCGGAGAATCAGAAAAGGCAGTGCGGGAGGTCTTCGAGCGCGCCCGACAGGCCGCCCCCGCCATCGTCTTTTTCGACGAGATTGACGCCATCGCCGGCGACCGCGACAGCTTCGGCAGCGATTCGGGTGTCGGCGACCGTGTTGTCTCCCAACTACTAACCGAACTCGACCGGCTCAGCGACAACCCCAATCTCGTGGTGCTGGCGGCGACCAACCGCCGGGACAGTCTCGATCCGGCACTGCTTCGGGCCGGTCGACTCGAACGAGATATCGAGGTCCCCGAACCCGACAGGGATGCTCGGCGGGCAATCCTCGATGTCCACACACGCAGTAAGCCGCTAGCCGACGATGTCGACCTCGGTTGGCTCGCCGACGAGACCGAGAGCTACTCGGGGGCCGAACTCACCTCGGTCTGCCGGGAGGCCGCGCTGCTGGCGATCACACAGGTCGCTGGGCGCTACGAGGGCGAGACCGCAAACGACCACGTCGACGAACTGCTGATTACCGGCGACCAGTTCGAGACGGCCCTCCAGTCGGTTGCGGCCAGTCGTTGATCCGACCCAATGATTCAAATCGTCACACGACGTAGGCCCAGCATATGAGCGACGAAGAGCCGATGACCGAGCAGCCACTCACCGACGCACGCGCCGAACAACTCAAAACCGCCTGCCGGAGCGCGGTCGGCGACAGCTGCCGGTCGGTCACCTACTTCGATTCGACCAACTACATGCAGGTGTACCTCCGCGGCGACCTCGAACAGGACGCCGACCTGATGTCGTTTATCGGCCACGAGTGGCACGACTACAAGACGACGACCGAGGCCTACGCTGGCTCCGAACTCGGTAGCTACCGCTACTCGATCCGCGTCTTCGAGAACGGCTTTCTGGTGCGGGTCGGCGTCGGCGACAGCGGCGTCTTCGTCACCACCGACGGGCTCAAGCTGAAGGACTTCGACTCGCTGGTCGCTACGATCTCCGAGCTGCTCGAAAGCTGGTAGGGCCTGCCGATACTGGCAGCTCACTGATTCCCGGTACTGATAACCCACTGACCCCCATACGCCGAGCCACCGTGTCATCCCGGCTACTCCGTGAACTCGGGTCGTTGCCCTCGACGGTCGTCGACTGGTGGCGACGAACGACAACGGCCGAGTTGGTCGAGCAGTGGCTCGTGTTGGGTGGGCTACCCGCCGTGCTCGTTTCGCTGTGGGTGGTCCCGCCCACCGACGGCCTCGGCTTCAGCCTCGCGGCCGACTCGCTGTTCGAGAGCCCACGCACGCTGTCGACTGCCTTTACGGCCAACTTCGTCCACGCCAGCGGCCGCCACCTCTTCGACAACCTGCTGAACTTCTGGGTCACGCTGTTCGGGATCTACCCCCTCGTCTCGATCGCCGACTGGCACCGGGAGTTCCGGCTCTCGGCTGGCGTCTACCTGCTTGTCGGCCCCTTTGTTATTGCGTGGCTAACGCTCCAAACGCTTGGGGTACTCACCGACCAGCCGTCGGTCGGCTTTTCGGGGATCGTCGCGGCCTTCCTCGGGTTTCTGCCGGTCGTGCTGGCGGCGGCGGCCAGCGAGGTGACCGATGGCGAGGTCGACACCGAGTGGGCGGCAGTTCCCTTCCTGCTGTCGTTGGCGGTGGTCTTGTTGACTCCGTCGGTCTCATACTTCCCGATTCGGCCGATGCTCGCGTTTGCCCTCGTTGTCTGCGGGCTGACCATCAGCGGCGTGCTCTGGCAGGTCGACCCGCCGCGTCGGCTCGCCTACTACAACGGCCAGCTCGACCCCGACGTTCGGCTGGCGTTGCTGATCGGGTCGACGGTGTTCGTCTTCGGCATCGCCGGGGCATTGCTGTTCGTTCGGCCGGGAACCAACGTCTGGGGCCATCTGGCGGGTTATCTCGTCGGTTTTACCGTGCCGTATCTCGGCTTCGTTATTCGCCCACTATTTAATTCAGTCCCAGAATGACTGCGTCCGGGCGTACTCGCGTTCCTGTTTCAGGAGGTCCCGATAGAACTCCAGTTCGTCCTCGCGGAACCGACTGATGATACGGGCGGCGTTGTGGGGGCCGACGCCGCGAGCCGCCAGCGCGATCACCGCCTGCTTGCCGTGGCTCTGGACGAGATTGGCGGCTCGGTAGGCCCGCCGCGTCATCTTCTCCCCCTCGTCGTCCTTCTCGTCGACCCGGATCGCCGACACCACCTCGTCGGCCCACGGGTTCAGCGCGGCGACCCGCGTCGACCCGCAGTCGGGACACTCGGGCTGCTCGCGGACGCGCCGAACCTTGGTCGTGTGATCCCATTCCTTGCAGTGACAGCAACACAGCAGGACGCGGTCGTTCCGAATCCGCTTTTTGATGGATTCGATCACGCTGGCGTCGGCCTTCTCGGGAACGAGTAGCTCTTGGCCACTGGGCCGCGAACCCGTCCCGATCGGCGTCTCGTCGCCGATGACGACGAGATCGAGGTCGCCCGACTGAATCCGTTCGAGGGCGTCGACCGTCGAGTCGACGGCCAGATCCCGATGAAAGATCTCCCGCATCGCCTCGTCGTACACCGGGGTTCCCTCCAACGCATCGAGGAGGCGGTCGCCGCCGAATCGGCTGCGGCCCTGATACCGCTTCAGCGAGCCGAACTTCGCGGCGACCTGCGCCAGCGTGAACTTCAGCGTCTCGGAGTTCTTCAACGCGAGTTCGAGATAGCTTTCGAGGTGGGCGGGATCGGTCGACTGGAGGATCTCCCGAAACACCCCGGCGGTGACGCCCTGTGGGACCTCGAAGCTGATCCGGTAGGGGTCGACGCTCATTCCGATCGAGGAGCCGGTTTGTTGGCCGACGAGCGCCGACAACAGCCGCCCCAGCGTCTCGTTGATCTCGTGGCCGAAGGCGGCGTTGACTCTCACGGTCTGCCCGCGGGACTCGATGCAGATCCGCCGGTCGGTCGGCAGCGGGAATCCGGCCTCGGCGTGGCGCTCGATCGGATCGAGGGCCGTTTTGATGGTCGACTCGTCGGTCGGATACCGGCCGCAGAGATCACCGGCAACGGCTCGCTTCGCGGCACCGTGCTCGAACTGTGAGCCAGCGACGCCGCGGAGTTCGCCGACCTCTCCGGCAACCGCCGCGGGGACCGGGATCTCTTGGCCGACCCACGAGGGGACCTCGCCCGCCGGGTCCTCGATCGGCGCGACGTTCACCTTCGCTTCCTCCTCGTCGATGTCGTTGATCCGCCACATCTCGCCACGTTGGATGAACACCTCACCGGGCGCGGCGAAGTTGACGACAAAGCGCTCGTCGAGGGTCCCCACCTGGGTTCGGGAGGAGATGTCGTGGACATCGTAGCTCTCCTCGTCGGGGATCATCGAGAGGTTGGCGTAGTAGTACTGCCACGTCCCCCCCGACTTTTCGAGTTGGTCGGCCGCCTCGTCGAGCCAGAGCAATCGATTGCTGTCGAGTTCCCGAACGACCGCACGGAAGGCCTCTTCGCTCAGGTCGTGGAACGGACGCGCCCGCCTGACGGTCTCGTAGGCCCGCCGGGCGCTCACCTCACCGAAATCCATCACGAGCCCGACGATCTGGTTGGCGATGACATCGAGACTGCCGTACTGGATCCCGGCGGACTCGACCAGCCCCTCGCCCGCCCGGCGGGCGATAGCGAGCGATTCGAGGGTATCGTCGGGGTGGCTCGTGATGATCGTCCCACGCGAGACCTGATCGTGGCGGTGGCCCGCTCGGCCGACCCGCTGGAGCAGGCGGGCAACCTCCCGGGGGCTGCCGTACTGGACGACGTGGTCGACCCGGCCTACGTCGATCCCGAGTTCCATCGACGACGTACAGACCAGCGCGTCCAGCGCGCCCTGCTTGAATCGGTCTTCGACGTCGACCCGCACGTCCCGCGACAGTGATCCGTGATGGACCTCGATCGCCGCGCCGAGCTTTTTAAACCGCGAGCCGAGGGCTTCGGCCGTCTGGCGGGTGTTGACGAAGACGAGCGTCGAGGCGTGGGCCGAAACGAGATCGCGGATCGCCCGGACGTGACTGGCGATCTCCTCGGTCGTCGCCAGTTTTCCCGCAAGCTGCTCGTCTTCGGCGGTGATCTCGGGATGAGAGACGGTGAACTCGACGCGACTGCCGACGTCGACCTCGACGATCGAGAAGTCGCGGTCGGCGTCGGTTTCGCTCGCTGGCACGTCGTCGACGGACCGAGAGCCGGTCAGAAACGCAGCGACGGCCTCGGGATCGCCGACGGTCGCAGACAAGCCGATGCGTTGGAACGATCCCGACAGCAAGCGGAGTCGTTCGAGGCCAACGGTCAGTTGGGCACCGCGTTTCGACGCGGCGAGTTCGTGGACCTCGTCGACGATCACGTGGCGCACGTCGGCAAGAGCGGTCCGGAGCTTCGACCCCGAGAGCATGGCTTGCAGCGTCTCGGGGGTCGTCACCAGCACGTCCGGCGGATCGTTGGCCTGTTTTCCTCGCTGGTACTGGGTGGTGTCGCCGTGCCGCACGTCGATTTCGATATCGAGCTGCTCGCCCCACCAGTCGAGCCGCTCGCGCATATCCCGGTTTAGCGCCCGCAGCGGGGTGATATAGAGGGCACAAAACCCGTCTGTCGACCCCTCACGCTCGCGGTGCTGGACGATGGCGTCGAAGACGGGCAGCATCGCGGTCTCGGTCTTTCCGGTGCCGGTGGGTGCGATGACGAGCGTGTTGCGGCCCGACGCCAGCGGGGCGATTGCTCGCCGCTGGGGTTCGGTCGGTGTGGAAAACCCGCGGTCGGAGAGGGCAGCCCGGACCGTTTCGCCGAGATGGCGAAAGGCGTCGACGCCCGACTCAGACTCCGCGGGACTCATTGTCCTACCGAGCGGCGCAAGCGAATTAAGCACACCGCCTCCTGTGGACAGTGGGCGACCATCGATCCCGTCATGGCGATGTCGACTGGCGGATGCGTCGGAACGACAGGCCAGCCTGACAGTCTCGAAACCCCGGGAGAGCGGATATTTAAGTGCGTCTGTGGGGAGGCCACGACTATGGCTGGCACACCGACCGAAGTTCCCGAGCGGTTCGTCTGCATGAACTGTTATGTGGTCTCGTCTGGCCTCCCGGCCGAGCGGAGCCCCGAGCCGAAACACTACGAACCGCCGTCGACGTGTGGGGCGTGTGAACGGGACGACTTCGTCACGTTCACCGAGTTCCACCGCGCTTACGACCGCCGAACCGAGTAGACTACTCACACCACGCGGTAGTCGCCTAACCGCGTCCCGTCGAGGAGGTAGCAGTCGGCTTCGACCAACCCGTCGGGGAGGAACGGCGAGAGGAACCCCTCCGCTTCGACGTTGACCCACGTTCCGCCAGAGCGGTCATTGAACGCCGGGAGTACCACGAGTTCGGGATCGCTCCACGCCACCGACTCGCGGTCGGCGTCGACGCCCTCGGCCATCACCTTCCGGTCGAGCCGACCCCGAAGCCACGCTTTTTCAGTGCGATAGCCGCCGACACTGTCCTGCAGTTTCACGGTCGGATGTTCGTGGGCCATACAGATCACATCCGCCGACAGCAGTTCGGCGGCGGGCCACGTGTGGCCGTGACAGACGCCGACCGCGCTGTCGACAACGCCGACCGCACCATCGCCGTCGACACCGCCCA
>Ga0207753_1000099_pt1 | contig 33466 bp, 33 predicted proteins | sample PonA233FremontCA_2_FD_187273 | JGI IMG/M metagenome (GOLD analysis project Ga0207753, IMG submission 187273) | Salt pond sediment microbial community from Fremont, CA, USA - Pond A23 Sediment 3 (SPAdes) | ecosystem: Environmental > Aquatic > Non-marine Saline and Alkaline > Saline | place: USA... | reverse complement strand
AGCGACGGGGACGGCAGTGGGGCCGGCGGCGGAGACGATGCCGGGGGGTCGAACGGCAACGGAGACGAAGACGATGCCGGAGGATCGAACGGCAACGGCGACGAGGACGATGCCGGAGGATCGAACGGCAACGGCGACGAGGACGATGCCGGAGGATCGAACGGCAACGGCAGCGGGAACGACGCCGGAAGGTCGGGCGGAAACGGTGGCGGGAGCGACGCCGGGAATCCGAACGGGAACGCCGGAAGCTGACCGGGCATCGACCCCGTCGGAACCCGGGGCGAAATCGCCGGGGGCGAACGGTCGAGCGCAGTGACGCACGCGGAGAGACGGAAGCTTCCTCGCGGGGCGCTCTCCGACGCGCCGTTACCGTCGCGCCGGGTATCACAGTGAGCTAACTATCACGCGTGAGATTCGGGGACAACAACTATATTCACTCCGTGGCATCAGCCGACAAATGGAGTACGTGTACCCGATCGTCGGGGCGATCGTGGGGATGGCGCTGATCGGTACCAGCGTCACCACGGCGTTCGTGTACACGCCAGCCACCCCTTCGACGGTCGACTCCGCGATCACGGCCTTCACCGGGGTCACGCTCCAGATCGGTGACCTCCTCGCGGTCTCGTCTGCGACCGCGATCGTCTTCGACGTGCTCGCCACGTACCTCGGCGTCCGATTCTCGCTTCTGGTTCCGTTCGCGACCGGCTACGTCTTCACGCACGTGATCGTCTACTACTCCTCGCTGCGGATCACCGACGTGCAGAGCCAGCCGATGGATCCGGACTTCGACATCCGGGAGACGCCGCTGCAGTTGGCGACGCTGTCGATCCCGGGGGCGCTTCTGCTCCTGCCGGCCACCCGTCGGTGACGGAGAGTGAAACGCGTCTTTGAGGCTCAACCGGATTTACATTGACGCCGCCCGTCGCCGGAACTGTCCCGGTTGGGCCGCCCGCGATTCGGTCCCCACCGACGCACGCGATCCGGCTCTTCCCCCACCCGCTTCCTCCCTCCACCGGATCGGCGGCGTCCGACCGGGCACCCTGCTGACGCGTTCCCCTCCCACACGTCGCGGACGGCCACGCCGGCCGTGCCGCCGCGGCCGCCACCGGCAGCCGACGGTGTTTTGAGTCGTGCTACCGTTCCTGGTGTCGTGGTCTACATCACCCGCGGGTTGCTCGACGCGCTGCTCGAGATGGCGGCCGAAGCCGACCCCGAGGGCGTCAGCGTCGTCCTCGCGTCGACGGCGGCGACGGAGTTCGACGCCGAGTTGGGGCTCGACGGCGACACGCCCGTGTTGACGCACTTTTATTTCCCGGAGACCAGCGGCTCGGTGAACGCGGTGTTCGGCGTCGACCTCGGTACGCCGGCGGGCCGGGGACGGGCCCGGTTCGTCTCCCACCCGAACGGCCGCCTGGCGGCCACCCGGGAGGACACCTTCGCCGCCGCGCTGGTCGTCGCGGTGCCGCCGTGGGACGGGTCGTCGTACGCCGTCTTCGATCGGGAGAACCGACGGCTCGATCTCGACGTGCTCGACGCCGAGCCGCCGCGGGAGACGCTCACCGGCGGAGACGCGTAGCAAGCGAGGGGACCGCTACGGTCACGTGCGACCCCGCTACCGGTCCAGATACCCCAGATCCGTGAGCTGCTGGGCGATGTCCTCGAACTCCGCCTCGGTGAGTTCGCCCTCGCGTTGGTACTGGATCACGATGCTCCGCAGGAGGAACCGGACGAGGTCGCTGGTGCTGGAGAAGCTGGTCCCCTCGATCGTGTCGTCCACGCGGTCGGCCAGGTCCTTCGGGATCGAGACGGTGGTGTAGTCGGTCATCGATCCGTTCGAGGGGGGCCGCGGACAAAACGGTGGGGACTCGTCGACGGGGAGACCCCTCGAGGGTGACGCCCTGCCCCCGGCGGCGCCCCTCGCCGGCGAGCCGGAGCCGTGGGTTTTTCCACCCCTGCAGCCCTACTATCCGTTGATGGCTGTCAGACCACCGCAGCAGGACGGCGACGAGCCCGATTCCCTGGAGTTCGGCATCGCGGCGCTTTCGCCGTACCTCTCGGAGTCGGATCTCACGTTTCCCGCGACCGCCGAGGAGGTCGTTCGCCAACTCGGCGACCCCGCGATCCCGTACGACGCGAACGGCAGCACGGTCGCGCTCTCGGAGGCGCTCTCGGCCGTCCGGGCGAGCGAGTTCGACACCCAACGCGAGTTGCTCGACGCGCTCCACCCGGTGTTGGAGGAGTACCGGGAGGCCGGCGGCGGAATCTTCTCACAGCTGCGGGCGCTCCTGCCGTTCTGATCGGCGGCGTCAGGATCGCACGCCGCCGTCGACGGTGAGCGTCTGCCCGGTCGTCGCGGTCGTCGTCGCGAACGTCCGGATCGCCGCCGCGACCTCGTCGGGTCGGACGAGGCGGTCGATCGGCGACTGCTCGCGGACGGCGGGTCGGCGCTCCTCGGCGAACATCCCGGTCTTCACCGGGCCGGGAGCCACCGCGTTCGTGAAGATGCCGTCGTCGGTGTACTGCGCCGCGAGCGATCTGGTGAGGCCGAGCAGGCCCGCCTTCGACGCTCCGTAGGCGGCGTCGGTGGGGCTCCCGGCCGTGCCCGCGGTCGAGGAGACGTTCACGATCCACCCCTCGCCGCGGTCGCGCATTCCGGGGAGGACCGCCCGCGCACAGTACACCGCGCCCTCGAGATTCACCCGGAGCGTCTCCCGGATCTGGTCGTCGGTGGCGGTTTCGAGGGGCGCGGCGTGCAGCACGCCGGCGTTGTTGACTAACACGTCGACGCCGCCGAACGTCTCGCGAGCGCGGTCGACCATCGCCCCGACGGCGTCGGGGTCGCGGAGATCGCACTGGTGGACGATCGCGTCCCGGTCGCCCGCGCGGACGTCGTCGGCGACGGCCGCCGCGCTCTCGCGATCGGCGTTGTAGTGGACCACGACGTCGTGGTCCGACCCGAGGTCTCGCGCGGTTGCGCTCCCGATCCCGCCGCTCGCGCCGGTGACGAGTGCCGTTCGCGTCATCGGGCGAGGAGTCGACCCCGACCGGCATAAGTCGGGTGATCGCCGGCGCGGGTGTCGGCGTCGAGACGATTCACTCCCCGCTCACGACGTACGATCCGAAATCGTCGACGTGCCGATCGGCGGCGCGCCGAACGCCAGCCGGACGTGCGTCTCGTCGTCAGGCCGATTGAGGGGGTTCCGCTCGACCGCGGGAGCCACGCGGACCACGCTGTACGCGTCCGTCATAGCTGGCGACACAGCCGATTGGGAGGTGATTCCCACGGTCGACGCCGAACGGATACGCGCGGGAGCGGCCGTCGCGGGCGTGACCGGCTCCGGCGGGCGGCGCCACCCACACATTCAGGTGTCGACCGGACGTAGGAACGACCGATGTCCTACACGAAAGCGACCTACACCGACGGCAACGAACGCGCGGAGGGGATGTACTTCCTCCGGGAGACGCTCGGCTGCGACAACCTGGGCGTCACCGTGGTCGACGTCGAGGAGGGGTGGGCCGGGATGGAACACGACCACGACGACCGGGACCACGAGGAGGTGTACTACCTCACCGACGGCGCGGTCACCCTCGTCGTCGACGACGAGGAGGTGGCCATGGAGCCGGGCGACGCCGTGCGCGTGGACCCCGCGTCGAGCCGCCGGCTCCACGCCGACGCGGCGAGCACGCTGGTCGTCGCGGGCGCGCCCTGATACGGAGTACTGTCGTCAGTTACCGGCCAACGTCGTTTTGAGTCGGGCGGTCGGAGACACACTATGCCCCCTGCTTCCGACGCCGACGCGGACTACCCGCCGCCGTGTCTCGACCCCGAGACCCTCGGCGACGCCGTCGCCCGCGAGCGGCGAACCTCGGGGACGGCGCTCCGGGCGCGGCCGTCTGGCCGGACCTACACCTACCGGGACTTCGTCACGACCTCCTACAAGGCCGGCAACGTGCTCCGCTACCTCGGGGTCCGCCCCGGAGACGAGGTTCGCGTCGCGGCCGAGCGCGTCCCGGAGACCGTCCTCACGTTCTACGGCGCGGCGCAGTTGGGCGCGGTGACCCGGTTCGGCGGGATCGGGCAGGGCGATCCCCCGCGGGTCACGGTGGCGCCCGCCGCGCGCGAGACCGAGGTCGACCTCCCGCCGGGGCACCACCTCGCGGTCTACGGCGACTCCCCGGACGGGCCCGACGTGACCCACTGGGAGACCGAGGTCTGGAGCGAGAACCCCGCGATCCACCCCGTGGCGGTCGACGGGGGCGATCCGCTGCTGGCCGCCGGCGAGCGGGCGTATACGCAGCGTGACCTCCTCGCAGCGGCCGCGCGGGTGATCTCGGCGGCCGGACTCGACTCCGGAACCGAGGTGACCGTCCGCGGGCGACTGACCGGTCCCGCGGTCGTGGCTGCCGGACTGGTGGCGCCGATCCTCGCCGGGGGGACGGTCGTCCTCGGGGACGGGCGCGACGGCAGCGCGGCGGTCGAAGCCGGCGGGGTCGGCGTGGATCTCGACGCGCTCGGCCTCGACGGACCGGGGTAGCCACGCGAGCCGGCGGCCGCGAGCGGGATCCGGACGGTCGGCCGCCGCGAAACCGGGGACTCCTTGTGTGGCCGCGCCGCTACCCCGGGTATGAGCCTGGAGGTCGCGGTCGCCGTCCCGTTCAAACAGCGGGGAGCCACCCGGCTGGGAGAAGGCGAGTTCGTGGTCGCGCTCTCCCTGGACCGGAACTGGTTCTCCCCGGATCAGGCCAAGCGGCTCATCGACGTGGCGGCGGGGCGGGGGCTGCTCGAACGCGAGGACGGCGAGGTGGTCGCGCGGTTCGACCCGCCCGCGGTGACGGTCCCCGACGAGTACGAGCCCGACGAGTCGGTTCTCAGGGAGCAGTCGGTCTTCGAGCGGATTCTCGACGCCGTCGTGGCCGCGGGCCACGACAAGCGCGAGGCGGTCGCCGCGATCAACGAGCGGCAGCGCCGGCTCGGAATCTCGGTCGAGGCCGCCGCGGCGTTGTACGCGAAGCGCCAGGGCGTCGACGTCGGCGACGCCGCCGACGCGGCGGTGGACCAGCTCGGGGAGTAGCACGCGGCTTGGTCTCGCCTACGAGCACAGCCCGATCTCGCCTACGAGTGCGGCCCGATCTCGCCTACGAGTGCAACCATCCTGCTTCCCGAGCGCAACCGTCTTGCCTCCCGAACGCAGCCCTCTTGCCTCCCGGCGGCGAATCGGCGGTATGGTCGACGAGCGACTCGCCGACGGCCGCCGGATCGCGGAGTTGCTGGCCTCCGAAGTGACGGGCCACGCCGGCGACCTCGCCGCGGTGTCGGTGACGGACGCCGACGCCGACGTCGAACCGACGCCCGACGGCGCGTTCGCCTACGGGATCGACCGCGACGACGACCGCGTCGCGTCGGTGTTCGTTCAGCCCGACCGCGTCCGCGTGGAGTTCGAGCGCGCGGTCGACGTCGCCGCCGACGCCGCGCGCGAGGCGGGCCTCCGGGTCCGTCCGAAGGCGGTCGAGCCGCCGCGGACGTTGGTCTTCGTCGAGGACGGCGCGGAAGTGAAGCGGCTGTTGGGCGCGGTCCGGGCGGTCACGTCGGCGTAGGCGGTGTGCGCAACCGGCGGCGGTGGATCGGCTGGGGGCTACAGTGCGTCGAGCACCCCGGGGAGCGCCGCGACCAGCCGCTCCCGGGGGACGTGGGCGGCCGCCCGCGGCGACCGCGCGGGCCCGCCCTCGAACGTGACCTGGATCGGCACCAACCCGGCGTCGGCCGCTCCCGCGATGTCGGCGTCGACGTCGTCGCCGACGTAGGCGGTCTCCTCGGGCGCACTCTCGAGCGCGTCGAGCAGCGCGTCGAAGGCGGCGGCGCGGGGTTTGCCGGCGTCGAGGTCGCCGGTCACCAGGGCGACGTCGAACAGGTCGCTCCACCCGAGCGTCGTCAGCTTGTCGCGCTGGGCGCGGGTGGGACCGTTCGTGAGCAGTCCCACCCGATACTCGGCGCTCAGCCGGCGGACGAACGGTTCGACGTCGGGGACGGGCGCGAGGGCGTCGGCGATCTCCCGGCGGTACGCCGCCGCGAGCGTCGCCGGCTCCACGTCGGTGTCGCGGCCGTCCAGCAGCGCTGCGAAGATCGGCGTCCGCGTGTCTCCCGTGAGGTGACGCCCGTGGACGTCGAGGTAGCCTTCCCGGGTCAGGGGCGGCCCGCCGACCGCCTCGACGGCGTCGTCGAGGATGGTCCCGCGGTCCCGCGCGGGGACGGCGAGCGTCTCGTCGAGGTCGAACCCCACCGCCGTGATCGTCACGGGGGGGCGTACGCCGCGGGGACGTATGACTTTTGTCTTCAGACCGCCACCGTACGGGTGTGACTCTCGATCCCGTCCACGTCGACAGCATCGCGGACCTCGCGGCGTATCTGGCGCGGCAGGTGGACGACACCGACCACGTCGACGTGGCGGCGCGAGTCTGGGCGGACTTCCTCGACCCGCTGTACGGCCCCGACGGCCGGACCGTCGTCGAGCCCGTGGGGGAAAAGCGGCTGCGCGCGGTCGACGCCGAGAGCGTCGCGCTCGCGGAGCCGCCGTTCGAGACCACCCACGGGCTGGACTCGGGCACCATCAACCCCACCACGTTCAAGAACGGGCTGGTGGTCGACGTGGCACAGGCCGCGATGGCCGCCGTGCCCTCGGATCTGGACCTCCACCGCCACCGGACGATCGTGGCGGCGGCCCACGTCAACGACGACACGATCCCGCTGGACGAGCCGTGGCGGGACGTCGACGAGGGGTACTGCCGGCGGCGAGTGTTGCAGGTCCCACAGCTCAACCGCTACGCCGAAGGGATCGTCCACGCGCTGGCGCTGTACCTCGCCGAGAGCGCTCACGCCTTGGAACACGCCGACGAAGTGTCCGACCTGCTCGTGCTCGACGGCCCGCTGTACCCCGTCGAACTCCTCAACTGGCGGGATCGCGACGCTGAGCTGCAGGCGCTCGCCGAGGAGCTCCAGCCGCGGTCGGTCGTGGAGAACTACCTCCGGCTGGTGGAGTCGTTCGTCGAGCGCGGCGTCCCGCTGTGCGGGTTCGTGAAGAACCCCGCCTCCACACGGATCGTCGGGACGCTCCGCGACGGAGGGCACGGGATCGACGTGCCCTGGACCGACGACACCGCCCTCCTCACGCGCCTGCTGGAGCGACCCGCGGACGACGCGGAGGGCGTGGAGCGCCGGAACCACGGGCCCGACGCCCGCCGAACCGACGAGCTCACCTTCACCAGCTGGTTCGTCTCCCGCGGCGGCGTCGACGCGACCGTCGCCGCCGACGGCGACGCCTACGGCGTGGAGCGCAAGCTGGACCCCGAGTGCTACGAGACGTGTTTCTGCGCGGTCTACGAGCCGCGGACCGACGTGCTCTACCGGATCGAGACCCCCTACGCGTTCGCCCGCGACCCCGACACTCGTGAGGCGATCGTCCGACACCTGCTCGGGGACGTCGCGGCCCGCCGCGGCCCGCCGGAGGCCGTCGCGAAGGCCGACGGGCTGGCGCGCATCGGCGCGACCGAGAAAGCCTCCCTCCGCCAGCGGTTCGCCGAGACGCTCGACTCCGACGAGGTCAGACGCTACGACGACGTGCGGTGGGGCGACGAGGAATGACGGGCGGCGGGGCGACGAGGAGTGGCGCGCAGCGGAGCGGCGCCGCCGTCAGGACTGCTCCGACCCGGGATCGGCCTTGAGTACCTCGATCCGGACCTCGGATTCGGGGACGCCGACGCGGGCGAACTGGGTCCGGACGTGGGATTTCGCGGCGTCGACGGCCTGCTCGCGCGTCTCGAACCCCCGCGGCATCGGCGACTCGAAGGCGACGTGCTTCGTCGTGCCGTCGATCTCGGTCTCGGACCCGCCGCTCTCGACCTCGTAGAACTCGTCGCAGACCCAGACGTACGGCGCGTCCTCGTCGGGGGCGCCCTTGTAGGACGGCGCGGACTCCCCGCGCTCGAACACCGTCCCGGTCAGGGCCGTCCCCCCCGCGTGGCCGCGTACCAGAAGCATACCCAGTGTTGCGGCCGTGGCGACAAAAGCCGTCCGGCGGGTCGATGGAATGCGAACAGCCGGCACGCCGATGTCTCCGCGCCGACGTGCCGGACACCCGCTGCCCGGCGCGGAGCAGACCTCAGATCACGGTGGGCGTGGTCCCGTGATCCGGGATAAACGCACGGTTGGGAGGATCGCTCGGGGGGAGGCTCCGCCGCGGTCGTACCGGCGAACCACCGAAGCCCCACGAGGCCATCACGGCCGATCACCGGCCGGAATGGTCGAACCGGCTCACCGGGCCGGCGACTCGTCCGACGCCTCAGCGGTGGATCGTGTCCTCTGCCGACGGCAGCAGCCACTGGGTCCGCTCGGGCGGGCGCTTGTACACGACCGTGACGGGTTTGTCGACGAGCCGGATCACCCTGTCCGCGGTGCTGCCGAGCAGCATCTCCTCGACCGCACCGAGCCCTCGGGACCCGATCACCACGAGGTCGATTTCGTGTTCCTCGACGTACTGCCGGATCTTCTCGTAGGCGATTCCGGTCTCGACGGCTGTCACGGCGTCGAGGCCCGCTTGGGTGGCGAGGTCCGCGACCTCGTCGGTGACGCGCTCGCCGTGTGCGACGTACTCCTCGCGTTTCGCCTCCTGTTCGCCGGTGATCGGGACGATCTTCGCCTCGAACTCGTCGACGACGTGGAGCGCGTGAACCGTCGCGCCCAACTCGGCGGCCAGCGTGATGCCCTCCTCGACCGCGTTTGCAGCCTGTTCGCTTCCGTCGGTCGGGATGAGGATGTGTTCGTAGCTCATATCCGGGGGATCGAACGGGGAGCCACTTAAATATATGTTAATTGTCAGTTCGTGAGAATCGGCACGACCGCCGCGCCAGACATACGGTCGTGAGACGGCTCAGCGCCCGCCTCGCCGCCCGAGGTGTTTTAGTCGTCGACCGCCACCATCGCCACACGATGGATCTCGGCGACTTCGAACCCGGGTCGGGCGGCCGACCGTCCGACCGGGACGACGACCGATCGGGGACGGAGACGGGCGGAACCGCGCCGGATGGGCCGTCGGAATCGCCCGGCGAGCCGGCCACGGGGGACCCGGGGGCGTCCGACGACGACACCGGCGTCGCGTTCGAGCGCTACGACGCTGATCCGACCGGCCGGGACCGCGGGCTCGGCGCGATCGCGGTCTCCCAGGGGCTCCGCGTTGCCGAGGACGGCGACGACACCAGCCTTCGGGCGTACGTGACCGCCGACAACCGGGAGGCGGTCCGGCTGGGGAAGTACCTCCTGGTCCCGTACCCGGACGACGAACTCCTGTTCGCGAAGATCACCGCCCTGGAGTACGCCCAGGAGTTCCGGACCGACGACGCCACCGAGATCCACGCCCGGCGGGCGATGCGCCGCGACGACTTCCAGGAGCGCGACTACAAGTTCGTCGCGTCGCTCGACCCGCTCGCGGTGCTGTTCGAGGACGGCACTACCGGCAGTGACGCGGCTGGCGGCGACGCGGCCGACGACGGCGACGTGCCCGGACTGAAACGCCGGATGGTCGACCGCGTCCCGAAGCCCGGTGCGGTCGTCGCGGAGGCCACGGATCCCGGCCAGATCAAGACCGGCCTCGACATCCCCGGCGAGGGCGTCTTCCTGGGCCACCTCTCGGTCGGCGGCGAGGTCGTCCGGACCGCCGCCACCCCGCCCACCATCGACTACCGGCTCCGGGACGGCGACGACGGCGGCGAGCCCTTGGTCTTCCGCCACACTCTCGTCGCCGGCGGCACCGGCTCGGGGAAGACCCACGCCACCAAGAACCTCCTCAGACAGCTCCTGGCCGAGGACCGCACCTACGGCATGGACGACGGCCGCGACGCCCGGCTCGCGGTCGTCCAGTTCGACCCGCAGGACGAGTACGCCCAGATGCACGACGACAACCCCGCTATGGACGATGCCACCGCGCGCCGGTACGAGCGGGAGGGAGTCGCCCACGGCGGCCACGACGACACCGTCGCCCTGGTTCCGAAGGAGGACGGCGTGCCCTACGGCGGCGACGGCCACCGCGCCGAGCAGTTGGAGTTCACTATTCCCTTCTCCATGGCGCGGTCCCGCCCGTGGCTCGTGGCCGGCAGCAGCCTCAACGAGAACCAGTACCCCGCCCTGCGGCACCTTCTGGACCGCTTCTTCAATGAGTACGGCGGCGCCGGCACCTACGCGGAGTTTCTGACCTTCCTCGACAGCCCGGCGCTCAGAGACGAACTCGACGAGTCCGGCCGAGTCCACGAGGCGACGTTCGACGCGGTCAAGCGGCGGGTCCACGGCGTGCCCGACGGCGTCTTCGACCAGTCCGCGCGGCCGATCACGGCGCTCGACCACCAGCTCGTCCGGCCGGGCGGGCTCACGGTGATCCCCACGTATCACCTCTCGACGTCGCGGGCGAAGGAGATCTTCGTGCTGGCGGTGTCGAGCCTGCTGATCGACGACAAGCTGTCGAACTCGCCCGACTCCGAGCGGATCAAACGCACGCCGCTCGTGCTGGGTATGGACGAGGCCCACAACTTCCTCGCGGACGCCGACACCGTCCAAGCGCGGCAGGTGATCTCGAAGTTCACCGAGGCCGCAAAGCAGGGCCGGAAGGAGCGGCTGGGGCTGTGTCTGGTCACCCAGGACCCGCAGGACATCGCCGAACCGGTGTTCAAGCAGGTCAACACCCGGCTGGTGCTCAACCTCGGCGACGAGGACGCGATCAAGAGCGTCAACATCCCGCCGGAGTTGGAGGACAAGGTGCCGTACATGGAGACCGGGCAGTTCGTGGTCTACTCCCCGGACAACTCCGAACCGGTCGAGCTCCGGGGTCTTTCGACCTGTCTGACGCGACACGGGGAGTGACACGAGCGGTGACGGCCGTCGACGGAACCTCGCGTCGGGGTGTCGACGCCGTTCAGTACCCGAGCTGCTCGCGGACGAGTACCACCGTGGTCCGACCCTCGTCGGCTTCCCGGCGGAAGATGAGCTGCTTTGCGATGGCGGACTCGGCGCCGTAGGCCTCCTGAGCCCGCTCGTTCTCCAGCGGGTACGCCACGGATTCGAGTCGATCCAGGGCGTCGTCGAGGGTCGGGACGATCTTGTTCGTACCGGTGACGATGAGGACGTTGCCCGCGGCGAACGGGTACGCGCCGATCCGGCTGCCCGAGAGGTCCGCGGCCACGAGTTCGCCGGTCCGGGAGACGGCGTTGATGCCGCCGACGAAGTAGTCGGCGGTCTGGGACTCCCGGCGGGCCGCCTGCCGCTTCTCGTCGTCGTCGATGCTCCGGATGCGATCCGGCAGGCTCTCCCAGTCGTGCTCCCCCTCCGAGAGATACTCGTCGAAGCCGACCTCCTCGAGCGTCGTCGAGTGGCCGTTCATGACGGACGCCCCCGCGGGGATCTCCGATGTGATCGTTTCGAGCGCGTCCGCGGCGGCGTCGACGACGACGACCTCGAACCCGTTGGCTTCGAGGTTCTCGACCGTCCGGTCGAGGGTCTCCTCGTCCGGGAGTTCGTCGAGCGTCGCGTCGATCTCTGCGTCGTCTGCGTAGTCGACTTTTCGTTGAGACATTGGTTGAGATGCGTCGAATTCGACACTCGACGGTACGTTCGTGACTCACTTAACCTCTCGTGGACACCGGTATCAGGTGGTTACACCGGCGTTATCGTCGTGAGAATGTATTTACACGATCCGGCGAGGGGGGTCGGTGAGGCCGCTACTGGAACCCGATGCGGCCGTCGTGGCGTCCTCCGGGAGATTCGTGGCCGCCGCCCTTGAACTGGTCTTTCATCTCCTCGTAGTAGTCCATCAGATCGTCGGTGATGGTCGGCCGGACGGACTCCATCGCCCGGCGGAAATGCTGCATCTCGACCTCCGTGGCGTCGGGGTCGTCCCGCAGCGCCTCGATCGCGGCCTCGCGGGCGATGGTCTCCAGGTCGGAGCCGACGTAGCCGTCGGTGATCTCGGCGATCTCGCGGAGGCTCACGTCGGGCGACAGCGGCGAGTCGCGCGTGTGAATCTTCAGGATCTGCTCGCGACCCTCCTCGTCGGGTTGGCCGATGAGCACCAGCCGGTCGAACCGCCCCGACCGGATCAGGGCGGGGTCGATCATGTCCGGGCGGTTGGTCGCGCCGATCACCATCACGTCGCCGCTCTCCTCCAGTCCGTCGAGTTCGGTCAGGAGCTGGTTCACCACGCGCTCGGAGACGTTGTTTCCGTCGCCGCTGCCGCGGGCCGGCGCGAGGCTGTCGAGCTCGTCGAAGAAGATCACCGTGGGATCGACCTGGCGGGCCTTCCGGAACGTCTGTCTGATCGCCTTCTCGGACTCGCCGACCCACTTCGAGAGGAGCTGCGGACCCCTGACGGAGATGAAGTTGGCGTTGGTCTCGTTGGCGACCGCCTTCGCGATCAGGGTCTTGCCGGTGCCGGGCGGGCCGTACAGCAGCACGCCCTTCGGGGGGTCGATCCCCATCCGGTCGAACCGCGCCCGGGAGGTCAGCGGCCACTCCACGCTCTCCTTGACCGTCTCTTTCGGCTCGTCGAGGCCGCCGACGTCGTCCCACGACACCTTCGGGAGCTCCACGAGCACCTCCCGCATCGCCGAGGGCTCGACGTCGCCGAGCGCGCCCTCGAAGTCCTCCCGTTTGACGATCATCCGGTCGATGAGGCTGGGCGGGACCTCCTCCTCGTCTAAGTCGATCTTGGGGAGGTACCGCCGGAGCGCCTTCATGGCGGCCTCCTTGGTCAGCGACTCGATGTCGGCGCCCACGAAGCCGTGGGTCTCGTCGGCGAGGTGCCCCAAGGACACGTCGTCCGACAGCGGCATCCCCCGGGTGTGGATCTGGAGAATCTCCTTTCTACCCACCTCGTCGGGGACGCCGATCTCGATCTCGCGGTCGAACCGGCCCGGCCGCCGGAGCGCGGGGTCGACGCTGTCGACGCGGTTGGTCGCCGCGATCACGACGACCTGGCCCCGCGTCTCGAGGCCGTCCATCATCGTGAGCAGCTGGGCGACCACCCGACGCTCGACCTCGCCGGTCACGTCCTCGCGTTTGGGCGCGATCGAGTCGAGCTCGTCGATGAAGATGATCGACGGCGACTCCTCGGTGGCGTCCTCGAAGATCTCCCGCAGCTGTTGTTCGGACTCGCCGTAGTACTTCGAGATGATCTCCGGCCCCGCGATCGAGAAGAAGCTCGCGGAGGTCTCGTTGGCGACCGCCTTCGCCAGCAGGGTCTTTCCGGTCCCCGGCGGGCCGTGGAGCAGGACGCCCTTGGGCGGCTCGATCCCGAGCTTCTTGAAGATCTGCGGGTGCTTCATGGGGAGCTCCACCATCTCCCGGACGCGCTGGATCTCGTTTTGCAGCCCGCCGATGTCCTCGTAGGTGATCCCGCCGCCGGTCTTCTCGAAGCCGGAGATGGGCTCCTCCCGAAGCTCGACCTCGGTGTCTTCGGTCACCAGACAGACCCCGTCGGGATCGGTCTCGACCGCGATCAGCGGGATGGCCTGCCCCGGCGACCGCATGAACGGGTGGTTCGTCGACGACATCACGGGCACGATGTCGCGCTCGACCACCGGCCGCTTCAGGATCTGGCGTTTGACCATCCCGGCGGCGTCGGAGCCGAACTGCACGCTCGCCTCCTCGGGGGGCGCGAGCACCAGCTTCTCGGCTTTGGTCTCCTCGGCCTTCCGGATCGTCACGCGCTCGCCGATGCTGATGTCGGCGTTCTGCCGCGTGAACCCGTCGATCCGGACGGTGTCGGTGTTCCAGTCCTGCCGGTCGGCGCGCCACACCTTCGCCGCGGTGGTCTCGGCGCCCTCGATCTCGATGATGTCGCCGGGAGAGAGCTTGAGGTGGAGCAGCGTGTCGGGGTCGAGGCGGGCGATCCCGCGACCCGAGTCGTTCGGGTAGGCTTTCGCCACTTCGAGTTGAACTTCGTTCATGGTTGGGTGGCGGGGGGGCGTCCCGCTGGCCGGTCACGGTCCGGGTCGCCGCGGCCGCCGGAGACGCCGGTCCGTAACATCTTACCAACTCTTTCGCCCGGGCGTACTAATCCTTACCGCCCGCGGCATCGATGCGTGGGTCTTTGCCGCCGCATACCGAGGCTTCGTGTATGCGCACGCTCGCTTTCGACGGCCGGATGGGTGCAAGCGGCGACATGGTGCTCGCCGCCCTGCTCGCGGCCGGCGCGAACGCCGACGCCCTCGCTCCGGTCGAGGACGCACTCGACGTCCGGTACGTGGTCGATGGAGTCGACGAGAACGGGATCGCGGCGACCCGGGTTCGGGTGCTGCTCGACGGGGCGGACGGGACCGACGGCGGTGCGGGAGCTCGGACGCACACACACGACGACCACGCTCATCCGCACGACGACCACGCTCATCCGCACGACGACAACGACGCGGGCGACACGCCCGCGGAAGGCCACGGCCCACGCAGAACGTACGCCGAGGTCGTCGACATCGTCGAGTCGATGGCGCTCCCCGACGGCGTGACCGACGACGCCGTCGCCATCTTCCGCCGGCTCGGAGAGGCTGAATCGTCGGTCCACGACGCAGACCTCGAATCCACGGCGTTCCACGAGGTCGGGGCCGACGACGCCATCGCGGACGTTGTGGGGGCTGTGCTCCTTCTCGACGACCTCGACGTCGACCGCGTCGTCACCACGCCGCTTTCGACCGGTGGCGGCACCAAGTCGATGACTCACGGCGAGTACCCGATCCCCGCGCCCGCGGTGGTCGAACTCGCCGCCGCCGCCGACTGGTCGCTTCGGGGTGGCCCGGTCGACGCGGAACTCCTCACCCCCACCGGCGCGGCGATCCTCGCACACGTCGCCGAGGGTGCCGAAACGCTCCCCGGACTCGACGTCGCGGCGGTCGGCTACGGCGCGGGCGGGTACGACTTCGCCGAGCGGCCGAACGTGCTCCGGGCGATCGTCGGCGACGGCGGGAGCGGCCTCGACAGGGAGTCGATCACGGTGCTCGAAACCAACCTCGACGACGCCGCGCCCGAGGTGCTGGGGGATCTCCAGCGCTCGCTGGCCGCCGCGGGGGCTCGTGACGTAACGATCCTCCCGGCGACCATGAAGAAGTCCCGGCCGGGCCACCTCGTGAAGGTGATCGTCAAGCCCGAAGACGCCGACGCCGTCGCGCGCCGGCTCGCGGCCGAGACCGGCACGCTGGGCGTCCGCGAACACGGCGCGGGCCACCGATGGGTGGCCGACCGGGAGTTCCGGACCGCCGAACTCGACGCCGACGGCGAGACGTACGAGGTGCCGGTGAAGATCGCCGCCGGGAGCGAGGGGGAGATCTACGACTACAGCGCGGAGTACGACGACGCCGCGGCCGTCGCGGAGGCCACCGGACTGCCGGTGCGGGAGGTGCTCCGGCGGGCGGAGGCGGCGGTTCGAGGCGAGGAGTAGCCGCGGCTCGCCGGGCGGGTCTCTCGAACCGAGTCCACCGCGTCACGGGTCGACGTAGTGCTCTCCGACCGGGTACCTCACGGGTCGACGTGGTGCACCGCGTGCGGGGGGATGAGCCGCCCGGCCGGGAGCGCGCTCCACCCGTTGGGAGGCATCCGAATCCGACTCTGGTGAAGCACTCGCTCCTGCTCGAAGTCACCGTAGGCGGTCGCCTGCTCGGCCTCGATCACCGACTCGGCGGTGAGCTCGTCGGCAAGTTCGTCCCGGAGGGAGAGCGTCGAGATGACCAGACCGGGCGCGGGCGCTCGGTCCCGTTCGTTGGTCCCGCGGGGGGAGTCCCCGTACGCAGGAGACGGTCACGCCGGGTCGTCGCCGTCGCGGTTGCGGTGGGCCGCGAGCGCCTCGCCGACGGTAAGTTCGCCCGCGGCGACGCGCCGGGCCAACCCCTCGTCGATCGTCCGGTCGTTCTCGGAGGCCTCGCGGGAGCGGTCCTTGATCCGCTGGAGCTCGCCGGGCGTGGGCTCGATCTCCCGGGAGTCCGTCACCTCGCCGGCGCGCCGCGCGATGTTGACCGCCGCGAGCACGTCGCCCATACCCCGAGCGCCCGTCCCGAGGTACGGCGTGGTCCCGGTCTCGTCGACGAGTTCGACCGTACGGTCGTCGAGGTCGTTGACGAGCTGGGCGCTCCGGAGCCGCGCCCCGTCGCCGATCCGAACCAGCGGGTCCGGCGCCCCCTCGGTCTCCTCCCGAATGACCGCCGCCGCCTCGGCGAGCGGGACCTGAAACGCCGCCAGCACGGTGCCGTCGGCGAGTACCGCGATCCCCGGTCGGGGACCCGGATCGACGCCGACGATGGTTCGGCCCTCGCCGCCGCGGAGCACCGCGACCGCCTCCTCGACCGCCCGGCGGGCGTCCCCTGCGGCCGCGACAACCGCCTCAACGCCCGCCGGGACCGGGGTGTCCTCGCCGGCGGCGCGGATCACGACTCGGGTCCGATCGGGGAGCCCCTCCCCGGGCTCCCGGGTGGTGAACGTCACTCCGCGGTCGCGGAGCTCCGCGACGACGTCGTGGTACACCTCGAAGTCCTCGGTCGCGACGACGATCACTGTCACCACCTTGCGGCCTCGGGATGAAAAGTGTCGCCCGTCGCGACGGATCCCGCTGGTGGGGGACGTGGCGAACAGCCGGCACACTCGATCCCCGCGCCGACGTGCCGGACACCCGCAGCCCGACGCGGGGCAGTTCTCACTGCACACGGGCTGTGGTCCCGTGTTCCGGGATAAACCTCCGGGGCGACGTCCCTGGCGCCGCCCCCGGATCGGGGGGTTTTTCGCCGGAGCCGACGGAATTCCGTGCGTGTCCGACGCACTCACCACGGGGTGTCAGACGCTCGACGACCTGCTCGGCAGCGGGTTCGAGCGCGGGACCGTCACCCAGCTCTACGGACCGCCCGCGGCCGGCAAGACCAATCTCGCGCTCTCGGCGGCCGTCAACGTCGCCGCCGACGGCGGGACCGCGGTCTACATCGACACCGAGGGGCTCTCCCCGGATCGGTTCCGGCAACTCGCGGCGGCGGCCGCCACCGGCGAGGAGCAGTCGATCGAGGACGTCACCTCCCGGCTGATCGTCTCGGACGCACACGACTTCGCGTCCCAGGAGGAGGCCGTTCGCGACGCCGCCGAGTTCGCCGAGCGGGCGGAGCTGATCGTTCTCGACAGCGCGACCGGGTTCTACCGCCTCAACCGGACCGCCGACGCCGACGCGGGCGAGTCGCTTCGTCGGGTCGCCGACCAGGTGACGCACCTGCTCTCCCTGGCGCGCAAGCACGACCTCGCGGTCGTGATCACCAACCAGGTGTTCACCGACCCCGACAGCGACCGGGCGCGGGCGCTCGGCGGCCACACCCTCAACCACTGGACGGGCGTGATCCTCCGGCTGGATCGGTTCCGCGGCGGCAACCGTCGTGCGACGCTCGAAAAGCACCGATCGAAGCCCGCCGGCGACACGGCGACGTTCGAGATCACCGGCGACGGGCTGGCGAGCGTCGAGCGGTAACCGTCGGGACGGTGACTCGAGAGTGCCGGCCGGGACTCGTCACCGACGGCGGTGGCGATGATCGGAGCGTCGCCGACCCACGGTCGAACTCGAAGGGCTTCGTTCTCGCGTTTCTGATCGGTCGCGTGACCGCAGGGTCCCGACTCACTCGACGAGATCGTCGAGCAAGCCTCGCGTCACGGTGACGTACGCGACGCCGGTCAGCCCGATCCAAGCCCCCGTCGCCGCGACCCCGACCGTCAGCAGTCGGCTCGAACCGAACCATCCGGCGGTGATCCAGATCAGGATTCCGAGGCCCGCGAGCGCTTGGATCCACACGCCCTCGACGGGCGGAGAACGGTTCGTGACGGTCAGCGCGATCCCGTAGATCCCGAGCACCAGTGCCAGGAGGTAACACACGCCGCCGAGGAGCCCCCAGATCGAACCCAGGCTGCCGAGCAGTGTCGACTCCGCGTCGGTCGGCGGCGTCGAATCCGGCGTCGTGGCGGTCGTCACTGCGGTTCCGGTGGGTTGCGCCGTCGACGAGGGTTCCGCGCCCGGGTCGATCGTAACGGTGGTGACGTTGCTCTCGATCCCCAGGGCGTCTTCGACGGCGAGCTCCACGCCGACGGACTGGTCGGGCATCTCGAAGGTGTACGTCGGGCTGCGGGTGTCCGACCGGGCGGTTCCGCCGACCCGGTACCGGTATCGGGCGATCGACCCCTGCGCGCTCGTCGACCCGCTCCCGGACACCTGAACGTCCCCGCCCGGCTGGGCGGCGGGCGGAGCGTCGATCGACGCCGTCGGACGGGTGTATTCGGGACCGGCGGGCGTGTCACGGAACGGGACGAAGTCGACCCACCCGCGCTCCGTGACGACCGCGTTGCCCTCGCCGTCGGGGAGGATCGACGAGTGGTACGGCCCGTGTCGACTCCCCCAGTAGTTTGACTCGGCGCGGACGGTACGGGTCGACTCGGTGAGTACGAGCGCCGTCGTGTTGGACGTGATCAGCGGCGCGACGTCGACCGTCAGGCCGCGGGAGTGGCCGTAGACGTCGTTCCCGGTGAAGCGGTAGCTGCCGTTCTCGGACTCCTCCTTCGGGATGCCCACACCCGTCGGGATGTCGCTGCGCACGGGCCCGACCGTGAGCGCGCCCGCGCCGTCGGCTCGCGTGTAACTCGACTCGTCGGTCCGGAGGACCACCACGGTTCCGTCCCCGACCGGCACGGCGTCGAGGGGGTCGTCGATCGCCGGGCTCGAGACGAGCTCCGCGCCCACCTCCTCGCCGGTCGGCCGGTCCGCGTAGTACTCCGGGAGGCGCTTTGCGACTGCGACGCCGGCGTCACCCTGCAGGTTCAGGACCACCCCGGCGTCGCCCGCCGCGACGTAGCTTCCCGTCCCCGGCTCGACGTCCGGCACCCGAACCGGGTCGGCGAAGCGGTTGGTGTTGAACACGATGTCGTTGTCGCGAACCGTCGTGTCCAACACCCCCCGGAGGACGACCCCGTAGGCGTTCGCGGCGACGACGTTGTCCGCGATCGAGAGGTTCGCGCTATGGGTGACGGGGCTGGAGACGACGAGCCCCGCGCCGGCGTTGTTCGCGAGCCGGTTCCCGGATAGATCGGTTCCGTACACCAGGAAGTCCGACCGGAGCTCCAGCCCGTGAGCACCGTTATCCGCGATCGCGTTGCCGTCGATGGAGAGGTTCCGCGTCACGATGTTGGTCCGGATCGACACGCCGGTGCCGGCGTTCCCGAGCGCCTCGTTGTCGCGGAGTTCCCCGTCGCGAAGCACCCACCCCGAGACGTGGATCCCGTCGCCGCCGTTCCCACGAGCGGTGTTGTCGGTTATCGCGGCCGTGACGTCGACGCCCTGCGACCGGACGCCGATACCGTGAACGGCGTTGCTCGTGAGCGTGTTCCGCCGTAGTGTGATGTCACCCGCGGCGACCGTCTCCGACTGGCGTACCCGGATTCCGGTCCGGGCGTTCCGGATGCGGTTCCCGGTGGCTGTCACCGTCGTGGCGGCGCTCGTGGTCACCCGGATGCCGTCCGCGGCGGCCGTGATGTCGTTCCCCCGGAAGTCGGTCCAGGCCCGATCGGCGCGGACCGAGACCCCGCTCCCGTCGATGTCGCGCATCCGGTTCTGTACCGCCTGGACCGGCCCAGCGCGGTCCGCGCCGACGAAGACGCCGGTCCCGTCGATCCCGCTGAACGTCGAGTCGACGACTGCGATTCCGAGCACCTTCGACTGTGTCGCCGGCGTGTCGGGGTCGGCCGTCTCCTCCAGTATCTCTCCCCCCTCGCCGATCTCGACGTGCGGGTAAATCGGCGACGTCACTCCGCCGACGGCGAACGGAGCGTCCACGCCCGAAGAGAGCTGCGCGACCCCGTTCTCACGGAGTTGGACCCCGACCGGGTAGATTCCCCGTGTCGTCGGGTTCACCGCGTCATCGTATTCGACGACCAGCCGCCTGTGACTCGGTAGATCGACGGATTCGGAGAAGGCGATCGTCAGCCGTGCGTCGGTCGACGACGCCGACGCCACCGACCCGGCGAGCGACCGCTCGATGCCGCCGTCCCCGTCTCGGTCGACGCCGATGCGCTCGATGTCCTCGCTGCCGACCGACGCGACGGACCCGTCGGAGCCGTACGCGATGTCGATCGAATCGAACGAGACGGCCACGCCGGGGCGTAGCGAGAGGGTGTGACTCGCGTTCTCGCCGATCGCGTCCGGTGTAGCCGTAAGCGACACCCCATCCGTCGTGCCCGCGCTCGGGCTCGCCTGGATCGCGTGGTCTCCGATGTCTCGGAACGTCGATCCCCGAACCGTGATCGGCGGTGCGACGGTCGTCTCCGTGACCCTGAGGCCGGCGGCGGTGAAATCACGTATCGTGGAGTCGACGACGTCGATCTCCCCGTCGCTGCTCACCGCGGTGATCCCTGCGGTCCCGCCCGTAAGCGTCGTCTGCTGGAGCCTGAGGGTGCTCTCGTCGGTCCCGTTGTACCGGAGGCTCTCCCACCGACGGTCCGCGGCCGCGCCGTCGGACCGCGTGATCGCCACCGGGCGGGCGGCGGTCCCCTCCGTTCGGAGCGAGCCGCTCACGGTGACGGTGGTGTCCTCCGCGACTTCGACCGTCGTCCCCGGCTCGACCGTCAGCGTCGCGCCGGGTTCGATCTCGACGTCCCGGATGATCCGGTACGGCCCGTCCGCCGGGGTCCAGGTCGTATCCGTCGCGATGTCCGATTCGACGAACGTGACGTCAGCGTCCGCCGTCGTCGCGGCCGCGGCCGCGGGCGAGCTCATCGACAGCACGAGCGCCGCAGCCACGAGCGCAACCACGACCGTCCCCAGCCGGCCGTCAGTCACCAGTATCAATTGTGTCACCCAGGAATCTTCGGATGTGTGGTGGTACCCTCTCCGTGATAAAAGCCGGGGGCTCCCGGACGGTACTGCGTAGGTACGGCTGAATTCGGCGCGAACGGAGTGGACGAAACCTCGCAAGTCCCGCCCAACGGTGGATTTTCGGCGAGCATCGGGTACCCAAACACGACCTCCCGAGCCGCACGAGTCGCGGTCCCGGTCGATTCGGGAGGTCGAGGATCGACGGTGCCTGAACCGCACGTTCTCCCGGTGGTGTCCGGGGACCCGGCGACCGAAGCGGGTGGGAACGTCTACAACTCGCCGAGTTTCCGGAGGAGCTGCCCCTGGTACCGTTCGTCGGCGTTGAGCCCCTTGACTTCGAGGACGTTGCGTTCGAGCTTGTCGAGGGCGACGTGGAACGCGTGCTCGGCGCCGTACCCCTCGCCGCTGCCCGCGACCTGGCCGTGGTTGGTCCGCAGCCGGATCTGACACTGCATCAGGGGCGTTCCGCGGAGCTTCTCCTTGTGCTCGTGGAAGCGCACGTGGGCGTGCAACACCTGCATCTCCTGGTACTTGTCGACCACGGTGGTGATCGACTCCACGACCTCCTCGCGGGTGAGCGTCTCCAACAGCCGGACGTTGGTGATCTGGACGTCCATCCGGCTCTCCTCGGTGAACGTCAGCGCCCGGAGCACGTCGGTCTTGGTGACGATCCCGTGGACCTGCTGGTCGTCCTGCGACGGGGTCACGATCAGCCCGGAGACGTCGTTGTCGAACATGCGATCGACGACGCCGTCGACGGTCTCGTCCGGGGTCGCGGTGACGACCGGCGAGGTCATGAGGTCGTAGACCGGGAGATCCAGCATCCGATCGAGGTCCCCGCGTCGGTCCCCGCGGCCCTGGCGGCTGTCGTCCCGGACCACGAAGTCGACGAGGTCGTGGGTCGTCACGATCCCGACGAGCGAGCCGGTGTCGTCGTCGACCACGGGGAGCCGGGAGATGCCGTGCTCGCGGAGCTTGTTGATGACCTGCCCCACGTGAGCCTGCTCGCCGACGCTGACCACGTCGGTCGTCAGGATGTCCGAAACCGAGATGGCGTCGAGATTGTCGAGGACCGCCCGGAGGATCGTGTCCGCGCTGACGACCCCGTAGAGCTGTTCGCCCTCGAAGACCGGGGCGATCTTCACGTCGCCCTCCACGAGCATCCGGGCGGCCTCCCGGACGTCCTCGTGGCGGTCGACCCGCGGGGCGGATTTCATGACGACGGAGGCCTTCGTGTCGTCTCCCATACGGGAGCGGATCAGCTGTTTCTCACCGATGACGCCGGCGTAGTCGCCGTCTTCGGTGACGATGATGCCTCTGGGCTTCTCGCGCTCGAAGATGGAACGGATCTTGCCCAGGCGCTTGCCGGCGTCGACGGCGACGAAGTCAGGAGTCGCGATATCAGTAATATTCATAGTTGGAGCAGCCTCCGCGGTGAGGTACGCCTGCTGTGGTCTTGAAACTTCGTCCGATTCTCACCGACGTTCGTTCGGGTTCCGCCGAATCGCCGCCTGACGCTCGGGGCGGCCCGGGGCGTGGCGGAGAACCCATCCGGGCGTCCGAAGGGTAACCCATAAGTTTAGGCTTGCCTAATCCGGTCGCGTGGAACTGACACGGCGCGACGCCCTGGCAGCGCTGTCGGCCGCGGGCGCGACGGTCGCCGGCGGCGTGCTCGCCGCCCGGTTCGATCCACCTCGGGCCGACGATGAGGGCGGCCGCCCCGCCGAGGACGCCGCCGAGGTATCGCTGTCGACGGGCCTGGTCGACCTGCTGGACGCGGTCGCGGCGGTCGTCTACCCCGACGGCGTCGGGAGCCGTCGCGCGTTCGTCGAGTCGTACGTCGTGGGGCGCGTCGCCGACCGGCCGGCGTATCGGACGGGGCTCCGCGAAGCCGCCGCCCAGCTCGACGCCGTCGCCCGCGACTGGTACGACGCGCCGTACGCCGACCTCGACCCCGACACGCGGGACCGGATCCTCCGCGATCTCGGCGTCGAGACCGCCGACCCCGACCCGGAGGGACCGATCTCCGACCGGATCCGCTTTTTCCTGGTGAACGACCTGCTCTTCGCGTTCTACTCGTCGCCGACGGGCGGCCGGCTAGTCGGGATCGAGAACCCGATCGGCCACCCCGGCGGGATCGAGAGCTACCGGCGGGCGGCGGCGTCGGCCGCGAGCGACGCGGAGACGGGAGACGGCGGATGAGCACGACCGCGAGCGACGGCGGCGTCGGCGACGGGGTCGACCGCACGCCATCGTCTCGTGCGGACGTCTGCGTCGTTGGCGCGGGGCCGGCAGGGGCGCTGATCGCTCACCGGCTCGCCGAGGCGGGTGCCGACGTGGTCGTCCTGGAGGCGGGCCCGCGCTTCGACCCCGCCGAACGGGACCGACAGCAGGAGCGCCACATCAGGCCGGGGATGGGCGACCCCTGGGAGATGGGCGGGCCGCGGGACGCCTACACCGACGCCGGTCGCGGCTACCCGCTGAACGCGGCGCGGGTCAAGGGCGTCGGCGGGTCGACGCTCCACTGGCAGGGGATGGTGATGCGGCTCCACGAGCGCGACTTCGGGTTGGAATCCGAACACGGCGTCGGCGTGGACTGGCCGATCGAGTACGAAACGCTCCGGCCGTACTACGCCGCCGCCGAGCGCGCCCTCGGCGTCGCCGGCGCGATGGACAACCCCTACGCGCCGCCCAGGGAGGAGCCGTTCCCGCTGCCGGCGTTTCCCCCCTCCCACTCGGACTCGCTGTTCGCGCCGGCGTGCGAGCGGCTGGGGATCGATATGCACTCCGTGCCGAGCGCGCGCAACTCCGAACCGTACGACGGCCGCGCGTCGTGTCAAGGCTACGGGACGTGCAAGCCGGTCTGCCCCTCCGGCGCGAAGTACACCGCCGAGTCCCACGTGGAGAAGGCGGTGGAAGCGGGCGCCCGCGTCGTCGACCACGCCGCGGTCCAGCGGCTCGAACACGACGACGCCGGCGAGGTCGTCGAGGCCGCGACGTACGCCACCCCCGACGGGACCGAGTTCCGCCAGCCCGCCCGCCGGTTCGTGGTCGCCTGCGGCGGCGTCGAGAACGCCCGCCTGCTGCTTCTGTCCGCGTCCGAGCAGTACCCCGACGGGCTGGCGAACTCCTCGGGCGCGGTCGGCCGGTACTTCATGGACCACCTCTTCGCGGGGGCCGGCGGCCGGCTCGACGAGCCCACCCGCCAGAACCACGTCGGGTTCAACACCAGCGAGTGCCACCAGTTCTACGACGACGCCGACCCGGTGGAAGGCCTGAAACTGGAGTTTCTCAACTACGCCGGCCCCTCGCCCGTGATGGAGGCGCTCGGCGCGGAGACGTGGGGCGACGAGCTCGCCGCGCAACTGAACGACTCCTACGGCACCCACCTCGCGATGGGCGCGCTCGTGGAGCAGCTCCCCGACGCCGACAACCGGATCACGCTGGATCCCGACGTCCGCGACGACCACGGCAACCCCGTCCCGCACGTCGAGTGGTCGCTGTCCGACCGAACCCGCCGGGCGATCCGGCGGGCCAACGAGATTCAACGCGCGATTCTGGCGGAACTCGGCGTCGACGTCGAGTGGATCGTCGGTCCCGACGCCACCGGGCCGGCGTACCACCAGATGGGAACCACGCGGATGGGGGCAGATCCGGAGGAGAGCGTCGTCGACGCCGAGTGCCGCGCCCACGACCTCCGGAACCTCCGGATCGTGGGCTCCTCGACGTTCCCCACGGGCGGCGCCATGAACCCCACGCTCACCATCGCCGCACTCGCGCTCCGGGTCGCGGAGTCGATGGTAGAATCGCTGTAAGAGGGTATCTGTGGCTACCGTGAGACGGCGACCTCCGGCCGCACCTCAGGCCCGCCGCTCGCTGATCTCGTCGGCGATCCGGTCGCCGGGGTGACGGAGTTCGCCCGATTCCACCTCGTAGACGTAGCCCGAGACGGCCACGTCGTCCGGGATGAGCTCGGACTCGCGGAGGTGTTCGACCTGCGCGGCGCACGCCGCGTCGATGTCGTCGGTCATCTTCACCCACTCCATCACGTCGGCGTCGCCGATGTTCAACTCGGGGAGCGACGGGTCGAGATCCGCGGCGTCGAGGTCGCCCGCCACCGCCTCGAGCCCGTCGCGGATGGCGTCGTCGGGCGCGCTCATCATCCCGCAGTCGGTGTGGTTGACCACGATGATCTCGTCGGTGTCGAAGAAGTTGGTCGTCAGCGCGGCCGACCGGATGACGTCGTCCGTCACCTTCCCGCCGGCGTTCCGGAAGATCTGGGCGTCGCCCAGTTCGAGTCCGAGGGCGTCCTCGACCGGGATCCGCTCGTCCATACACGCGATGACGAGCAGGTGTTCGTCCGTGGGAATCCCCTCGCGTCGCCGGCGCGCCCAGTCGGAGCGCTCGTCGACGGTCGCGTCGACAGTCTCGTGGTGGTCGTGTTCGGCGTCGGACATCATTCCGTGTTCGGGCGCCACGGGTAACCGCACTCCGGATCCAGAAGCGGTTGCCGATACGTATGACGGGCCGACGAACGTGACACGCCGTGGGGGCGGGCGATCTCACGCGGCGCCGCGGTCGCCTCGCCCGCCGGCCCGACCCCCGACGGTGGGGGCTCCCCGTTCGGTTCCGTCCCGCGTGACACGGCTCCCGAGACGCACCCTTCAAGGTCCGCGGGCGATTGAACGTACGTATGCAACCGAGGGACCTCTCCGCACACGAGGCGTACGTACCCGGGCGCGGGGCCGAGGAGGTGGCCCGCGACCTCGGGATGGATCCCGACGACCTGATCAAACTCTCGTCGAACGAGAACCCACACGGCCCCAGCCCCGCCGCGGTCGAGGCCATCGAGGCTGCCGCGCCGACGGTGAACGGCTACCCCAAGGCCGCCCACACTGACCTCACGAGGAAGATCGCCCGGAAGCTGGGGCTCGATCCCGACCAGGTGTGGGTGAGCCCCGGCGCCGACGGCGCGATCGACTACCTCTCGCGGGCCTTTCTGGAGCCCGGCGACACCGTTCTGATCCCGGACCCCGGCTTCTCCTACTACCCGATGTCGACGCGGTACCACCACGGCGAGGTGACGACGTATCCGGTCGCGAAAGCCGAGGGCTTCGAGCAGACCGCCGCGGGGATCCTCGACGCGTACGACGGCGAGCGGATCGTCCACGTGACCACGCCGCACAACCCGACCGGGTCGACGCTCCCACCCGCGGAGCTGCGGGCGCTGGCGGCGGGCGTCGACGACCACACCCTCGTCGCCGTCGACGAGGCCTACGGCGAGTACGCGACCGACCCCTCGGCGGTCGGACTCCTCGACGATCACGACAACGTCGCCGTGTTGCGGACGTTCTCCAAAGCGTACGGGCTGGCGGGGCTCCGGGTGGGCTACGCCGCCGTTCCGAAGGCGTGGGCCGACGCCTACGCGAAGGTGAACACGCCCTTCGCCGCCAACGAGGTGGCGTGCCGGGCCGCCCTCGCCGCGCTCGACGACGACGAGCACCTCGACCTGTCGCTCGACACCGCGCGGTGGGCGCGGGAGTACCTTCGAGACGAGCTCGACGTCCCGACGTGGGACTCCGGCGGCAACTTCGTGCTGTGCGAGGTCGGCGACGGGAGCGCGGTCGCGGAAGCGGCCCAACGTCGGGGCGTCATCGTGCGCGACACCACGAGCTTCGGGCTCCCGGAGTGTGTCCGCGTGTCGTGCGGCACCCGCGAGGAGACCCGCCAGGCGGTCGAGACCCTCAACGCGGTCGTCGCCGACGTCCGCCCGGAGGCGTCGGGCGCGTGAGGACCGTCGCGCTCACCGGCACGCCCGGGACGGGGAAGACGACGGTCTCGGAGCACGTCGCCGACGCGCTCGAAATCGACGTGATCCACCTCAACGACGCGATCCGGGCGGCGGGGCTGTTCTCCGAGCGCGACGTCGAGCGCGACTCCCTGGTGGCGGACCTCGACGCGGTCGAGTCGTGGCTGGACGAACCGCAGGCGCGGGGCGGAAACGATGACGGCGCGGGCGACGCCCGGAACCGCCTCGTGGAGTCGCACCTCGCGCACCTGCTCGACGTCGACCGGGCGGTCGTGCTCCGGTGTCACCCCGAGTCGCTGAAACCCCGGCTCCGGGAGCGCGGCGAATCCGAGGCGTCGGTCGCGGAGAACGCCGAAAGCGAGGCGCTCGACACCGTTCTGGCGGCAGCGGTCGAGCGCCACGGCACGGGATCAGTGTGGGAGATCGATACGACCGACCGGGCGCCCGAGGCGGTCGCCGACGACGTGGCGGCCGCGATCAGGGGCGACACCGAGCCACGAGCGGGCGTGGTCGACTTCATCGACTACCTGTGACCGTCGACCGCGGGAGCTTCGGCCGATGACGTTGGACCAGTACCGCGACCTGGCCGACCGGCTGTTGGGGCCGTTCGTCGCCGCCGCGGATCAGGTGGGGCTGACGCCCGACGGGGTGAGCCTGGTCGCGTTCGGGTTCGCGATCGCCGCCGGCGGCGCCTTCGCGCTCGCGACGCCGGTCTGGTACGTCCTCGGGGGCGTGTTCGTCCTGGCCAACGGGTGGCTCGACCTCGTCGACGGCGCGCTCGCCCGGGCACAGGGCGTCGAGGGCGACGGCGGCGACCTCCTGGACCACGTGCTCGACCGCTACGCCGACATCGCGATGCTGGTGGGGTTGGCGGCCGGGACCGACGCCTACGCGCTGGGGCTGGCGGCGGTCACGGGCGTGCTCATGACGTCGTACCTCGGCACGCAGATCCAGGCGGTCGGGCTCGGCCGCGAGTACGGCGGGCTGGTCGGGCGCGCGGATCGACTCGCGATCGTCGGGATCGGCGGCGTCGTCGCCGCCCTCGCGCTCGCGGTGCCGGCGATACCGACCCGGGTCGGCGGGCTGGGGGTCGTCGGGTGGCTGCTCGGCTTCTTCGCCGTGGTGGGCCACCTCACCGCGCTCCAGCGGTTCTACGGCGCGTGGAGCGATCTGTGACGCGCGGTCCGCGTAGGGTCCCGACCCGCCGGCGCCGGCGACCCCCCACGCCGGCGGTCAGTTTTATTCATCGCCGGTGACAAGACGACCGTATGAGCCGGTGGACGCAGGCGCTCTTCGGCGCGCTCAGCATCGACCTGCTGCTTCGGGCGACCGCGGAGCTTCTGGGGGAGGGGTCGGCCGCGGCGGTGTCGGCCGGTGCCGGGCTATTGAGCCGGTATCTGTTCGATCTGAGTACGGTGGTGTGGGTGTACGGGTGGCTGCTGCTGTGGATGGTGGTGTTCCAGCTCACCCCGGTGCTCTTCCCGAGGCAGGCCGGGCCCGACTGGACCGAGGGGATCGCGAACCGGGCGCTCGTCGCGACCGGGAGCGTCGCGGTGGGGCTCACGCTCGAAGGGTGGTTGGCGTGGGCCGAAGGGCCGGTGCTCGAAACCGACGTGTTCACCGCCCGGCTTCTGGTCCAGCCGGTCGAGGCGGGGGCGCTTCTCGCCGGCATCCTCCTGGGGTACGCGGGCGTGCGGTGGCTCGGCCGGACGCCGCTGGATCGGCTGGCCGCGGAGCGGTCGCTGCTGTACCGGCCGGCCACGAGGCCGGACCCCGCACGGATCACTGCCGACCGGTACCTGCTCGCGGTCGTCGTCCTCGGCACCGTGCTCGCGTCGGTCGCCCTCCTGTTCCCGCTCCCGGAGCTCGTCGTCGTGGGGCTCCAACTCGCCGACTTCCTGCTGGTCCTCGGAACGGTCGCGGTCGGGGGTGGCGCCTACGTGTCGGCACGGGAGGACGTGGTGAAGGGGCTCGTCGGGGCGACGCTCGCAGTGTGGGGAGAGCTGGAGGAGCTATTCCAGGTGGTCTACGTGCTGGCGCCTTTGGCGTGGATCGCCGTCGTCGCAGCGGCCGTGATCAAGGCGGTGGACTTCGGGACCGTCCTCGCGCGACAGCCGGCGGGGCTCGCGGTGCTCGTGACCTGCCTGGCGGTCGGCGGGGGCTACACGGTCATCTACGAGTTCCGGCTGTGTGAGCGGCTGCGGGCCCGGCAGCTGGGGGGCGCCGACGGGGCGGACCCACTCGATCCACCCCGGGTACCGCTGTTCCTGCTGCCCGCCGGACTGCTGTTCGCCGCCGCGGCGTTGCTGCTGACCGGACAGGGAGACAGCGCCGTGCGCGGCGGGATCACGGCGGTCGACACGACCCCCGGAGCGGTCGCCGTTGCGGCGGCCGGGTCCGTCCTCGCCATCGGGACCGTGCGGAAGCCGTCGGCGTTCACCGTGTCGGCCCTCGACGGGGCGGTGCGGGACTACGGCGCGGCGGCGATCGCCACGGCCACGGTCGTCTGTACGTTCTTCCTCGGGGTGACCATCGGGAATGGCGGCCTGATCCTGTCAAACCTCGTTTCGTTCCCGTTCCTGTTCGTGATCGTCGCGAGCCTCTACGTCGGCCCGCGGCTGTTCTTAGGTCCCTCGACCCTGTCCGAGCGTGACCGCCTGGTCGGCGGGAGCAAGGTGATGACGGTGGTGGTTGTCGTTGGGGTCGTGGTCGCCGGGATCGCCTCGGCGGTCGTCGACCTCGACGCCGGGGCGCCCGGTCCCGTCGGGGCGGCCATCGTCGGGGTCCCGCTGACGCTGATGATCGGCGGCGCGCTCAACCTGGGTGCGTACCTGTTCTTCCTGCCGTTCCACCTCCGACGGTCCGAGTCGGAGTCGTGACCGCTCGGAAGCCGTCGGGGCCGGCGCGTGCGCCCGAGTCGAACCGTCGGGGGACCGTCGCCGCCGCCGGGCAGCGCGGGGGTGCGGTGGGCGCGGCTACTGGTCCTTGACCGGCGCACCGGGAACGTTCCGCCGCACGCTGTCGAGCCCCTGCTTACACTTCTGTTTGGAGGCGTACCCCTGGCTGCTGTCGGCGATGATGTTGCCGTTGTCGTGGACGAGCCGCCACCGCCACTTGTCGTCGGATCCCCGGTGGATCTCGAACGTCGCCGAACTGCCGCCCTCGGTGGCGTCGGGGGTCGGATCCTCCAGCGAGTGGTCCTCGATGTACGCGCCGGGGGCGTTCGACCGAACGCTCTCGAGTCCCTGTTTGGCCTTCTGCTTCGAGGCGTACCCCTCGCTCCCGTCAGCGATGATGTTGCCGTTGACGTGCTTCAGCCGCCACCGCCACTGGTCGCCTTTGTCCTCGTAAACCTCGAACGTGGCCTTGCTCGCGACGGTCTCGACCTCGACGGTCTCCTCGTCTTCAGGTTCCTCCCACTCCATCTCGATCTCGACGCTGACCGTGTCGTCCTCCCGTTCGACGTCGACCTCGAAGTCGGTGTCGGCGGGCGGGTCGACCGTCACCGTCTGCTCCTCGTCGATCGGGACGCGCTCGCCGCGGCCCAGCGCACGTGCCAGTCGTCGGAAGTACGACGAGATCCCCCGTCGGCTACGTTTCCGCTCGGACTCGTGGATGGGTTCCTCAGCCATACGGGAGATGTCGGGCAACAAGCTCATAATAGTATGGTACAGATTTCCGGGTGCTCCCGACGACAGTACAGTTATCCGGCCGGGTCCAGTAGGAGGAGGTAGATGTCCCAGGTCACGCTCATCGGCGACCGGCTCGCGACGCCCGGGACGGCGTTCGTCTACGGCGGCGAGTCGGCGGCGTGTGAGGGCTGTCCCTACCGACAGCAGTGTCTGAACCTCACCGAGGGCGTCCGCTACGAGGTGACGTCGGTGCGCGATGGCGGCCAGCTCCTCGACTGTGCGGTCCACGACACCGGCGTCCGTGCCGTCGAGGTCGAGCCCGCGCCGGTGACCGCGAACGTCGCCGCCAAGGGGGCCTACGCCGGGAGCAAGGTACAGCTCCCCGGTCCGTGTCCCCACACGGAGTGTCCGAGCCACGAGTACTGCGTCCCGGAGGGAGCGGCGTTCGACACCGAATACCGGATCGACGACGTCCACGGCGACCCGCCGCACGACTTCTGCTACCTGGATCGCGACCTGACGCTCGTCGAGCTGGCGTCGCCCGAGGAGTGAGGCGGTCGGGGACGTCGTAGAGGGGGTCCCACGCCCGAGCGAGGCTCTGCCGGCACCGTGTTGTATCGGGTCGGGACGTACTCAACGTCAGTCAGGGTCGGGTTGCCGGATACGAAGGGTGAATTCAGCATCGACGGGATAGGTTCTCAAGCACGCATCGTAAGCGATTCATATCCTATCCGTACAGTAGTACCGATAGAGATAATCCGTCAGACCACTCTTCAAGAATACGTGAAGCAGACCCGCGCCGCTACATCGGCTATTGGCGTCGTTCTGTTGGTGGCTATTACCGTTCTTCTTGCAGGAGTTGTTGCGGTATTTGCGTTCGCTGAGGGAGACCAGGTGAACGAACCAGCCCCCGAAGCGGTGTTTGATGTTGAAACGTGTGATTCCTGTCCAAGTCTCGCAGATCCGGGGCCGGATTCAACGACTAATTTCATTAACATTACATATACGCAGGGGGAACGGCTGCAAGCGAGTCAGGTGCAAGTGAAGCTGAATGGAGAGCTGATTTTCGACCCGAGTAAGACAGGGCCGGCAGCCTACGCCGAGCCGGCGAATTACGACGGGGCAGGAGATAACAATCTGCGCTGGTCAAGCGACACACTCGTCGCAGGCGACCGGCTTGTGCTGGAGGACGACGCTGATGCCGATGCTGGCAGTGACGAGTTCCAGTCCGGGGAGACGCTCCGTGTCGTGTGGACTTCTCCGGATTCCGGGGAAGCGTACGTGCTGGTAGAAGTGGAATTGAACCTGTAGCCGCGAAAAAATGGACGCACGCGGTAGCGTCAGGTCGCACCGTGAGGTCAGCAGAACCTGCTAACTCTGTTTTAGATTTCAACCGTTTGGCTCATTCAACTCTTGGTAATTGACAGAAGCGGTCTACTGACTGCAGATGTCTTCGAATTTGGTGCCCTCCGATTTAGTCCGTATCTCGCCGCTATCAGCGGCTTCGGCTTTCTTGTAGTCTGGGGAGTATTATCGGTGTTCGGACTTACCCCGCCGGTTCTTGAGGCACTGGGGTCCCCAGAATAAACAAACAGCATTCTAGACTGGATCATTGGTCCATCGTCTGTATCTATCACTCCGTTCTCGCCCCTGATGACGACCGACCGTGACCGACTCGCGCTGTGTATCTTGTACGGCTATCGGAATGTACATTCAAACTGGGAGAATCTCAACGGTTGGTTCGCAAGCCTGGTATGGCGGGTACTCCGTTCTTGAACCGTCCGGGAACGACACCCCAGAACGATGCGACAACCTCCTCCTCACCGTCGGCCATAGTCGCACGAGGGGTTCGGCACACTGGCAGCGGAAGATGTCACGTGACTGTGACGGGTGAAATGAGGAGCCGGCTGTCGGCCGTGGGCCGCCCCGGTGCTACGCCAGCGTGCCGACCCGCTCGGCGGCGTACCCGAACACGTCGTCGTAGCCGTTCGCGGAGAGGAGCACCGGATAGAACTCGGCGTCGGCGGTGTAGGTCTCACCGTCGGCGGTGGCCACCCGCTCGCCCGCCGCGACCCGCTGGAAGTTGGTCACGAACACCCGATACTCCTCGGCGGGTGCCTTTTCGATCCGGTTCAGGAGCCGGAAGACGGTCACCTCGGCGGCGTCGCGCCGGTGGAGCGACAGCGGCGGTTCGGCGTCGCCTGCAACGGGTGCGGGGAGCACCCCGGTCGCCGAGAGGAACGCGCGCAGGATCCAGTAGGCGTTGGTCGCGGCCTCGTCGCTGGCTTGGAGCCCGCACTCGACCTCGATGGTGTGGGCGTGTTCGATCAGCCGCCCCGTGGAGAACGGCCCGGTCTCGACGAGGGTGTCGATCGGGAGGTGCGGGCAGACCGACCGCACGACCGCGTCCACCTCGTCGACCAGGGCGAACGGCTCGGCGTACGACTGCGTCGAGTGCAGCGACAACACCGTGGTGCCCCGGATCTCCCGGGCGAGGTCGTGCGCCAGCCGCCCCTCGTGGGTGTCGGCGTCGGGATCGCCCGGAAACGCCCGGTTGAGATCCTCGTCGAGGTACCGGACGCCGGCGTCGCGGGCCTCCTCGTTGGCGATGATCAGTTTGACCGGCCGCTCGACGGTCGGCTCCGCGCCGACGAACCGCTCGATCGCGCGCTCCCCGCAGGGTTCGTCCCCGTGGACGGCGCCGACCACGCTCACCTCCGGCGTCCCGTCCCCGAACTCGTAGATTCGCATTGTCGTCCCCAGCGGACGGAGGGTAAAATCTCTTTAGTTGTGGGCGCGAAGGGCGGTTGTGACCGACCACACCCGCGACGACACCGTCGGCCCGCCCACGAGCGGGGAGCCGGCCGGGTGGGATCCGGCGCGCGCGACGTCGAACGGGTGGGAACACGGGACGCTCCGGCGCGCGACCGTCCACGGCGTCCGGCTGTACAACGCGGGTGCGTACCACGCCGCCCACGATTGCTTCGAAGACGAGTGGTACAACTACGGGAGCGGCACGACCGAGAGCGCCTTCGCCCACGGGATGGTCCAGGTCGCCGCCGGCGCATACAAACACGTCGACTTCGAGGACAGCGAGGCGCAGAGCGCCTCGGGCAGCCGGACGAAGT
>Ga0207753_1000098_pt1 | contig 33551 bp, 29 predicted proteins | sample PonA233FremontCA_2_FD_187273 | JGI IMG/M metagenome (GOLD analysis project Ga0207753, IMG submission 187273) | Salt pond sediment microbial community from Fremont, CA, USA - Pond A23 Sediment 3 (SPAdes) | ecosystem: Environmental > Aquatic > Non-marine Saline and Alkaline > Saline | place: USA... | reverse complement strand
CGAACCCATCTTCGACTTCAGATCTTGGGACCTCGATGACGTACGAATCGCGCTGCTCGTCGACAGTCGCTGAAAACAGACAGGTGAGTTCTTCGGAGATATGCATGAAGGCGTGATCAACCCAAAGTAGTTAGCCAACCAGTATTGCCTGTTGTGTTCTCATCTCACGATCCACCAACTGCTCACTGCAGATCGTAGTGAGCGATTGACTCGCCCTGACAGTTCGAACAGACATTCCGGTCGGTCTCAAACGTCGACCCACAGCGTCGACACTCGTAGAGGCTTTCTGTCTTCTGTCGACCAACTAACCACACGAGTCGTGAGAGCATCTTACAGGATACAATCAAAGAACCATAATAAACACGTGTGATCGTTTAGCCGTCCGCTGTACAGCGGTTTCACCGATAGAGATGGAATTCAATATTGTGGTGGAGTCGACTCAGAAAAATATTCGCGGAGCTGATCAAACAGGATATGCGTCTATAATTCGTCCGCAGTTTGATTTGCTTCAAGAACCTCCTCCATTGGAGGCGTTTCAAACCTCTCATCTTCAGTCTCTTCGTCTTCGGTCTCGTCAGGGTTGGATGACTCGTCACCTACAACATCACCGAACAATTTGCGGAGCTTTTTGAGCATAGTATGAGTTGGGCAGGTAGAGTTATAAAATATGTTTGTCGGAGGTCAGATTAAATACTCACAGTCCACTCATGCTCACCGGTGGCCTCAACAGACCGACGTCATGATCTATATCACTCCGTACAGAATCCACCTCATCCACCGGTGACTGTCCCACCGTCGACAGCAGTGCAATTGTGTGGACTTGGAATTAGTTACCTTGACCAAACACGATCGCCGGAGGCGGTTCTCGGCTGAATAAAACTAGCAATCACAGAACGTTGCCCACTCAAACCATTCGTGATTCAGTGTTCATCCAGGACAAGAGGAGCCGGTAATCTTAGGATGAATACGATGAGTAAGCAAGGGGTCACACACCACCCTGCAAGTGTTCACCGAATATGAAATAACCTACATTACACAGGTTGATGTCCTAGTACGAGACGTAAATGCGCAGAGCTGTCGAGAGTCTGTTTTCACCGCTCGGGTGGGACCGATCCAATATTCGTTGAGAAGGGCTTCATTTTGAATTCGTTTAGAACCACCGACTTGTCGTAGTGAGTCCCAAGCCATCCCACGTTTCCGACGTTATTTTTGACCCCCACATTTCCGTCGTTTCCTCACGCCCCACTCCAGATTTCCTTCGTCCGCACTCAGTTAATACTAAGCGCCCCTACTGGGGTCGTGTCCGCCGCGATCCAGACCTGTGAAGCCAACGATCGCGATGTTCTCGTCCCATGGAAATCCTAGAGACACGAGTTCTACAAACCTATGGGCACGCTCCATAATGTAATGCCGACCGTGAGGGATTCATTTTTGCACCAGAGGTTGGCTTGGATGAGGATGTTCACGAACTCGACTTTTCGAGTCTATATCCAAACATCATCTGCACGCGTAACGTCTCTCCCGACGTGATCCGGTGTGAGTGCCATAGCGACCGCGACGACGTGCCGGAACTAGGGTACTCTATCTGCGATGATCGCGGCTATCTGGTCGATGTCCTCTAACCCATCATCGACGCTCGTGACGAAACCAAGGCGACCATCTGTCGCGAGCAGAATCGAGACGATCCTGACGAATAGCGACTCGCAGAACTCGAAGGACGATCGGGAGTACTTAAATGGATTCTCGTTGCCTGCTTCGGCTACCAAGGGTTCAATAACGCGAAGTCTGGGCGGATCGAATGCCACGAGACGATCAATTCCTTTGCTCGCGAGATTTTGTTAACGGCGAAACAGCAGCTCGAAGCTGGTAGATAGCGTGTCATTCACGCGACCGCCGACTCCATCTGGGTCACGCCCGATCCAAATGTCGACGCCGCTGATCGCGAGGACCTCGAAATGATTGCGACGGATATCACAGGGTGTGTCGAGATCAGACTCGAACACGAGGCCCACTACGACTGGGTCGCATTCGTGCCACAACGCGAGAGCGACGCCGGTGCGTTAACGAAGTACTTCGGGGAGATCGCCCGGTGACGAGTTCAAAATCCGTGACATCGAAGCTCGGCAACGCTCAACCCCACCGTTCATCGAGGAAAACGATTCGATGCAACCCGATCGCCGAACGCAGTGCTTGACTAGCTTCAGGACGCTATCAATCAGCTCCACGCTGGAACGGTGCCGGTTGACCAGCTCGTAGAACTCAATCGTGTCTCTAAGCACTCGAAGGGTACACACAGAACACACTGAACGTCGCGGCACTGAAGCGGGCCCATGATCAGGATCTCGCTGTCCACCCTGGACAGGACATCGAGGACATCGAGTGCGTGGTCGACGACGACGAGAAAACCTCACGAGAACGGGTTGCGTTAGCCCACGAAAAGGTTGAGTCGTACGATTCGTCGTACTACGAGACAAAACTCGTCCGGACGATAGAGAGTCTCCTCTCTCCGCTGGGATGGGACCGTATGGACATTGAACAAGAACTCTCGGGGACACGTGATCCTGAGCTAACCGAGCTCCAGTCACCGAGCAGTGAGTGATTTCAATAGAGACCAGGGTCACACTCCCTCCCCCCGTCATCGATGTGTAAAACTGCGAAAGGAGGAGGGGGGGTGACGAGAAGAAATGGACGTGAAACCACCGAGAAGGCCACAGACATAAGGAAGAACGGCTAAGCGGCTAGAATTATATACCTATAATAAACACATATTGTCTGACGAAGTTTTATATGTAGTGCGTTAGAACCAGAACCGTAGTAGATTTAAATATAAGTATTAGGAGAAGCGAAGCTCCGACTGACCGAACACGGGTGTTTCTATCACGACTCTCGTTTTGTCCCATCATTTCACCCGTTATCAGCCGTCTTGTGGTGTTAAACTCAACTTTCACGTTTACCCCCACGAGATTTTCCCCTTCTACCCTCCACCGTTTACACATCGATGACGGGGGGTGGGGGTCATAAGATTCTCGTACTCACCGCTGTGTGTTAAAAAGATCTGGTGTAGCAGTGGTTGCTCCGTGTTCTCTGACTCACCGACATTCAGTTCGAAACTCTCTCGACCTTTGTCCCTCTGCTGTCTTGATTTTACACATCGAACACGGGGGGTGTGTTCCAAACCGAACGCTCGATCGGGTTTTCACCCCTCGTGGAATTCATTCAGCTGAGCATTCACGACCGTGTTGAGGAGCTCTTCCTGCTGGGCTATTCCTTCCAGGCGAGTATCATCGATAATCCGAGTCATCATCGCTTCAGGATCCCCCGTGAATGTAAACTCCATATACATCCCGCCGCCTCGTCCGCGGCTTTTCCGGGATGTTGAAATCAACCCATATGTCGAGAGTTCCTTAACATATTTGACGTACGTTTCGCGGGTCATCTGATCAGCATCGAGTTCGTTCGTCACCCACTGATAGATTTTGAACCCAACCGGGCTTGGGACGGAGCTTCCCGTCCGCTTCGAGTGATACGCAACTGCTGCGGTAGCGTATAGTGAAATCTTCTTTTGTGTCGTGAGCCCCTCAACGAGCTTCAGCGACCGGTCCTTGTCGATCTCTTCCTGTGATTCACGGACGTGGTCCTCTGTCACCACTTCATCCCCTCGTTCGTCTGCGAGGTCTCCGGCGCCGCGGAACAGGTCGATCGCCTTTCGTGCGTCACCGTGACTTTGGGCAGCGAATGCTGCCACGAGCGGAATCACATCATCCTCGAGAGCATCTTGACGGAACGCATCACGTCGATTTTCGAGAATTTCCCGGAGCTGGTTCGCGTCGTAGTCTGGGAAGTAGACGTCACGCGGATTGAATGAACTCTCGGCACGCCCATCGATATCTTCCATAAATTTTGGATCGTTCGTAAGCGCTGCGACGGACACGCGACCTTCGATTTCGTTCGTGTTACTTGCACGTGATAGCTGATAGAGAAGCTTCGAGTATGCGGGCTCGTCGTTTTCTCGCCGGCCGACCAAGAGGTCGATTTCGTCGAGAATGAAGATGACTGAATCGTAGTGCTCGTTGATGAGTTCGTACAGACGTCGGTACTTGCGCTTCGTCGATACGCCAGTCTCTGGAACTCCGACTTCCGTACTAACGTCTTGGGCAACAGTTTGGACGAGCTCGTAGACGGCTTGATCGAGCGTATTGATTGGCTGGCAGTTGATATCGACAACGCCGAAACGTTCGCCTTTGGATTGGCAGAGCTTGATGATCTGTTGTGTGACGGCCCCAATGATGAGTGATTTACCTGTCCCTGCGGGACCGTACAGCAGCATATTCGGCGGCCGATTTCCTTGGAGAGTCGGCTTCAGAAACGAGACAACGGACTCGAGCTGGTCGTCACGGCCGACGATCCGTTCCTCATCGATAATCGTGTCAGGCTCAACGAGGTCACGGTTAACGAAAACTGATGCGTCTCCCTCATCATCGAGCATATCACGGATCGACCGTTGAGCGCTCTCATCGGTCGATTCCTGATCTTGGGTTGAGTCTCCGGCAGCATCCTCCCGGGCGGATTCTAACAACTGTCCATCCGATGTCGAACTAGTTCCTTCATCAAAGGTGGATTGGTCCGACCCTTCTTGATCACTACCGGCCATATGCCTGCTGCACGCCGGAGCATTAAAAAGATTAACCTCTATCGATGTTTATTCTGCTGCAGTACCGAATAAATCGACTGAATTCAGGAGTTTAACGACTCGCTAGTTAGAACCGACACCGAAGTATATCTTATGTAAGACCCCCCGTCATCGATGTGTAACGCCGAATCAGCTGCCCTCATGTGGATTTTCGTATCTGTTATCCGAACTAGTTATTTCCCTCCCGCTATCGGAGTGCAAGCCACCCGTCTGATACCCCCCGTCATCGATGTGTAAATTGGTTCAGTCCCCGACTCTCTCCGTATGGCACATGGGTTTTAATTTCGAACGTGGGGGTCATACCTATAGTACACCGCACGTTCTTTCGGGGGTCCTTCTACTCGTTGGGATTGACTGGCCCCTTGTACTTTGACTTCACTTCGTCACCTTCCCTCCACTGCCAGTAGTAGTAGCGGTTGTCGTTGATCTCCTTGATCGTAATTGTGGCCTTCGATGGAACATCGTCGGGGAGATCGTCTGGCCGCTCCTCGATTTCCTTGTCATCCGACTCTTCTTCGAGTCGGGCCTTCCGGGCTTTGTGTTCGGCCAGTGCCTCGGCGTAGCGGGCAACGTCCTGGAGTTGGTCTGGAGAGAACCTATTGAGTGTGTCGGCGGTCTCTGTCGGGAGCTCTGCTGGCGGCGTCGGTGGCTCGTAGGACATCAGCAGTCGCCTCATGTTAACCAACAATACCGCGAATCTATAGGTTTTGTTGGTCGCTCTTGTGGCGTAGATTGTTGGTGAGTCATAGTGTAGCGTCGAGGATGGTTTTCAGAGCTTCTTCTCCTGGCTTTCGATAGACGCGACGGCGAAGCTGAAACGCTCTGAGGTACGGCGTCAGTTTGTCCTTTGAGACTCCTCGATGGGGCGAGAGCCAGGATCGTACCAGCGATCCGTGGCTCTCACAGGTGTTCACGTGAACATCTCCATCGACGTACTCGCCGTCACCATGGACGACGTATTCACGAGTGAATGCGTCGTCCTCTTCGAGCGGTTCATACGCCCGAAAGCCGTCAGTATAGACTGTCAACGACTCCTGGTGGCGGTCAGCCAGCAGGAGTCGGATCGTCGATTCATCGGCGGCTTTCGCCGGGATTACGTACCGCTCACCAGTGCCGCGATCTGCGAGAATAAACACGGGTGGCTTGTCCTTCTCGTATGTTCCACGTCCGCGCGTGGACAGGCCACGCGAGCGCGACGTCTGGTCGCGCTCGCGGCCTTTGAGTCCAGCTTTCACGTACAGCTCGTCGATCTCAACCGGGCCTTCAAGTTGTGGCAGAGGTGCGTCCAGCGCCCGCAGGAAGCGCTGGACGCGCCGGTAGATTGTCTTGTAGGATACGTCAATTTCCACGTCAAGCTGTCTAAGACTCGTGTTGAAACGGATGTAGGTGTAGACAGCAAGAAACCATTTTCTGAGAGCAACCGCTGAGTGTTCAAAGACAGTAGCTGTCTGATCGTTGAACGTCCGGTCGCAATTTTTACACAGGTATCGCTGGAACACTCGATAGCTGCCGTACCGAATCACGGATTCGGCACGGCAGCGTGGGCAATAGACGCCGTCACACCAGCGAACCTGTCGTAGCAGGTTCGCGGCTCGACGCTCCGAGACAAACGTCTTGATTGGGAACATCGTTTGTCGGGTGACACGAGCGTGTCACCCTTGCCTGCTGTGACTTCCAGCAACTGGTAAGAACTGACCAACAATCCTCTACCCAAGAGCGTTGTTGGTTAAGATGGCGGGGGCGGCCCTATGCCTATTGACTGTAACGCAACTGCAAATTTCTTCATAAATAAGTTTCCTACTATCTCACACTATTTTCGGTGAATCGAACTTGGGATTCTTGTCATCGTTGAACGCGGTGACACGATTTCCGAATTGCCCGATTCCTATGCGGCCAAGTAGAACGTCGATCTGTTGCTGTTGAGTCCACAGTACTGCCTGGCAACATCCAGGATGGCTTCGGTCTCGATCTCTCGTTTCGACTGTTACAGTATCATAATTGTGGCCGGAAGATTCGAAGGAACTATCGAGTGCATCGAGTTCCTCAATCCTATCGTAGAGGATCATACTCTAAGTAATCATTATTATAATAATCATTTGCAGATCCGAGAAGAAGTAGGGTTTTGTCACCGTATAAGTCTCGTGGATCTCCACGCAACGGCGTGATTGTCTCTGAAATCACTATTATCTCGGCGGACGGTGAGTTCGTCAATGAGACTACTATCTGGCAATGTTTGCGACCTTTACAATCAGTCGACTCAGTCGATACCTCTCGAATATCGGCTGGGGTCGACCCACCTAATTAGGTTTTTTGACTGCCTTTTTACCGGAATTATCAGCAACTCTTCGTCATGGCAATTCGGATTCCGTGAGGGCAAGAGAACTATCGAACCAAAGCGTACCTATTCTGAAGCAATTTGCCAAACAAGGGATCGACCAACATCTTTACTCGTTACCTTCCCCCGATCATCGAGATCATTGAGGCGGTTTAGTGCTTGCCGATGACTACAACCCACGTGATCAGCGATGGCCCCAGTTCCTGCTATTCCTCCTTCACGTTTGATCGCGTTAATAAAATCTTCGTCACTATATGAGTCCGTATATTTTCCACTCTCATCATCTCGCTCTCGGGGCATTGATTCTAGAAAAACATGTGCCTGTAAGTAGGTACTGGTAATCCTCAAACCATTTCGTAGTTAAGAAATGGAAACACTTATCCCAATTCGTAAGTAAGAAATGGACAGGAAACCTGTTCCACGGGACATGCTGTATGAAGCAAATGTCCGGGTGGTGCAACACCCGAACTGGGTTTCCTATGGAGTAACCCATGTCGACAGAGAAAGTAGCCGGACTTGAGAATTCCGGCATCGACAGACAGCACAGACCACAAATTACATCTCGAAAACGGGGGGTCAAACTGTGAGCTCGACCCCACAGTCAGTCGACGGACCGCAGCGGACGGTGCAGATCCCGTCACTTCTGACGAACTCCTTTCGGGCAATCCTGGATGCGTTCGGTGATCAGATCATCCAGCTGAGAGCGAAGGGAAGCGTCACAACGACTAACCGGACGACCGTTGAGGAGCTCGCGGAGTACGGCTTCACTCGTGAGCAGGAGACAAACCACCGACTCACGATTGACTACACGCAACTGCAGAGCTCGAACGGAACGGGGGTAGCAAACCCTCTCGACGCAGATGCGCAGCAATCGATTATCGAACACGTCGACGCCAACCTCGGCGTTGACTCCCACAGCGTCGACCCGGATCTTGGAGTCACGTCGGTTACCATTCGTGTTACTGATGAGCGACTCCAGGAGGTCACACCGGCCCAGACGCCAGAATTTGACCTGAAGTTCGTTGCTGATCCTGCAGAAGAACCACTGCGCGACAAAACACGTCGACTCAACAGCGATCGCGGACTCTACAGCGAACTCGGGTTCAACATCCAGAACCTCAATCTGCGTTCGGTCGTCGAGACTCAGACGAAGTTCACCCAGCAGTCGGATGGTCGATATCTGAGCTGGCGAGGACCAGAAGACATCCGCCCGCGGTCGCCCGAACGGCTGGCGATCCGCATCAACAAACACGTGCTGCCGGATCAGTACGCCACGCTCAAGCCCTACCGGGTGGCCGACGATACGATCCTGGAACTGGCTGAAGAGGAAGTAGACACTCTGGCGAACCGGCTAGACTCTGGATCAACTGGAGGTGATGACTGATGGCTGGTGTGCAGTTCAGCGTCGACCCAGAGGAAGATGAGGGGTTCTACGTAACCGTCGGTGAACAGCTTACCGTTTACCAGCAGTACGATGCAGCGGTAGCTGAAGTCCAGCAGAAAGTCTCGACAGAGACGGATAGTTTCCTCGCAGAGGTCACAATCGACAACAACGGCAGTGATGATGTTGCGATTAGCCTCGAACAGGTTGGCTGGCAACAGATCATCCAGGACATGGCCGAGTTGGAGGGGTCTGACGAACGATGATGGAGCGAGCCGAACTCCCAGTCGATGCGTTACGACTCGATCCGATGCAGTCGAGAGAGCGCGCCTGGAGTGGTGACGAACCTGACCAGCGGTTGGCTAAATCTATCGACGACGATGGACTGTTTCACGATGTTATCGTGCGGCCGCTCGAGGATGTGGATGTTCGTGCCAGTGTCGACACGGGGGTAACTACAGACACTGACACCGACTCTAACTCTGACACCGTCGTCGACGGCGACGAGCACCGTGAGCAATCGGCCGAGCAAGCAGAATACACCATCATCGCTGGGTCACGGCGATACTACGCCGCGATGGAAGCCGGCTATGAGACGATACCGTGTAAGATCCTGCAGGCGGATGATCTGGATGCAGCTTGGACGTCGCTGCTGGAAAACACAGACCGTCGCGAGCTCTCTGAACAAGAGATTGCCCAGCAGCTCAATCTCATCTACCAGCTGATTCGGCCACGAGATCACAGTGGAGATGATGAAGATAGGACCGCGCCAATCGCTCTTGACTTAGATATCGATCAAGATCACTTCGAGACTGATGAGGAAGCTCTCGGCTACATAGCCGATCGGTATTGTGGTCGTTCTGATCAGAGCGCGATCAGCCATGTCCAGGAGCATCTCCAGACAGCCGCGCTCCCACCGGTGCTGCAATCGCTATTCAAGAATCCCGAGGAACGAACAGCCAGCGAGCGCACAGCCTTAGAGAACTATGGGATCGATACTCGTGCGAAACTCGGGAGTGGCGAGGGTAAATCCGGAACCTCACGAGCGGTTGTCGCGCTGCACGACACCCTAGAGTCGGAACTGAAAACCGACAGTATCGATCCAGTCGACGCAGTCCTGGAGACTGTCGGGTCGCTTCGTTTCGATGAGATGTCGGAACTCGAACTGCGCCAGTCACTTCGAGAGTTCCGAAACGATGTCTCGACAGTTCTCGATTCGGAAACAGCAACAGACCAGCGAGAAGCGTTCAGTGAGGTGCTGCAACGGCATACTGAGGAGTTACAAGAACTGCATGAAGAGATCGAACCGAACCGACCGTTCAAGCGGGTTGATTTACAGGGACCAGACACACAGCGTCACAGTCGCTGGCACGTCCAGGCGATGCGCTCTCGGGGGGCTAACACCCACACCGAACTGGCACGAGCGCTGTACCTAGAGCGCCTTGAAATGCTTGCTGAAGAACAGGGCTGGGCCTGAATATGGCACAAACACCCGTCGAATGCACGATTGATCAGGGGCAACTCCCGTCGACCTTTGATGAATTGGTTCCGGTTGACAAACTGGTTCACGGCGAGCATAACCCTCGTCGAGTGCAGCCGAAAGACTCACTGCGCAAATCGATCAGTCAAACTGGCTTGGACCGGCCGTTGATCGTGCGCTCGGACGTTGATCGAGATGTCTACCACATCACGGATGGCTGGCAGCGATATCAAGCAGCGACCGACTGTGGTTGGGAGTACCTGCCGGTTGAAGTGTATGAGACTACACTGGAGGCTCTGAGAGCAACTGAGACCGCGAGTATCGTTCGTGAGTGGTCGAAGTACGAATGGGCCAACTACTGTCAGTCCCTAGCAGACCAATTCGATGCTGAGTCTCGACATGCACTCATCGAACAAGTGGCTGCTCAGACAATCCATTCGCCACAGACAGTGCGTCGATATTTGGATGTGATGTCGTTACCTGCTGAGATTCACCCGTTACTGAAAAATGGTCCTGATGGTGGAACCCAAGAATGGTCGATGTTGCGTAACTACAACGATGACGTTCGACAGTATAGTGGTCTCTGGTGGACAGTTGCTGCGCAGATTGCGCGGGGACAGTCATTGGTTAGTTGTTCCCGGATCGTCGACATTGCAGCGCAAGCTGTCGAGTTCGAATTTGCGGATGATGCCATGGAGTTTGTTGAGATCGCGCTCGACAATCCACAGACGGATTTGGACACACTTCGCAAGCAAGTGCTGTTTGGCCGGCATCACGGCCAGTATCTGTTAGTGCCACGAGTGGCTGTTCAGATTAAAAACAACAAGAAGCAAGCAGTAATGGACTACTGCCATCAGAACCGCATCTCACTCACAGAAGTGGTGACCGAGAGAATTGAATCACTCGCAGACGAAGCCAGTGACGATGAATTGAAGGAGGAATCTTAGTTTAAACCACACTACTCCCACCACAACGCTTCAGAATCCGTCGAGAGAACGTTTTGCACCTCAGCCACGGGTTGTACTGAAACCACCTCTCAATCCCACCAGTGAGAAATGCAGCCCTACTACAATCTGACTCTGTGTATACTACCGACCTTCACCCTCACCGTACGGCCTCAGATTTGGTCGACAGCGTGTTTTGTCTTCTCGCCACTAATTGGGTATTGCATGGACAGACAAACCACGTAGCGTCAAACACTGGGCCGTCAGAGACACTTGCTGATCCCATCATCAAGAATGCCTACGAGCTGTTGATCCAATCAGAACGTGGCCGTCAATTCCAACCGGTGTCTCATATCTTTGCTTGCCTTCTCGAATTGGCTTGTCTTCTGTACTTCCACTCTGCTGTCGACTTCAGTAACCGTCCAGTATACAGATTTCAGATGTAATGTTATTTGCTGACCCCGCTATTTCCCGCCTTGTGCATCATCACGGTTCCGCCCCGAAGTTTCTCTGCCTACGGCAACCGGGGGGTGTTCTTACGTCTTCTTTACCAACAACTCTCTCCACTCCATTCCTCCTTGTTCTGATCGCCCTCTGTTCGTTGCTTCGCTGCCGGTCACCTGTTCTAATCAATCCCAGATTGATTCCCCAAGTGCTACCTCTACAAACGACACCCTCTCAAGCCCGACTCGAATCTTAGCTTCTTCTGTCCGTCCACTCTGTTCTCCGTTCACTGTTCGCTGCTCGTTTGCTTCCATCTTTGACAGTAGCCGAAAATGACCGAGTCTCTGTTGGTGTTCTTCGCACTTCGTATCTTCACTGTCTGACTGTTGCCCACAAATCTGGACTGCTGCCGAGACGTTCCGCCTTCTTCGCTCCCACGTTCGTCACTGACTTTTCCCTGGAGTCGCTGAATCATCTTCACCGTCACCTGTTTTGTTCTGTTCTGTCTCCTGTCCCTCTCCATCCTGCCCCAGCTGATCTACCTGTCCTGTCTGCCTCCTCTATTGGAACTCCTTGCTACCACGATCGACGAGCTCATCTTTTCGCTTCGACATCTGATTCTACCTTCCCCGTCAACTACTGATTCTGTCTCTCGCCGTCACTGTCTATCCGGTACCTGCTCCAACTGCCGATCTTGTTTCTCACCTCGACTCCCAATTCTACCCTTCCCCGCCGATGACCGATTCTGTTCTTCGCCTCGATTGCCACACCCCCCTCCACCGCGTCGACTGTTAATCCTGTTTCTCGTTCCGACTGTTGATTCTGCTTTCACCCTCGACTGCTTCACCTCCCCTATCGCCTCGACTGTTGATTCTGTCTCTCGCCTCGAACTATTGTCTGAACAATCACCGTCAGCTGACTGATCTTTGTTTTCCCCGACTGTCTCAATTCCCCCTTCTCCTCTGAGGCCGGATTTGTTCTGGCTGTTCGCGCGGGTCGCTGTTGCTGTCTGCTGTCGCCGTCATTCTGATTCTCCTCTTCGCTGGACTGATTTGTTTTCTGTCTCTGCCGGCTTCTGTCATGCTCGTCTTTCTTCGGGTTCGGTCTCTACTGCCATACTGAGTTCGTCGCGTTCCCTCTCCTCCGCTTCACTTCGCCAATCCACTCAACAACTTCTCTGCACTCTCCAACCACTCGATGAGACTAACCATCCATTCACTCTCTGTTCACTGATCGCCGTCGACGCCGTTCACTGTTCTCTGGTCACTGGTCATTTTCTTCGATCGTCGACTCCTGGTAACTGCTGATTCTCTGTCGACCCCTGATTTCGTCTGTTCTCTGTTTGCCCATCTCTGTCAGTTCTTGTTGCCTCCTCATCCTCTGCTCGACTCCCCATCTGAAACGCCAACACTCTCAACCCAATCTGTGTCTGAATCAACCAACCCAATCTGCATCGACCTACTTAACTCAGACTTCTCATCTCAATCTCAACTAACCTCGATGTCGACTTCAATTCAAACTGTCTGGTCTGTTCGTTTCTGTCGCTCTGTCTGTTTGCCTCTCTTCTCCAACTCGACGATCTCCATTTTCGTCCCCGCCCGTTCGCTGTTGACCTGGTCTTCGCTGTTTCTGTTGGTCTCGATCTCGCTTGCCATCTCTGATTCAACCAACCTCATCCTGGACTTGCCGACGTCTTCCTTCGCAGCTTGCCGTCGACTTCTCAACTGTTTTCGTTCCTCCCGTCCCTCCTGTCTCAAATCTGTTGGACTACCCTGCTCAATTCTGTTCTACTCTACTCAACTAATCGGTCGGATCTCTCTCACCAGTCAACTACTCAAATCCCGTTACCCCTCTCTGCTAAAATCTCGACTCACTAAGCCAACACCAATCTCACTCAACTCTCAGTATCCATTTTCATCGTCGCCCAGTCAAAATCCATTTGTTTAATCCTGCTTTCTTGGTGATCGTCCTGTCTCCCCTCCTGTTCAATTCTATCTCTCTTCTTGTTGGATTCCGTCTTCCCCCATCTGTCTGTCTCTGTCGACTGCTACTATCTCCTGTCTACTCACCCATCCTCATCTTTGTCAGTTTCCCGATATAGTCTCTTTTCTTCCTCGACTTCGCCGTTGTTTTGTTTGCCCTCCTCTTGGTTCCACCCTGTTTTTCGTCGCTACGTGTTTATCTCCTGTTTAGGTTCGCTCTTTTCCCTGTTTGTGTAAATCGCCGAACCTCTACAGCAGCAGTTGAGTGGTATATTAGAGGCTCTCTAAAGCACTCTCGGGCCGTAAGAACCTCCACAGAATTATTATGGGGTAGGGTGCCGTCATGACAGACCCCCTCAAATCGACTCCCGTACTGTCATTACGTTTTTTGTAGTCTAATACACACTTTTCATTACAGACCCCCTCAAATCGACCCTCGTACTGTCATTACAACTTAAATTCGGCGCATTTAGTCTTGTAATCATTTCATGACGAAACCCTTGAAATCGACCCCTGTACTGTCATTACAGGATTATGACGAACCCCCCGAAATCGACTCCCGTACTGTCATTACAGTTTTTCAGGTCGACATTAATCGGCTAAATCCCATCATGACGAACCCCCTCAAATCGACTCCTGTACTGTCATTACGGTTTTCATGACAGACCCCCTCAAATCGACTCCCGTACTGTCATTACAGTTTTTCAGGCCGAGATTAATCGGCTAAATCTCATCATGACGAACCCCCTCAAATCGACCCCCGTACTGTCATTACGGAATTATGACGAACCCCCCGAAATCGACTCCCGTACTGTCATTACGGCCTGTATATCATACAATATTTGATATATAGTGTGATTTTGGGTGTAATCAGCATACAGAGAATGGTCGATTCCTGAATCGATACTCAAGTATCTCTGATTGATCAAGACCAAACATTGTTAAGAGGGCAATAATAGGGGTAACAAATTATAGGGGGTAATGCTTATGAATGGTGTGCTCTAATCATAAACTATGAATAACATTTTCAAAGATCTCTCTCGCGAGGATATTGAGTTTTTGTGTGCAGTTCGGGACATCAATACCGATCCGGATGCGTACACAGCAACTACCAGTAGCAAAGTACCTGCGAATAAGACCTCAATAAGAGAGGCGACAACACTCACCCCTACACAAGTGGAATATCGTCTGAAGGATCGTGGTTTAGACGAGCAACTGGGGTTGATTCGGATCCACGAGGCACCTGTACATAATGGCGTCTTTGGACCAAAAAGTGCAGAACTAACAGATAGAGGTCTTGATGCTCTTTCTCGACTAGAGAACACCGCCGATATCGATAATTTCAGTTCACTTACAACGATTAGGGAGACGATTTCAGATTTGCAATCATCAGTCGAGGACTTAGAGGCAAAGAATAGCGAAAACGTGAATGAATCATTAAGAACGGAGGTTGAAGAGCTGGGAATGCGTGTGGATAATCTTTCTAACAAGATGGAATCAATCGCTGACGATGTGAAATCTGTCCAACAGAGTGTAGATACATTGGAAAGCTTAATACAAGCAAAATCTACTAACTCTAAATCTGTGAACTTGGAGAATGCAGTTCGGATGTCATTGATATCTGCACCAATATTTCAACAAGTGTTTGACATAGAAAGTGATGATCTAGCTCAAGTCTGGAATAATGAAGAACTGCCAGATGAAATAATCGAAAAAGTGGCCGATGAATTAGACATCTCTTTGGAAAGCTCTGAGTCTCCTGATCCTAAAAGGAGCGATGGTACTGTGGATTCTGACACCACCTCGGAAGACGATACAGTGCTCTGGCCACCCCAACTGTAACCGCTTGATTTAATAAGTATTCCAATAGATTATTATACTTGTTGTCATAATATGATTTATGGGATCTGACGACAAATCCAACATATCAACTTTAGTAAAAAATCTAGCTGATTGGATCTCAGACACCACGCATGTTGACATCTATTGCCGTCATTCTGGTTTAGATTATCCTGAATACAGTATAAAACGAGGGCGCAGAGGCCCTAACATAATTGTCTGCACACCAGTGAAAAATTACGGGATAGTAGTTAGAAATAATGAGTCGTCTGACAATATACATAAAGGTGTGGACTATTTGTACCACTATTGGGAAGACACTACTGAGAGGGAAGATACTACTGAGGATAATGTCTCATACGTGTGCGATGGTGATGAAGTGAATATTGATGTGTTCTTACTTGCAAGTCAGTCAAGCAAAGACGGGCACCTGTTTAAATCAGACCACGACCTCAAAATAAAAAGGAAGAGTAATGATATTGCAGTGAATGCACAGAATGAACCAAGAACTGAATGGCTCCGATCTACCTCCACTTTTCGGACATTATATCGTATTGTTGACAGTCGTTACGAAAGTGTGAACCCTGGGATTGGTATCCTCACATCTTCTATACTTTGTAAGCCATCTGATGATGATTCCTCAATTTCGGAGTTCACTGGCGAAGATGACGATCATGAACCTTCCCCACGGGCTCATTATTACACATCTGGTGGGATTGTTTGGGAGGACGTATGACTTCTGTTGCTAACGTCGATTTCATGACCTATCGGACCAGTTGACTCCGCTAAACCCGAATGTATAACACTACCGAAAGGATTCTGTTGCTACTCAGCACAATGAGCGGATCAAATTTGGCTGTCTTTGATATTATAATTCGTCCGCAGTCTGATTCTGATCAAGAACCTCGATCATCGGAGGTGTCTCAAAACGATCATCATCGGACATATCCTTCTTGAATTCTCTACGTGCAGTTATTTCACTTGCAACATGGTGTGTCCTCGCTCTGCGAGTGGATCTGATTTGATCAAACACTCCGCCCAGTTCACCACGCATGGATTCGCGCCGGTAACGACGTTTTTCGGCTTCTGAGAGGTAGTTCTGAGACACGACTTCTGTGCTTGACGAGCCTTGATCGGCGGCAATGCCTTCGAGACCTTCCATCATCTGCTTGACTGCCTCGTTGTAGGTGGTATACCAGAAGCGTCGACCCATCTTGGCGGTCGGCGTCTTCGCCTCGACAGTAACTCCAGCATCTTCAGCAAGTCGTTTGAATCGTTCGTTGACCGTTTGTGGTGCGATATGGCCGGTCGACGAGCGACTGGATGGGAAGAGATAGCCATCCCAATTCGGGCCATCGAGATCGACGATCCGCTGATTCAGCACGTCGATGCCGAACAGCAGTGCAACTTCTCCGGGACCGTTCTTACGCTGCTCAAAGACAATTCGGTTGTCCTCGTCATCGCTGAGCACGAATTGGTCAAGAGAGAGCGAGGCAACCTCGTTGGGTCGTAGGCCCCAGGCTCCGAGAGCCAACACGAGGAGCTGGGATTCAATGGAGTCGGTGGCCTCATAGATTGCCCGCATCCCTTCGGCGTGGACGGTTTTGTTGTCGGGTGTGTCGATCTCCCAGCGGAACTGATCGTTGGCCCCGTCGAGCGGGTTGTACTTCGCGCCCTCGAACCGCACCTGGTGGTCGTAGAACTGCTGGACATCACCGAGATACTTGAGTCGAGATTGGTCGGTCGACAGGCGGTCTTTGAGGACGTCGAAGACCTCCATACAGCGGTCGTTCTCGGCTGGCCGCTCGTCGATATCAGTTAGGTTTCGGGTGAGACTGTGTGGGCCATGCAGCTGCTCGTAGATTCGAGCATACTCTGCAAGGCGAGAACGGCGACTCACTACCGTCGACGGTGCGAGCTCGCCACGGTTGCGCTGTGTCGAGAGATACGTCTGGATTGCTTCGATGGTCTTGTCACTCCTAATTCCCCACTCGTAGCCGGATTCCTCGTTGTCTCCTTGAGGAGTATCATCGTCGAGACCGACCTCCTCGACAAAGAACTGCTTTACAGTGAGATCGTGATGATCGCGAAGCGTGTAGGAGAGCCCAGAAAAGCCGTTGGCAGCCAGCCACTCGTAGCTCGGTCGACCGTGTTTTGGGTTGTAATCGGCTTCTTGCATTGCCGGTCGGATCTCGGTGTAGTAGAAGTCGACTAACTCACTGAGCGACTTGCGTGCCCATTGATACTGAGATTCGGTCACGGGAAAGCCCTCGCTGTGTTTTGGGGTGATTTGATATCGGCCATTTTCGTTGAGTAGCGTTTATCTTGCTATTATCTAATATTTTCGGTTAGCTACTTGTCTGGTAGAGACAACACGCTAAGCAACTGTACGGGCTGATATCTGGGAAATTGTATAAATTGTATGCTGCTATAGAAAATGCCAAAAAAATCTGTTGTATATAGAAGGTCGAATTTGAGCTCCGAGTAAGCTAATATTGGCGTGGGAGAGTCACCTTGAGCCAGCCTAATTTAACACCCAGAAGCGATAGTTGAGATAGGCGGCGAACGAGACCCAGAGAAGATACGGTACGAAGAGGAGTGCTGCCCGTCGATCAATGCGGCCGAAGGCCCACATCGTCGTAACGATGAGCAACCAGAGGAGTCCGATCACAGCTAGTCCCCACCCGAGTTCCTGTAATCCGAAAAAGACTGCAGACCATCCTACGTTGAAGATGAAGTGTACCGCGAATACGCCAAGAGCGATCCAAGCCTCGCGAGGCGAAGACTCAATTTGTCGCCAGACGAGCCATAGTGCGACGCCGATGAGTGCGAACAGGACGGTCCAGACGGGGCCAAATACCCAGTTCGGTGGAGCAATCATCGGCCGCTGAAGGGTACCATACCACGTGCTGAGACTTTGGGTCGTGAAGACCGATCCGGAAGCTCCGACGATCTCGACGGTCAGGATAGCGATTGCGAGGGCGATAACAGGACGGTCGCGTGGAAGTCGGCGGAATCGGGCCACTAGTGATACCATGTTAACAGATTGAGTCCGTTGACACAAAGTGTTGTACGTTGAATCCGGATTCCGGTCAACCGTCTCTCAGAGGAACTCTCTTCATCCCTTGGTGAGAGGTCGGTCGGCGCTCTGTTGTTAAGTGGTACTCACGTACGCGCGGTCGACACTCGTTCGATCGTCGGCATTTGTAGCAAGCCGATCGAACGCTGCCTCGCCGTCCTCGCTCAGGCGATATTCCTCGTGGAAGTCATCGGGATCGCGCCCGCGGTTGCTGGCGATGCCGACGACATGAGCGATCGTGTCGTAGTTATCTCTTATCAATGAACCCACGAGCGATGGCATACCAGCTCGCTCGGCCAGTTCCTTTGCGGCTGCGCGACCGCCGTACACCCGCTGGTTGTTCACGTCGACCAGTACCATCGCGAAGGGCGTCACACCGAACTGCGCTTCGAGGAATGCTTGCGCGGCGTCGTCGTACCACGAGATCGCACCGATGTCGTCAATCTGTTCGAGCGCTCGGGCCGCGACAGAACAGTACGGACACTCGCCATCGAAAATAAGCACAGAGTCGTACACAGCCATGTACTAATTATGAGCTGAACAGACATATACCGTCTGTTATTGAATGGTGACCGATGAGACTCTGAAGTCGACCAGAATCAACGTCGTATAAGCGATTATCTGAGTTAAGCTGTTGAAAAAGCAACCGACACTACTCTTCGTCAGCACGAACAGTTCCGCCCACGACCAGCGCCGAACCGATGATAACAAGATTCTTGATGATGTACTGGCCTTCGACCGTGAGTTCGTGTGGGAACGTCACAAAGACGACCTCAGGCAGTAATACGACCGGGAGGAACATTCCCGGCACCTGTAGGAACAACAATAAGATTCTGAGGCGTATCAGTGGCCGGTACAACAGACAAAGCCCGATTAACACCTCCCAGACGCCAAGTATTGGGACAAATAACTCCGGTGGGACGACATAGACAGTGGCAGCAACGAGATCTGCCGCCGGGCTGCCACCGATCACCTTCACCCGCCGAACCAGATGAATACGATTCCGAGCGCGACACGTAGCGTTGGAAGCCGCTGTGGAGTGGTACGATAACCGATCACGATATTCGTGAATGGGCAGAGTCACTGGCTTGGAATCACATCGACGAGGACGATTGTGAGGGAATAGACGAACACGAGTATGTGGTTGGCGACTGGCACGAAGGTGAGGATCTAGAAATGTTTCACCGGTTCAAGAAATATATTGAGTAGAATGGTGAAGGTGAGGTATACAACGGTGGCGAATTCAAGAAGTCTGAGATCAACGGCTACACATACTGGATTACATCGAGCTACTACTACACAACCCACGTCTGACGTCTCTTCGGGCACGTCTTCGAGTGTCATCATCACCGCTCACTACGACCTGTTCGCTTCTCAAACTCCCTGAATTAGACAGTTCCATGTAACGCTATTCACACTTTTTGGAACTTGACCTTCAGTTGTCAAACCCGTCTATTCTGTCTTTGATCTCTTGTACGTCTAAACTGTCTAAACTGTCCAAGCCAGCTTTGACAAGGAGCGGGAAGTAATGGCGATTTTTTTCAAAATCTTCGCCAAACTCATACTCAAAATCTGTTTCAAGCAGTCCGAACTGACGGTTCATTTCCCGCTGCATTGATTCGGGGAGGTACATCATCTGAGCTGGCCGATCTTCTTTCACAGATTTCTTTTCTGTTTTATCTGTCTTACCGGTCTTATCTGTTTTAGACGTATTAGACGTATTAGACGTATTAGATGTGTTAGACGTACTAGATGTCTTCTCATTATTTTCTGGTTTATCGGTCTCTGTTGTCTCAGATTGTGCTTTCTCGCGGGTCTTGTTCCGCCGGTTCCGCAGTCGACTGGCACGGTCCTCGTCGCTCATGCTGTGGCCTCCTCGTCAGTAGTCTGTTGATCAGCCAGCCGCTCTATTTCGACGGCAATCTCGTCGAAGACTTCGACCATATCGCACTCTGGGTCGAACTGAGCGAGCGAGTGACCAGAATCGAGCGACTTCTGAATAGCTGCACGTTCCCGAATCTGCCACGTTGGTTTGTCCTCAAAGGCACTCTCGATCCACCCAATCATCTCTTTCGCCTGCTTTTTCCGCACGTCAATTCGGTTGATGACTACGCCAATGTCAGCGATCTCGATTTCGTAGTCATATTCCAGCGCGTCGACGTGATCGAACAGTAGCTCAAAGGCACGTTTTGACGTGGATTCTGCAAGCGCGGGAATCAGTACGTTCTGAGTGGCAAACAGCGCGTTGTCCATGAGGTTACCCAAGAAAGGTGGGCAGTCGACGAGGATCACGTCGTAGTCATCTTCAACAAGATTCAACAGTAGGTCGAGTTGTTCACCGCTGCGTCGACTAAGTGTGAGCTCCGGCTCGGCAGCTGTCATATCGATGTTCGACGGGAGAAGATCCAACTCCTCGTGTTCGTAGATAATTTCGTCGACGCGTTCGCGTTCGGTGGCATCGGTGAGACAACTGAATAGGTTGGGTTCTGGGTCATCATACCGCTCCATCATTCCCAAATTCTCCGTGGCGTTACCCTGTGGATCAAGGTCGACAAACAGCACATCGTTGCCACGAGCTGCGAGTGCGCCAGCTACGTTGATAGCTACGGTTGTTTTTCCGACCCCTCCCTTCTGATTCGATACAGCTATCTTAAATGGTTTAGACATACAAAGCATATTTTCTGTCTAAACTGTCTTAACTGTTTGTGATTATATCAACCACTCACTCTCATTTGGTGAGTACCCACTCCAGACTGGTTTCCACACCCAACTTTATACCATATTGATGTGATTGTATTCAGCGTGTCTCTGAAGCAATCAAAAGCCCTCAATAAACTCTATCAAGAGGTTTCAGACTACGATCTCGTACTTGTGCCAGACTCTCCACTTGCTGATGCACTCAATCGACGGCTTGACCGGCCACACTTCGGTCCGTTCGCGATCACGCCTCGACGGCTCGCAACGCGACGTCGAGAGACGGCGGAAGATAGAACTGCCTTTCTCGAAGTGATCCAGAGGAGCGATTTGAGTTGGAAGCAGGTCTCAAAATCAGTCGGTGACATCCTCCAGTGTTGGGAGTACCAGGGTCGACCAGGGGCAATCTTAGAGTACGAGGGATACGACACGGCTGCAAATCGGGAGGTCATCGATACGATTCGTTCAGTCGACACGTCCTCACAAATCCTGACAGAGTACCAGATCGACGAGTCGACGGCGGAATCGGTGGCTGTTGTAGGTGAATCCCAGTTTACGGAACTCGAACGCACGATTCTCCCTGATGAGTACGATACAGTCGGCCGTTTTGTCGACGAACCGTACGAACTCCCGCCGTTTCGAATTTTTGAATCGGCAACCGCAATTGTAGAGACGCTTCTTGATACAATATCTACCTCGAATCCTGATGATATTGCTGTCGTGCTTGATGAGGGAAGCGAGTATTCGCCGCTCGTTGAGTCAGCACTCGAAGCTGCCGATATTCCATATTATGGCGGTCCTGGATTCATGGATCAGACTGACCATCGGGCGTTCATCCAGTTCCTTCGGTACATCACAGGTGGTGTTGACACACCTGTCCGTGTGGTCAAGCCGCTTCTGACTATCCTCGGCGAGGACCTCCCCGTCGATCATGACGAAAAGCGACTCGTCGATATCGTCTCAGAAGAACTCGAATGGCTGGAACCGTTAGTTGATACAGACACACGTCCGACTGTTGGTGAGCTTCTGTCGGTCTATGAGACTCGCTCTGGTGTTGAATTAGAGACACTCAGGGGAGAATTAGCGGCCTTGGAAGTCATCGAGGAATCGGTCACTGCTGAACTCGTCGACCAACTGACGTACTATTTCGATACATATGATGTTCCGATCAGCCGTGAGAATGAGGGCGTACTCCTTGCGGACGCGAAGTCCGCATCGTTCGTTGACCGTCCGCTCGTGTTCTTCCTTGGTCTCGATGAGGACTGGACCCACACATCACCAAACCGACCGTGGGTCGACCGTGACTCAGAATTTGAACGAAATATCGATGGCTTCCAATCGCTCCTACAGAGTGGGGTTGAGCGATATTACTTGGTGCAGGACTCCACCGGTGGCTCTCCAGTGACCCTGTGTCTGTATTTCGAGGAACTACTTGAGGATGAGTTCGAGCGATTCAGTGACCTCGACTCGATCACATATACCCGACCGACGCGACAGACAGAAAGTGGGTTCGAGAAGGGGCCACTCGACGCAGAAAGTGGATATGAACCACTTGAGAGTGTTAGCCAATCGAGTCTAAACTCGTATGCAAACTCACCACGGGACTACTTTTTCGGCCGGATCTTAGACTCGCCAGATACGCACTATTTCAAGGAAGGTAATCTGTTCCATGACTTCGCAGAGTTTGCGGTCAACCATCCGTCGACGATCGAGGACCATCCACTCGAAGACATCGTCGGTGTAATGATTGAGGAAGCACGCCCGTTCCATCGATCCGTCGATATCCCGACGAGACGCACCCGCTACCGTATCGGCTTGGAGACGATACTGGAGTTCCTCGACGAGTATGCACCGACCGACACCTCGTTTGTGACTCCATCGAGTGGGTGGGGAGAGAACTTCTTTGTCGAATATTTCGACATGGAGGTCGACTCACCTGTCACTGAACGCTGGTTCGATGACCCAGAACTTGGCGTGAAGGGCAAAATCGACCTGCTGTCGTCGCCCACCTCCCTCGTGGACTACAAGAGCGGCCGACGTAAACGTGCCTCACAGATTACGAAGGGATCATCGATTGAGGAGCCAAGCGACAAACCAAATTTCCAAGCACTGCTTTATCTCACCTACTGGCGACAGCAGCAGCCTGGTGAGCAGCTTCAATTCACGTTCTTCCATTTCCTTGAGACGCTTGATGATGCTGTCGCCGGTGATGCCGACCTTAGCGACTGCTTGACAACAGTGACATATCGACCAACCTCGTTTGCGGAGTTTGTTCGTTCACCCACTGTGTTCGAAGAACTCTGTGAGGACGCCTCAAACGATTGCAACAAGACGTTCTCGAAGATCAACTACGATACCTTCCAAGACATCGTCAGCACTCACCCACTCCCCCGCACTCGGGATGCCGACGAGATGCTTGATTCTCAGTTCGGTGAGACACTTGTTGAACGGATGGTCGACGAGGTTGGTGACTACAAGTACGTCACAAACGGTTGTAAACAGGCCTGTAGACACCTTTGTGGCTATCGGAAGGATACGTACTTCGAAGGGGACGTCAACGCATTCGAGGAGTTTGTCTCCGAGCAGATTGCAGACCTGAATCACTATCGGAGTGGTGGAGATCGCTTCCCGGTCGACGGACGAGCTGGCGAGCCAAACTATCGCTACGTAAACCATCGCGATCTTCTGCTGACAGAGGAAAGTCAAAACTCACCGGTGACCGACGAACCAGGCCCAGCACCGGCTGCTGATATGGAGGGAAGCCAATGACGTCGCCGAATACGAAACAACAGCAACTCATCGACGGCACGGATGGCATCTATCTCGTCGACGCCGGTGCTGGAACAGGAAAGACATTCACCGTCACTCGCCGCTACGCGAATATTCTCGCACAGGACGATGTCGAACCGGAGGACATCCTGCTCATCACGTTCACACGAAATGCGGCGACTGAGATGAAAGATCGGATCAGTTCAAGCTGTGACTACGACTTGCGAGCTCTGAAAGACGCACCGATCCAGACGTTCCACAGTCTCTGTAGCGATATCCTTGATGAGCACGGATTCGATACACCATCGTACCTTGGTATCGACGACTCAATCACTGGGTCGACTCGAATTCTCGAAGACGGAAGTATCGAAACCGAACAGTTCAGAGAGTTCATCAACCAGTTCACCGATGCTCACGAGGAGTATGCTGGGTTTCTTAGAGCTCTTTTTGAGCCTACAGAGCTACTGAGTCTGATTAAGAATCTCGCCTCCAAAGGTGTGTTCCCGACCGAGACCGGCTGGTATCGCAATTCGAAAGATGTTCTCGAAGGGGACTACGATTCGTTCAAGCACGCGTTTGATTCGGTTAACGAGCCACAAAACGATGGGAGTAGACAGTCGAAGCTTCGAAAAAAGCTGGGTCGATACGGGAAAAACAAGTTCTACCTGCCGGATGCGCCAGACCGACACGAACTCCGTGGTGAACGAGGCTCGAAATCAGTTCCTGATGAAGTAGCTGAACTAGCGTTCCATGAGGATCGTGGCGAGTTGTTCTCGTTTGTGCACGATGTCTACTTTGAGTACCTCGAATTCGCACTCGGACGGAACTATCTGAACTTCTCGTTTCTCCAGTTGTTCGCGTTTGTCCTCTGCTGTGAAGACCACGCGCTTCGAGAGTCGATTTCGTTCGAGTACGTGATGATCGATGAGTTCCAGGATTCGAGTGAGATCCAGTTCAAACTCGCGTTACTCCTTTCTGGAACACAGAATTTCTGTGTTGTCGGTGATTGGAAACAGAGTATTTACTCGTTCCAGTATGCTGCCATCGAGAACATCACTGAGTTCGAATCCCGGCTGAACCAGTTTGCCGCCGAGCTCAACGATGACTCTGAGCGAGTCTCGTTTCAGCTCTCGCCGATCAATCGCATTGAGCTCGAACAGAACTATCGGTCGACCCAGTCAATTCTTGATTTCTCTGAGCACGCTTTGGTTGCACCAGGAAGTAGTAAGGAATCGGTCGACAGCGAGTCGATTCTCAGCAAGGTGGTATCGTTGTTCTCGAATACCGAGCACGATCACTCCCGTATCGAAGCACTCCAGCACGCCGATGAACATGAGGCAGTGCTTTCGAAAATCGAGTCCATTGTCGACAACGACGAGTACGCCGTTGAGGAAGACGGTGAGCTACGTGAGCCAACGTACGATGACATTGCTGTTCTCACTCGTACTCGTGACTATGGACGTGAGTTACTGTCTGTAGCCGAGGCTCATGACCTCCCGATGGCGTACGAAGGTGGCATCGAGCTCTTCCGTCGCGACAGTGCCAAACTGCTCTTAGCATGGCTCCGAATACTCGAAGACAATGCCGATTCGGATCGTGGCTGGGCCGTCGTCTTGGAACGTGCTGGATACACACTCGATGAAATAACGCACATTATAGAGACGGAATCATATCCCTCCGAAATGGAGTCGTTCTGGTCGGAGCTCACAGCCCTCGAAACGCATGGAGCGGTCATGCGGCGAGTGTTCGACCGGTACGGGTATCATGAGTCAACCGTCGACTCACTGCTTACGACTCTCAACTCGATCCATACCTCGACGACGATGACACGGGGAGACCTCATTCGTCTTATTACGGAGGGTATCGAGAACGGCTACACCCAAGAAGTGCAGGCACCTGCAGGTTCGGACTCGGTTACTGTACAGACGATCCACTCCGTAAAGGGACTAGAATACCCGATTGTGATCGTCGCAAACATGAATGACGGGGCGTTTCCACCGTCTGGCCGTCATGAGAGTACGATTACGTTTTCTGAGACGGCTGGACTCCGTCAGCGGAAGACGTACGCAGAGGCACACGGTGTCCCACACGTCTACGATAACTGGCGAGCGGATGTTCTTCGACGATGCGTGCCAACTGATCACGATGAGGAACGGCGACTCCTCTATGTTGCCATGACTCGGGCAGAAGATCATCTGGTGTTGGCTAGTGGTGAGGAACCAAACACCTTCCTCAAGGAACTACCGATAGACATCGAAACCGTCGACCCATCAGTCGACATGAATGAGCGTGAAGCCCGGTCGAAGCGGGAGTTTCGTGTGGATGTGCCGGTGGTCGACGGGCCTGAAGGATATTCACCACACTCGCTCATGGACGACTCGGTATATGATGACGTTACTGACGGACGTGGGATGGAGTTTGGCTCACAAGTCCATGAGTTCGCTGAAGCGTACGCTCTCGGCGAGGATGTCACTGCTGACAATGCTGACGAACAGCATATCAAGACGCTCATCGACTCGCTTTCTGGTGACCTCTACGTCGAGGAGCGAACGTATCTCCCATTGGAAACTGAAGCTGGGAAAGTTACTATCTCCGGTATTGTTGATCTGGTTCATGTAACGTCAGATGGTGTGGAGATTATAGATTTCAAAACGGATCTCTCACGTCATGCGGAGTCAGAATACCGGAAACAGCTGAGTGTCTATTACCATGTCTTGGATAGTTGGTACCCTGATCGAACTGTGAGTACATCGATCTTCTATTCCGCCGATGGTGACCAAGTGGCAGTCGAACCAGTTACCCAAGACGACCTGAGTGAGTGTGTTGCGTCGCTGTAGCGTATGATTGAATGTGGAACTACATGCAGTACACCGAACAACAGCACAGACACAATCGTCATCCACTGGTCGACACTGGTTTCATAAACCGAAGCTCGGAGTAGAATCTTCGATTAAACTGACGAATTCAGCTTTCAGCATATCTGATAATTTTTGGGAGAATGATTTGAGATCAGTTGCATCGTATCCAGTCGGTAGTTCTCGGAGATGCAGCGCAAGTCGGTCGTCGACCTGATACGCTGTTTCGGTTGTACCGTTCTGTGACGGATACAATAGGACTCCAGGAACGTCATCTGCTAGTTGATAAGAGGTCATCTGGTAAATGTCGGACTGGCTTGGACGGCCCGTTTTCCATTTTGCGTCACCAACAAGTTGTAAATCACCGTTCTCGTCACGGAGCACAAAATCCGGGTGCATATTGACAGTCGGTATGCCACCGGTGACGAGCCCACCGATCCGGGCCTGGGGTTCGATCTGCCACGAGGTGTCTGCTAATGCATCCTCGGCAGCCCGTTCGACAACCCGTTCAAAAATTCGATTCATGTTCACCAGCAACCCGTAGGTTTCCTGCGTGCCAGCCTGCATGTTATCAACGAACGTTGAGCGAATCACGACCATTGCAAGCCGAAGGATATCATCATAGTACGCAGTGAGTCGGTCGAGGTGAATCGTCTCTAATTCCGTTGGGTGAATCGGGCGCAATGTGATTTCTCGACGAAGTTGTTGTTCGCGTTGTCGCAGTGTACTTTGAATGGTCGGATCAGTAACGAGACGCGAGAGGAGATGTGCCGCATAGAGCACCGTCTGGTTCTCGATTGTGTCGTGTGTGAGATCTTCGTACTCGATTTCGAACGTCGTCGACGCCATAGTTCCACGTGATAACTGCCGGTGAATGTCGAGTCGACCGCGAAGGTACTCTTCTCGTGCCTGTTTCGTCTGGTAGTCTTTGCCGAGGCCGCGCTGCACAACTTGCTGTAACCGGTCGAGATACAGCGCTCCCATTGCATTTATAAACAAGTTACCTTCGAGTGCCTGCACCGTTGAATCAGTCATTGCTTCGGTCGCTCCGTGAGCATACAGGAGTAGCCTTAAAAAGTTCCCACCAGCAGCTTTCGGCCGAATCCGTACCTGCATTCCGTTCGGTAGTGAGATAAGACCAACAAACGATGACGTCCGGAGTCGAACATACCCTTTGTCCGTATATTCATACTCTATCCGGGTCGCGGACTCGTTGATTCGTGTGTCGATTGTGTCTAGGACATCCTCCGACAGTTCCAATGGCTCTGATCGATCGTATTCGGTGAGCTCAATTGTCTCAACATCGTTATGAACCAGTTGCATAACAATAGTTACTGGATTGCCGCCGCACAATTCTTAACAAATTCGCGAATCGCCTCTTTCACTTGCTCACGGTTTGCGTCGTCGAGTAACCGATCCATTGGGATTTCAAGATCATTGAACTCATCCGATATCAAATACTCGGCGTCGACCGGTTCATCTATGAATGGATTGATCTGCTCAACGAACGGTTCGAATAGCGACGCGTCGTACTGGTCTCGACCCCAGAACCGGAACTGAAGCGTCCCGTTCGTTCTGATCTCATATATGAGATACTTTCCGTCTGTATACTCATCCCAGTAGAAGTGAATTGCGCCTGTCCGTGTTCCAGTCCCGTAACCAACTCGGTCCGATTCAGTTGTACCAAACTGGTAGAAATCTCGATATGCAGCAATCACGTCTGGCTCGAATTTGGATTCAATTTCATCAAAGAATGATTCTTGATCCCATTTTTGTGACGATGAGTCTTGTTTTGACTCGGCAACAGACATTTCAACGTCCGTGTCAGCGAACTGGTTTAACGCATCCACGAGATCCTGGACAGTAAAGTCTCGAATCTGGTTCCGATCCCAGTCAAACAGTTCATCGCCGTTCCCATCGAAGAGTTCCTGCCGGATCCGATCGAACTGCCCGAAGTAATACTCTTCTAACAAGGGTAATATATCAAATTGCCACGCATCACGAACGTCATTAGCTGTTTCAAGGCCGAGTAACCGTGTGTGCCCTATTTGCTTCCCCCTCCCGAGATCTGCTGACGTGACGATTCGGTCATTCATTTCATGGAGTGTCTGGATCGACAACCACACTAATGACTCAAAAGCCGTACCGTCTTCCAGTGACGGGACAGGCAACTCGTATTCGTCGACGACAATGTCAAATTCTGGTGGGCATGCGATGAACCGGAATCGTCGGCGCAGTGCGGCGTCCAGGAGTGCAATCGACCGGTCTGCAGTGTTCATTGTCCCAATCACATATAGATTCGGTGGCAGGGTAAATTCGGAATCCGAATGTGCTAACCGGACTGTTGTCGCTCCTCGCTTATCAGCCTCTAATAACGTGATTGATTCTCCGAATATCTTCGCGAGATCACCTCGATTGATTTCGTCGATCACTAACACAAACCGTGGCGCATCAGATCCTGTCGCCTTCGCTGCTTCGTACGCCTCCATCGCCGTCTCACTTAGCCGCTTCAAAATCCCATCCTGCACTTCGTACGCGACTTGCCCCTCAGCAGTTGCCTCGGCACTCAAGCCTTCAATAAAGTCTTCATATGTGAACGATGGATGGAACGTGACCGTTTCGACCCGCTCACGCACAGGAATACTAGTATCCTGCTGGCCAGCCCACCAGTGAGCGAACCGTTCTGCCGTATATGTTTTCCCCGTTCCCGGCGGACCATAAAATACAACCTGCATCTTGGCTTCAAGTTGTCGTGCAATCTCTTCGGCACCATCCGGCTTGTCGGGGATCTCCGTTTCAGATTTCTGTTTCGTATCCAGCTCTCGCAAGAGGTTCCAACACCCAACGTGATCAAGCAAGAATTCCATCGCAGCTGGTGACAGTTCCGACAGGTACGCTTGCTTCAAATTCCCGTTCGAATCGATTGGATAGTATTTTTTCCGGAACTCGGACGTATCGAGTAACGCCTTCAGATCATCGTCCACTGCGACCGACTCATCAAACCAGCTTAAATCCACACCAACCCGCTGATACTCTTCTGTCTGGAACGAGTACTGCTCACGCCACTCTACCACGGTTGAAATCCCGATCAGCTCGTCATTGAAATTATGGAATATCACGTCGCCAGGCTCTAGCCGGTCAAGATCGTGATGCCATACGTCATCGACTTTCGCACGAACGTACTCGTCTCTGATTTCTGCTTGATTCCCCTGATTAACCCAATAATACGAGCGTTCTGTTGATAAAGAAAGGCCATCTGGCTCCCGCTCTTGCTGATTTACCCATACAAAGAAGTAATCCAAATCTCGGAAATTATCCTGAAAACCGTATGCATCTCGAATTGATCGGTATTGTGCAGCCGTCTCAGGATACTCTGCTAGCGAGTTCGAGATATCCGCATCAAAATACTCTGCCATCCCACTACGCGACATAGTATTCACGACAGGGTAGTATTCAGGGTGCAAATAGTACAGTATAGGTGAAATCTTCCCACACTCTACCTTTGGGAGATCAATATCTGCTAATTGCTGCACTGCCGCGTCCAACACATCAGACTCATCAGCCTCGAAAAGGGTCTCAAAGCACTCTGTCACCGTCTTTTCTTTTCCTTCGGGCACATCAATCGGGAATAACAATCCACCAACAGTCCCAATCTGCTCATCTATTCGGTCTTTCAGTGATTGTTTCACCTCGCCCGGAATATCTAACTCATCAATCTCGCCACGTTTACTTGAGACCGGGTACGTACTGTTATTCATACACAAGCGGTACAGTGCAGTCAGCTCTTGCTTACCAATTGACCCAGAATCAAGAATCTCAGATGTAACATCTCGAATAACCTGGGATGTCTTCACAACTGAATCACGACGTGCATCCCACTCACGATCCTCAACATACGCCGCCACGAGCTCATCCAAAGAGTCTTCATCCATTTTGATATATTAGAAACTCTACGCAAACTCGATAAAACAATCGGTGATGATGTACGCGAAATACTCACGTTCGTTAATCGGTCAAAAACCCCGTTATCGAAGTCTTACCTTGTCGTTTGAGTCTTTTAATCGACTATAGACGATACTCTAATATTGGTCTCTAAATGATATTCTCGTTGAGTGTATGCCCTGTGTTCAGCGATGAATTCATCGAAATGGTCCGTTACCGAACTGTCTCTCTCCATGTCTACGTAGTCTATTCGTGATCCAATTCATTGTCCACCAATAGTGTCATGACACGGATGGCGCGTCACAACAACTATGCTTCTCGGGAATGAATACTAGTACAAGATGTCGACGAACAACGACAAGATCCAGTTCCGAGGACGAGCTGAAAAGGAGGCCACTCAGATCGTCGACCAGCTACGGCTTGGTGGGATCAACATCAGTGAGCTTGCTCGGCAGGGGTTGGCCGAAAAACTCCGAGAAACGCTATCGGATGAAGAGCGAATTACCCTTCACCAGCAGTACAAAAAGGGGGAGCTGTCCGATGACGCTGCGGAGATTTTGCTCGGTGATGCCATCGAAGAGATTGATCGCGAGCGTGAGGCCTTCGAAGAGGCCACAGAGCTTGACACGACTGATGTGTTCCAGGAGTGACGATGGTCGACGATGACGTACGACATCCCGTAATCGCCGATACTGACGCCCTGATTGCTGTTGCAAACACGAGCCTCTGGCCCCGCATTGTCGAGACACTCCAGTTGACGACAACGAACGTCTGTTATCACGAACTGACACGCCATATCCGGGAGACATCCGAACACGCACCAGCAGAGACACGAGAGAAATGGCTTCATGACGGGTGTACCACTGCACGCAAGTCATTCGATGACGATGCGAACGATTCGTTTACTGTCGTCTCATGTGTTCCGCGGCCACACGGGGAGGATGCTGGCGAGCAGTCAATACAAACCGATATAGAACAACATCCCGAAACCTATCGATTTGCGATTTTGATGGATAAGCACGGTCGACGGTCGATCAACCGTGTTTTTGACCAGGCAGACGAGACGAACGGAAAGGCGGTTGCACCCACGTTTTTGCTGTATCTGTTACTCGATTCAGGAGCCTGTACTGTCGAAGAGTTTTGCCACGCCTGCGGTGAGATGCTTCGCGGCGAAGGGTGGCTCGGATACCAAGCGATTCAGGCTGCGTGGGATGCAATCCCGGTCGACTGTGCACAGTATCTCCCAGATGACCTCCTCTCATAATGTGTCGGTAAATAGCTTGAGCCCGCAACTATGATGATAAATTCTCGTCCTTCAGTGAAGAGAGGATGACAACATTGCCTCTCCAATTCGACGTTCGGTCGGCTCAGCAAGATACGGTTCAATAGCGGAATAGTCGCTCCAGCCACCGATGGCCATCATAGTGCGAACGTCGACTTGGCGTTCGACGAGGTGGTAAGTTGCCCAACTGCGGCGGAGATCATGCGAAGAGACAGACACCCACCGGTCGTTACCTGTTTCGTCGGCAATTACCTGTGTTGCTTCCTTTACCCAGCGTCGGATCGATGGTGTGGAGGCGTCGACCCATTGATCTGACTCGGAGAGCTTGCGCTCACGAGTATACTTGTGGATATCGTCAGCTACGCTTTCTGGCATCCACGCATCACGAAGCTTCCGACCACCACCTTTGGTATTCTTTCCCCGAACCTCAAAGAGCCAGATTTCGCCGTTTTTCGACCACCTGAGTTCCTCAGTACTTGGGTAGGAAACTTCGCTCACACGAAGCCCACACCGCCCCATGAGTTGCATAGAAATCTCTCGTTCCCACCCGTCGGCTCCAGCAGTCCGCTCAAGATGATCCAACTCATTGGGTGACAGCCAGCATTTGACGACTGGATCCGAGTCATCGATCCGAACCATGAACAGATTGATAGAGGTTTTCGATCATAAAGTGGTTTGCCGGTCTGCTGAGAGGATCATATTGTGGTTGATGTAGGGAAGTTCAATCGAGTACTAGCATAAGCCGATTGCCTGAATATTCATAGACTCGAATTAACATGAGTGTGTATAGTCATTTCTTAGAGAGGGTTTATTAGAAATTGTGTGGTAATACTGTGTAGAGTCAGAATGGCTTCCATTTATTACGAAACTAGTGATGGAGAGGTATACCAAATTGACAGAAACTCTCAGCGGATTGTTGTATATGTGTATCTTCATCGGCAAACAAGAATACAAGATGTTGTTGATCCGGCTAATGCGGAGAATGAAGACCTTGTGCATTCCCGCGTAAAAAATCAACTTGGCTCAAGTGCTGCTGGCCTTATTAATACAACAACAAGTAATCAAATGACGTTAGATGGTGAAACAAGTGACACAACCTATCTTGAACTCACACAAAAAGGGAAGAGATTTGCCGAAAAACACCGAGACGAGTTATCAATGCCAGTAGAGGTAGCGGAGTTGGCAAAACGTGTGGCAGAACTCCAAATTGAAAATGGCCTTGTTGAGAATCTCATTGACCGTATCGACTCTCTTGAAGACCGTTTAGAAGAGTTGAACGGGTGAATTAACATTTTAATTTGTTGAATAGAGGGTACATCCTCCCAAATATATAATATAAATGAGAACTTTGGAGTGAGTTGCTCACTTGTCTATTCAAGACCTAACAGACAGTCCAGCGATAAGAAGAAATATAAAGTATATCGGTTCAGTCTACCAACTTATGACTCTCGTATCCGATGGGGGTGGCTCTCCGATTCAGTCACTGTCTCGACAGTGTTCCCCAGAGGAAATAAATATGGATTTGACCATGTGTGGGCTGCTTATTGAGCGAGCTGAGGAACTCGCTGAACTCTATGCCGAGCATGGAAATTGGAATGATGTCAAAGATATCTGGTTCGGCGAGCGGTTCTCAAACCGGAGCACGCGAGGGAGTTCACAAAAAATCTATCGAATACTCACCTCTCGGTTCAAAAACGCCCCTGCATCTCTTCCCAACCCAAGCGATCTACCGTCCGTCTTCGAAAAGTGTAGCACGACACAGGACAAAGCACAGATACTCTATCTCTATCTAGTCACTGATGATTTGCTCGTCCAGTATGTCGTTCACGAGTACG
>Ga0207753_1000097_pt1 | contig 33638 bp, 25 predicted proteins | sample PonA233FremontCA_2_FD_187273 | JGI IMG/M metagenome (GOLD analysis project Ga0207753, IMG submission 187273) | Salt pond sediment microbial community from Fremont, CA, USA - Pond A23 Sediment 3 (SPAdes) | ecosystem: Environmental > Aquatic > Non-marine Saline and Alkaline > Saline | place: USA... | reverse complement strand
GCCGCTCGCTGGCCTCGCCGAACCGGCTCGCGAAGTCGCTCACGAGGAGCCCCTCCACCCGCGCCCGGACCGGGATCAGCTGGGGGAGCTTCCGCGGGCCGGTCGGGACCGCCTCGTCGTTGTAGTGGGCGATCTGCCCGCAGACGGCGACGCGCGCGTCGAGGTTCAGCCGCGTGAACACGGCGTCCGTGATGGGTCCGCCGACGTTGTCGAAGTAGACGTCGACGCCGTCCGGCGCGGCCGACTCCAGCGCGGCGCGGTAGTCGTCGGTCGTCTCGTAGTTGATCGCCGCGTCGAAGCCGAGGTCGTCGGTGAGCCAGTCGGTCTTCTCGTCGCTGCCGGCGAAGCCGACCACGCGACAGCCGTTTCGCTTCGCGATCTGGCCGACGACCGAGCCGACCGCGCCCGCGGCGCCGGAGACGACGACCGTGTCGCCGGGCTTCGGCTCGCCGACCTCCAGGAGCCCGAAGTAGGCGGTCCGCCCCGGCATCCCGAGGGCACCGAGGTAGGCCTCGGGGTCGGCGACCGCGGGGTCGACCGGGGCGACGTCGGCCCCGTCGAGCGCCGCGTAGTCGGCCCACCGCCCCTCGCCCGTCACGAGGTCGCCCGCGTCGTACGCGTCGTGCGCGCTCTCGACGACCTCGCCGACGACGCCGCCTCTGAGCGGGTCGCCGACCGCCCACGGCTCCGCGTACGATTCGGCGTCGCGCATCCGACCGCGCATGTACGGGTCCACGGAGAGGTAGCGCGTGCGAACGAGGAGCTCGCCCGGCGCGGGGGACGGGACGTCGGTCTCCCGCAGTTCGAAACAGTCCTCGTCGGGCTCGCCGGTCGGGCGCTCGGCGAGCACCCACTCGCGGTTGGTGTCAGTCACGGTCGGCGTTGACCCCTGCGCCTCAATAGGGTTTGGACGCCAGCAGGGCACGGGGCCGAACCGAGTGCGACGACGACCCCGCCTCGACGGGTGATTTTTGACGACGGGCCGCGAGCGTGGCGAACATGGACGCGTTGCACTCGTTCGAGGGGCAGACGCTGCGAGCGATCAGACGAGACCTCCACCGCCACGCCGAGGCGGGCTGGAAGGAGTTCCGGACCTCCGCGCTGCTGGCGGCCGAACTCGACGGCCTAGGGTACGACGTGCTCGTCGGCGATGACACCGTCGCGCCGGACGAGCGGATGGGCGTGCCGCCGGCCGACGAGGTCGCCGCGGCCAAGGAGCGCGCTCGGGAGGCCGGCGCGCCGGCGGAGTACCTCGACGCGATGGGCGACGTCACCGGGGTCATCGCGACGCGGGAGTTCGGCGACGGCCCGACGATCGGTCTGCGGACCGACATCGACGCGCTCGAGCGACAGGAGGCGATGGACGACGACCACCGCCCGGCCGCGGAGGGGTTCGCGAGCGTCCACCCCGGCGAGATGCACGCCTGCGGCCACGACGCGCACGCCGCGATCGGCGTCGGCGTGGCTCGGGCGTTCGCCGACGGCGGGTTCGACGGCACGCTGAAGTGCTTCTTCCAGTCGGCCGAGGAGGGCGGGCGCGGCGGCAAGCCCATGGCCGAGAGCGGCCACCTCGACGACGTCGACCACCTCCTCGCCGTCCACGTCGGTCTCGACGAGCCGACGGGGACGGTCGTCTCGAGCTACGACGCTCCGCTGTCGAACGCGAAGGTCGACGTGACGTTCGCCGGGGAGCCCGCCCACGCCGGCGGCGAGCCGCACGCCGGGCGGAACGCGCTGCAGGCGGCGACCGCGGCGATCGGGAACCTCTACGGGATCGCGCGCCACGGCGACGGCGCGACGCGAGTCAACGTGGGCAGGGTGAGCGCGGACAACGCGCAGAACGTCATCTGCGAGGAGGCGACGATGCGCGTCGAGGTGCGCGGTGAGACCCACGACCTCAACGAGTACATGCTCGGACGGGCCCGCGAGGTCGTCGACGGCGCGGCGACGATGCACGACGTCGACGTCGAGACGAGCCTCTACGGCAAGACGACGACCTTCCGCAACGACGACGCGGTGGTCGACGTCGTCGGGTCCGCGGCGAAGGCGACGCCCGTCGTCGACCGGATCATCGAGAAGGAGTTCGGCGGCAGCGAGGACGCCTCCTATCTCATCCGCCGCGTCCAGGAACGGGGCGGGACCGCGACGTACCTCGGCGTCGGCGCGAGCAATCCCTCGGGCCACCACACGGCGTACTTCGACGTCGACGAGGAGGCGATCGACGTCGGCGTCGACGTGATCGTCGACGCGATCGGTCGGCTCTCGTAACCTCACCCCCTCCTGGAGGCCGTATTCCGTCGATACCGCGCGTTTTGTGCATAATAATTAATTGGGTTACGGACGTGTAGATCACATGACAAAGCGGTCAGTCACCGTCCCGCCCGCGGTCAGGGCGCGGATCGACCGTTACGTCGATTCGGTCGACGACCGGCTCGCGGGCGCGGAGCCGACGGCCGAGGTGGTACAGGAGGTCCTCGCCAGACTGCACGGCGACGGCGACACGTACGAGCGGTGGCAGGCCGGCGAGTCGGTCGGCCCCGTCGAGCGCGTCCGCCTCGACAGGTACGACCCGCGGAACGTGCTCGTGAAGGCGGATGAGTGGGCCGAAACCGACGAGGCGGCGTTCCGCGAGGCGAAGTCGATCCGGTGGCTGTGGGCCGGGTTCGACGCGTCGCCGGCGGCCAACGACCTCGCGTTCGCGCTCCCGTTCCGACAGATGTGCGCGAACCACCTCTTCGCCGAGGCCGGCGAGGACCTCTTTTTAGAGCGCGGGATCACGTTTCCGTGCGGACACAACATCGAGATGGGCGATCGCACGGTCGTCCACCGAAACGTGCTCCTCGACGACAGAGGGGCGCTATCGATCGGCGACCGCGTCTCGATCGCCGACGGCGCGACGGTCCACAGCCACGGCCACGACGTCGTCGACCAGACCGACGTCGCCATCTACCTGACCGAGATCGAGGACGACGTCCGGATCGCCTCGGACGCGATGGTGGCCGCCGGCTGTCACGTCGGCGAGAACGCGATGGTCGGCGCGCAGGGAATAGTCCGTGGCGACGTGCCGGCCCACCACATCGCCGTAGGGGCGCCGGCGAAGAGCGTGCGGGTCAAGCCGGGGTGGGATTCCGTCGCCGCCGACCCCGGACCACTGGCCGACCGCCGCGAACAGCGGCGGATCGAATACGAGATTCCCGACGACGTCGACGTCGTCGACGAGTTCCAACGAGACCTCTCGCCGCCGGACGGCGGGGACACCGCCGGCGAGTAGACGCCGCCGAACTGTTGGAGTAAGGGAGCGTCTCGGCGGTGTACTGGCGCCTCAACGTGCGTCTCCGAGGCCGGGCGGATCCAATCCGCGTCTGTCCCGGAGCGGGGGCGTCGGGATGGCGGGCGCTCCGCGGGTGTCTCGTCTCAGTCTTCGGTCGAGTCTCCCAACAGCACGAACAGGCTGTACGACATACCGGTCAACAGAATGACGATGATAAGCACCGGTAACACCGCTTCCCACTGCGCCGCGCTCACGCCCATCATACCTTGTCCACGGGGCGGTTGCATTTCAACCTATTCAACACGGTCGGCGGCACCGCGGGTCGGCAGGTCACGCGGGGAGTGTTCCGTTTGGTCGGCACTGGAGAGTGTCGCTGAGGCGTGGGTTTTTGCCGTGTGCATCTCATTAGCGACTGCGACTGTCGACAACGCCGGTTACTCCGCACCGAGCGGGTACGTCAGTCGCCCGTCCTCCCGCTCGACGTCGGTCCCGAACGCCGCGGAGCGCTCGGCGAGGGTGTCGCGGACCCACTCGCTGATGGCGGGGTCCGCGAGCGTCGCAGCCTCGTCGACGATGGCGGTCGGCTCGACGCGCAGTTCGTCGAGGTCGCCGTCGCGGACGACCAGCTCGAAGAGCGCGCTGCGCTTGTTGTGGACGCCCTCGCGGTCGACGTAATCCACGTAGTCGTCCACGAAGTCGCCGGCGTCGTAGATGATGGGTCGTCCCCGGTACACCTCGACGCCCTGGAGCACGTGCGCGCTGTGACCGTGAACGACGTCGACGCCCTGATCGACGAGCCACCGACCGAACCGCTCGTGGACTCGCCGCGGTTCGGTCTCCCAGTTCGCGCCCCAGTGGAGCGAGGCGACGACGAGGTCCGGATCGTGCGAGCGGGCGCTGTCGAGAACCCCCTCGACGAGCGAGCGAGTCGCGGGGATCGAAGGGTCGAGCGTCGCGAAGGCGGTCCCCGGGCCGTCGGGAGCGGCGGCGAAGGCCTCGGACTGGTCGGTGAGGCCGAACGCCGCGACCGTGACGTCGCCCGCCTCGAACACTGCGGGTTCGAGCGCCGCCGTGAGATCGGTTCCGGCGCCGGCGTGGGCGATGTCGGCGTCGCCGAGGTGGGTCCGCGTGTCGCGCAGCGCGGGTTCGCGGAAGTCGAGGACGTGGTTGTTCGCGAGCGAGACGAAGCCGGTGCCTGCGGCTTCGAGCGCCGGCACGGCGAAGGAGGGGTCAGACCGGAAGTAGTACACCTTGTCGGGCCACTTCGTGCCGCGCTCGGAGACGCAACACTCCAAGTTGGCGACGAGCCCGTCGAGCTCCGCGAGGCGCGGCAACGTCGACCCCCAGACCCCCGCGGGGTCGTCGTCGGCCCACCGCTCGTTGACGCTGCGCCCGAGCATGCAGTCGCCGACGAACCCGAGCCGCGCGTCGACGTCGGCGGCGTTCGGATCGTCGCGTCCTCCGCCCTCGTCGCCGCGTCCGCCGGACGGGGACGCGCCACAGCCGGCGACGCCCGCCAGTCCGACGGCGCCCGACGCCAGCAGGGTTCGACGGGTTCGCATCGCTCGCGACTTCGACCGGCGTCGATTTCAAGCCACCGAGTGACCGCCGGCCGCGGCCGATCGCGGTCAGTACTCGATCGTCGCGGAGTAGCGGTCGAGCACGAGCACGAACGCCGCGCCGACGAGCGCCGCCAGCGCGAACCGCGGCGCCGCGCCCCGCCACGACTCCCCGCTCTCGGCGAGTCGGGCCGAGACCTCGAGGAGCGGCGCCCGGAGCGCGCCGACGACGAGGCTCACGAGGAACGCGAGCGTGGCGGCCCGAGCGCGGGCGAGCGCGTACCTGACCGTGTGCGCGATGGTGAACAGCCCGACGACCCCGCCGAGGAGAAACGTCAGGACCGGCGGGAGCGTCTCGACGAGCGCGTCGCTCCCGTTGCCGGTCAGCAACGCGGCGAGCCCGTCGACGGCCCGGCTCACGGTCCCCGACATGTACTCGTACTGGCCGAGGACGATCAGCAGGAGCGACCCCGAGACCCCCGGGAGCACCATCGCGCTGACCGCGACCGCGCCGGCGACGAAGACGAGCGGCAGCGAGCTGCCGAGCCCGGTCGAAGCGACGCCCGAGGCGAGAAACGCGAGCAGGAAGCCCGCGACCGCCGCCGCCTTTCGACGGGGCGTGTCGAGCGTGACACCGCGAAGCAACACCGCCGCGCTCGCCGCGATCAGTCCGAAAAAGAAGCCGTACGTCGCGACCGGCCGAGTCGCGAGCAGATAGTTGACGCCGCTCAACACGGTGACGACTGCCGTGCCGATCCCCGCGCCGAGCACGAGCAGGAAGGCGCCGTCGATCTCGTGGAACGCGGCGCGGGCGTCCGGGACGTTCGCGGGGCGGACCCCGGCGAGCACGCGCCGAACCCGCGCGGCGTCGATCGCGGTGACCGCCGCGATCAGTCGCTCGTAGATGCCGACGATGAGCGCGATGGTGCCGCCGGAGACGCCGGGGACCGCGTCCGCGCTCCCCATCGCGACGCCCTTCAGGTAGACCGTCGCCCAGTCCCGGAGGCCGACCATCGCTGGTTACGGGCTCGCGCCGACGCTGACGGTCGCGTCGACGGCGGCGTCCGCCGCGACCGGCGTCGCGGGCACGACCGCCGCGCTCTCGTTGCCCGATCCGTCGCCGCCGTCGGAGCCGCTCCCGTCGACCGGACAGTCGGGGTCGCCGCTCGGGCAGTCGACGATCTCCTCTTGGAGTTCGACCGTCGCCGCGGCGTCGTCCACGCCGACGACCTGCGCCTCGGTCACCGCGACCTGCCCGACGCGCTGAGTGGTGTACAGGTCGTCGCCGGTCGTCTGCGCGGTGCTGACGGTGTACGCGCCGGTCGCGCGGACGCTGGTGTTCGTGTAGCCGTTCTCCGGACCGAACTCGTCGTAGCCGGTCGTCGAGTACGGCACCGTGAACGCGAACTCGCCGTTCGAGTCCGCCTCGGCGTACTGCGTGTACTCGAAGGTCCCGCCCGCGGGCTTCTGCAGTTCCACGGTCGCCTCGACCTCCTGACCGGGCTCGGCGCCCGAGCCCTCGATCGTCGCGCCGGGCACTCGCTCGAACGTCTTCACGTAGTCGTCCTGGAACGCCGCGAGGAAGGACTCGCCGAGGACGTCCTCGACGCTGGTCCCCTCGGGGACGAGCTGCTGGAGGACGCGGACCTGCAGCGCCGAGGGCGACTGGCCCTGCGCCTGCGAGGCGTGGACGAGCCGGTGGTGTTCGAGCGCTTCGACGCGCTCGGAGGGGAGGTCGCCGACGCCCCCGATCTGCGCGCTGCCGTCCTGCTCGACGTACTCGCGCGCCGCGGTCATGTTGTCGAACTGCCGCACCGTGGTCGTCGGGTCGGCCGGAATCGTGTTCACCTCGACCTGCTCGCCGCCCCGCGTCTCGGCGGTCCGCGGCTCCCAGTCGACGACGACCGGCTCGGGGTCGACCGCGCTGCCGTGGTGCTCGTATAAGCGGATCATCTGGCTCTCGTGGTAGCGCTGGGTGTTCACCTGCATCACCGTGCTGAACCCGCCCTGCTCGGTCTGCTGGTAGAGCACGCGGTTGAAGTCGGAGCGCGTCTCGTTGCCCGAGTAGAACGTGACGGGCGCGCCGAACTTGGAGTTCGGCGAGGCCATCTGCCAGTCGACCATCACGTAGCGGGTGTTCGCGCCCTCCTCGCTCTGGCCGGCGAGGACCTCTCTGGACGCTTCCTCACTCGGCGCGAGGAGGTAGTCGGCCGCCTCGCCCGCGTTCTGCTGGAACGGATTCGCGTTCGGGATGCGCTCGGCGCGCGTGGTGATCCAGTGGCCGTAGTCCCACCACGACTGCACGCCGTAGGCGCCCTCCGGGTACTCGAAGTCGCCGTCTGCGGGGCGCTCGTAGGTGCCGTACAGCTCCATCGGGTTGTCGGCGCCCTCGAGCTCGCCCGGCGTGGGCGTCTCGTCGTTCATCCACTGGAGGCTGCCGTCCCACTGGGTGACGCCACCGGGGCCGGTGTTCGCGCCGGCGGCCCAGACGGGCGTCGCCATCGCGACGAGCGGGACGATGAGGACGACGACGAGGGCGATCGCCGTCATCGCCTGCCACCCCTCGACGTCGCGGACGTCGTCGAGCGAGCGCAGGCTGATCGCGTCGAGCGCGACCTGCAGGAAGTACGCCGCGCCGACCGCGACGATCACCGCGAGGTAGTAGTTGAAGCGGGTCTGCGTGAACGCGGCGCTCCCGATGAACGCCGCCCACACGACGAAGTAGAGCTCCTCGACGTCGTACTCGACGAGGAACGTCGCGCCGACGAGGAACGCGGCGGCGATGACGAGGCCGACGACCTGCCAGCTGACGCCGACGACGCCGCCGATGGCGCCGTAGAGCTGGGGGACCGCGTAGACGGAGCCGACCACGGCGAGCGCGGCCGGGATGTAGAGCGTGTGGTTGGCGTCGTCGGAGCGGTACAGCGGGCGGGCGACGATGTAGAGGACCGCGGCGAGCGCGAGGAAGAACGCGAAGCCGTACTGCGAGAGGACGAAGTCGGAGAAGGCGGCGTTCTGGAGGGGGGGCTGACCCTCGCCGATGGTGCGGAACTGTGCGGTGGCGCTGAAGCCGACGAAGTTCAGGAGATTCGTCGTGAGCGTCGACCACAGCGACGGAATCGCGATCCAGACGATTCCCGCGGATGCGAGGATGAGTCCGCCGACGGCCGGCGGGTACGTGTCGACCCCGAGCTCCCGCGTCTCCCACTGCCGGGCGAGCCACGCGAGGAAGACCGCGCCGACGGCGACGCCGAGCGGGAGGACGACCTGGAGGAGCGAGTACTGTGTGGTTTGGAAGGAGAACGTGTCGAGCGGAATCAGCTGCATCAAGCCGGCGATGGCCATCGACACCGCGCCTGCGAACGCGATCGGTTCGGGCGTGGTGCCGTGGTACACGTCGCTCGTGAGCTTCACCGCGAGGAAGACGCCGGTGACCCCGACGAGGAGGACGCCGGGCTGCCACGTCCACATGTAGAGGCCGAGCGCGACGCCCGCGGCCGCGGCGTACGCGGCGGGGCGTTTGAGTGCGTCCCAGTCGCTGTCGACGAGGAGTTCCCACACCGGTGCCTCGCGCTCGGCGACCGCGAAGGCGACGAGGAACGCGAGGACGGCGAGACTCTGGAAGAGGACCTCGGCCGCGCTGTGGTCCGGGAAGCCGACCAGCGAATAGCTGAAGAAAGTACCCGGGAGGAGCGCGAGGACGACGACCGCGGCGAGAGCCGCGAACCGATCGACGAGGCGGCGCGCGATGAAGTAGGTCGGAATCGCGACGAGGGCTCCCGCGATCGGGGCCATGATGAGCATAACCTCTTCCGTGCTGCCCATGATCGGCCGGGCGATCCAGACACTGATCGCCATGATGTGGTCCCAGAGGGTACCGAACTGGCCGGCTTGGTTGCCGACTGGGAAGCCGGTCCAGACGTCGAAATTCAGAGTATCCGGCCAGTTCTCCAGTAGATAAGTGGTTTCGCGGAAATGGTACCAGGCGTCGTTACCACGGAAGTACACTTCCCCGTTTCGGACGAAGTTTCCGTACGATCGGAGACGGGTCCATAACATGAAGGCCACGGCCCCGAGGAGGAGCGGGACGTGGTACCACCGTTGGAGGACGTCAAGGGGCGATCCCTCGTCGTCTCCGACGGCGTCGGTTTGCTCGCTCATTACAGGATGGAACTCGCAAAACGTCCATAAGGCTTGTTATATACCGCCCGAGGATGAGCCGGTCTCTGTCGTCCCACTCCTCCGGTCAGCCGATTGTTGTGAGACGGTCTCCGGAAGTCCACCGGTATTATCTCGTGAAGATGCCTTTTTATCCGGGCCCGACAACACCGGCGTATGAACGTGTTCGCGGCGGCCGCGCTGGGCCTTCTGGGCGTGACAGCCGCGCCGTACCTCGCCTTCCTCGGGCTGTACGCGTGGGTCCGGCCCGAGGGCTCACCCGCCGCCAAGGAGCCGGCGGAGCCCACAGTGAGCGTCGTCCTCCCGACGTACAACGAAGAGCGGATCATCCAAGCGAAGCTCGACGACCTCCTCGAACTCGACTACCCGATGGCGAAGATCGAGCTCGTCGTCGTGGACTCCTCGACCGACGAGACGCGGTCGTTAATCCGGGAGTACTTCGAGGACATCGATGCGCCCGAACTCGTGCTGATCGAAGAGGACGAGCGCCGCGGGCTCGCCCCCGCGCTCAACGAGGCGTACGAGGCGGCGCAAAACGAGATGGTCGTCAAGACCGACTGCGACTCGAAGCTGCCGCCGAACGTGCTCCGCGAGGCGGCCGCGAATCTCGCGGACGACGAGGTCGACGCCGTCACGGGTCGGAACGTCGAGGTCCTCGGCGGGAGCGAGGTAGAGTCGGGCTACCGGGGCGTGCAGTCGCACATCCAGCAGCTGGAATCGCACCTCGACTCGACGCTCATCTTTCACGGGCCCTTCTCTGCGTTCGAGAACGACGCGCTGCTGCCGATCGATCCGAACTCGCTGGCCGACGACACTGAACTCGCCCTGAAGATCCGGCGTCAAGGCGGGCGAGTGGTGTTCGATCCTGCGGTGCAATACATGGAGGCGAGTCACTCCGCGTTCGTCAAGCGTCGGAAACAGAAGGACCGGCGCGCGATGGGGTTGATACGGTTGCTGGTGCAGCACCGGGACGCGCTCGGGAAGTATGGAAAGTACGGGCAGGCGGTGTTGCCGTTCAACTGGTGGTTCATGATCGCGTCGCCGTGGCTGCTGTCGGGGACACTGGTAGTGGGGACTATCGGTTCAGTGATCGCGTTTGGTGTGGCGGGACTCGCATTTCCGCTCGTCGTTGGGCTGTTCACGTACCTGGGGCAGAGGGACGTGCTCGGCCCGGTACAGTCGCTCTACTCGCTGTTTGACACGCAAGTGTCGTTGTTGCGTGCGAGCGTGGAGCTGCTTCGCGGGAAGGGCGACGGAACGTGGGAGGTTGACGCGGAGCTTCGAGAGGCGTTCGAGTGAAGATACTGTTCGTTACCCACCGGTACCCCCCTCGAACTGGTGGCGTCGAGACACATGTTCAAGAGATTGCGACGCGGCTCGCAGATCTGGGTCACGATGTAGTCGTGTTCAGTGCAGACGCGGGAGACGACGTGCCAACCCTGACTACTGATGACGGCGTTCGAATCCGTCGCTTCCGATCGCTAAGTCTCGACAAGGCGTTTTATTGGGCACCACAGATTGCGGTCGCCGTCCGTCGTGCAAGCGCCGATATCGTTCACGCGCACAACTACCACGCGTTTCCGCTATTCTTCGCGGCGGTGGGAATCACCGACGAACGGTTCGTCGTGACAACCCACTACCACGGACAGAGTGCAAGCGGCTTTCGCGATCTGCTGTTATCCGCGTATCGTCCCTTCGGACGGTGGGCAATTCGACAAGCAGACGAGGTGATCGCAGTAAGCGAGTGGGAGCGCGATCGATTGCGTGAGGATTTCGGCATCAACGCAACCTTAATTCCGAACGGAGTTGATGTTGATCGGTTCGCCGACGCGGACCCCGAAGAACGAGAGCGACCATACCTACTGTGCGTGGGACGTTTGGAGGAGTACAAAGGGATTCAACATGTCATTCAAGCGCTGCCACAGCTGCCGGAATACGACTTGGTGATTGCTGGAAGCGGGCCGTACCGCGAGGAATTAGAGCGAACTGCACGTAAAACAGATATTAATGACCGCGTACATTTTCTCGGGTACGTGGAACATAGGAGACTTCCTAAGCTGTACGCTGGAGCAGATTCATATATATCTCTCTCTGAATTCGAAGCATACGGAATGACTATCTCCGAAGCGTTAGCAGCGGGGACGCCGTGCGTAGTGCGAGAAGCAGGTGCACTCAAGGACTGGCTGAATGCTCCTGCCGTTGAGGGGGTGACTGCTACGTCACCAGATGTGATATCCGACGCAATCCACAAATCTAGGGGACAAATTCCACAGGGTGGTATTCAATCTTGGTCAACGATCACCGACCAACTTCTCACTAAGTATCTCGATCAAACAGAAGGAAACAGGTATAATCACCGCGATAATACGGTTTCACATTCATGATATCAGACGTATCTGTCGTCATTCCCTCTATCAAGGACGATGTACTAACACTGGAGAGTATTCCCGAGGACGTTCCAGTGTCTATCGAGCGCGAGGGAACGCTAAATGAGGCGCGCAATCGGGGCGTCCGACATGCGGAACACGACACCATCGCAATCTTAGACGACGATATCTCCTTCTCAGAGTCTCTGTTCGACGATCTGATCGGGATGGTCGACGATCAGACGGTCGTCGGCGCAGCTGACTGGGAGTTCGGGCTTCTCGCAGGTAGAGTAATGCTGTTCCACCGTGACGTCTGGCGCGACGTTGAAGGATTCGACGAGCGACTTCGAAGCCACAACGGCGACACCGACTTTTCGATTAAGCTCCACGACGCAGGTTACGACCTCGTTCGCTTCCCACGTAAAATTATCAGACACGAGGAACACAGCAGGTCGATAACAACTCGGGACCGAGCTTGGCGGTTAGCCTATCTCTGCGGGAAACATCCAGAATATGCACCACATCTCCTCGCCAGCACAGCCGCGTATAACGTGGCGCAGTGGACCGGTGTCGATTATAATATGGTGGTTCCGAGAACAGTCACCGACGTAACATGGTCCGAACGGGACGAGGACTGACACAAACTCGCAGGCGGGGATTCTGCGAACAGATCAATTAAGACCGTCGGTATTGAGGCTTCTAATTAGAATGCTGATCGTGTTGGCTCTCGATGCTCTGGACCACGAACACGTGGAGAACTTCGGGAAATCCGAACTCAATCTGAACCAGTCCCGCGAGATCTCGACGTTCTCCTACATGAAAGACCAGCCGTTCACGCTGGAGGTCTGGCCGACGGTGGCGACCGGACTCGGTCCAAGCGAGCACGGTCTGACCGGTTCGGGTACTAGCGAGTGGAGCAACCCAGTCCTCAATTTCCTCTCGAACTATACCTCCAATCTCGGCGGTAACACCCGCGACAGACTGGGCCGTATCGCTGAGTCGGTAACTGGTTCGAGTTACAGCATCCCTGAGACGGACGCTGACCACGTCTTCGAGGGCGAGGGTCGCGTTGTGCATAACTGGCCGGGTGTCCACAACTCCATGGAACTCAAGCGCGTGTGGGATACCGCCAACCCCGACGAAGGAGACCAGACCGTCGCGGGCTTCGAGCGGGAGATATTCGGAATCGGCGCCGAGCAGTTCGGCTGGGCGAGCGAAATGCTCAATCACGAACTAACTCTCGCAGGCTGTCACGTTCACACGCTCGACATGTGCGGGCACATCTACCGGTACGACGAGGACCGGTATCGGGCGGTGTACGACCGTGTGGCCGACTGGATCGCCGAAATCGAGTCTCGGTTAGGTGAGAACGACGACCTGCTTATTCTCTCAGACCACGGTATCCACACCGAGTGGGACTCCAGTTCGACTGAGCCGGGGCGGCACTCCAATCGGGCGATGGCAGCCACGACGATGTCGAAGGAACTGTTCGACGACGTTCACGACACCAGAGCGTGGATCGAGGAGGTTGTCGCAGATCAGCAGATCTCCGAAGAGGAAGCGGTAGACGTCGATATTCCGACTGAACAGTTAGAGGAATTAGGATATATATGACGCTCGGTGACTGGGTAGAGGAGTCGACGAGCCGGGTCCGGACGGACGGTATTTCTGGTGCTCGCGAGTCGTTGTACGAGTTTTACGTCGGTCTTTGCCGAAACGCGGGGCGACGCGTCAACTACGGCACCAACGTCTTCGAGGAGTCGTGGGACGTGCTCGTCATTCTTGACGCCTGCCGGTGGGACCTCATGCAAGAGGTTGTGTCTAACTACGATTTCATCGACGAAACGATGACGTACTCCGTCGCAAGCAGTTCCGAAGAGTGGATGGAGAAGACGTTCAGAAAGGTCGACACCTCGAACGTCGGGTACGTGACGGCGAACCCTTTCTCGCGGCAGAAGTTGGACCCCAACGACTTTTTTCTCCTCGACGAGGTGTGGGAGTACGCCGTGGACGACGAGGTTCGGACTGTCCCCGCCGACGCCGTGACCGACCGGACAATACGCGCGCACCGCGAGCTCAACCCCGACTGTCTCGTCGCTCATTACATGCAGCCGCATTACCCATTCGTCCCGAACCCGATGGACGAGGGGCTCCCCCTCGAAGACTTCGGCGGCAGCGACCACGAAGACGTCTGGGACAAACTCCGCCGCGGGAAAGTCTCCCGCGAGGAGGTGTGGGAGAACTACCGAGCAAATCTAGAGTACGTTCTCGACAGCGTCGAGACGCTTTTGCGGAGCGTCGACGGGAGTGTCGTTATCACCGCAGACCACGGAAACCTCCTCGGGGAGTTCGGTCTCTACGGCCATCCCGACTACGTGCCGGTACCAGCGCTGAAACGTGTCCCATGGTGCCGGACAACCGCTGAGGACGATGGCACGTACGAACCAGTTGAGTGGACAAATGAATCCGGTGCAAACGACCGTGAGGAACTGCTTCGAGATTTGGGGTATAAGTGATGCGCCGATGACGCAGTCACGTTTGCGAGCACACGTTCACTACGGAGTAAAAATCGGATTGTTCTCGACGGGCTTTCTGCTCCACTGCGAGAGATCGCCCTCTCGGATGTCATCTATCATCGCCCGCCACTGCTCGGATTTGTCAGCTTTGAAGTGCAGTATTTGGTTCTGGTCAGGATGAACACCGTACTCGAAGTTATAGTGGTTGTAACGATCGCACGGGAATGTGCGCGTCCGTATAGATGTTCCTGACAGGTCAAGGTTGCCGATCTCGTAGTACTCGTCGAATATCTGCTCGTTTGAGCGTTCAAACAGGTCGGCCACGGCTTCCTGTTCCCGGTTCGGAGCTAGTTCTCGGCGCTCGATTGTCTGGAGCCACTCGCGGGTGAATGATTCGATAGTTTCGGAGTCAGTTTTGAAGAAGAGCACACCAGAATTTATTGGACCGTAGGCGCTACTCATTTCCTCGAGCCTCGATCGAGCAGTCGCGCCCACGTCGAACTCGAGATCGAACACTTCATTGATGCGATTTATGAGTACCACGTCGGCATCGAGCCAGACAAGATTCTCGGAGATGCTTTCGGTCACATCAAGTATCGATCTGGGTTTTTGACGCACCAAGAAGTCCCGCCTCGCCGTGACATATTTTAAGTTGACAGAGAGAACCTCCCTTGCAAGATGATTGAGGTACTTGTCATTCTTTATTTTCGACTCGATCTCTGCTGGGACATTCTTGAGACGACTGAATCGCGACTCTTCTCTCCAGTCGACTAGTTCCGTGGTGTCGAACGAACGGAGTGTCTCCCGCGTCTCCTCAGTTAGCCCTCCGTCGTAGATGTAGAACGTCGAATTCGGGTAAAGTTTCTCAAGCGTCGAAGCTGAACAAATAACGACGTGACTCTCTCCCTCGTGCGCCTGTGTGATGAAATTGATTTTGTTTGCTACCATAATGTCCTGTCTGTAGTCGGTAGATCGAGGAGTTCCAGGCGGATTTAGCCCGGTGTCGTCCGCTTTATGACTTAGCGGAGCGCATTTCATATATCATCTGTTTTCACCTCCTAATAAACCAACTGATAAGTTATAGGTGATGTTCATATAAATTTGAGCGATAAGACGGAGGTAGTATTGTATTTATCTGTCATTTGGCTTGCCAGACGACTTTCATTTTCTCCTGTATTAGTTGCTCAAGCTTAACAGCATAGCCGTCAGTATCGGTTATCTCTCCGTGGGCGTTAAGTATTTGAAACGTCTTCTGTATCTGGTTCTCAGAGAGTCGGTCGCTATGAAATTCTAGAATAATAGTTTCGACTTTATGCAAATCGTCCTCTAAATCAGAAATGATATTTTTCTCGGCACCTTCAACATCTATCTTCAACAGGTCTATTCTCTTCTTGTCCCTCTCGTTCAGGAGGCGGCTGAGACTCTTTGTACCGACGGTATGTTTCTCTTGCACTACCTCATCTTCGCCCTCTTCTGAACATAAATCACTTAACACAGCTGAACCAGTATTTCTCGAATTAGTAATCATTAGCTGGTCTGTTGAATTTGCATCCGAGAGGGCAACGGGGAATAATTCAACGTTTTTCCATCTGTTTTGAGATAATGTTTTTTTGATATATCCCGCATTTTTCTCATTTGGCTCAAATACCCAAACCATGCCATCCTCACCGACGCGCTGACGCATTGTCGTCGTATGGTGTCCAATATTACCACCAATATCGACAGCAAAATCCCCTTCGTTGAGGTGTCGTTTGAGTAGTCTTGTCGTCTCCGGTTCGTAGCAACCACGTAATGACAGTGACTGCGCAACAAAGTCGGACGTATCCGCATACAGTTTAATTCCGTTGTATTCTATCCACTTTTCACCGGCGGTTAATCGGTGCTTCCAGATTAGGAAATCCCTGATCGAACGGTATACCGACGTTGCCCCTGGAATGTCCGAGACGACGGTTCCTGAAAACCGTTCAACGAAGTTGAGATATCGCATATATGGGTCTAGATTCAATAATATATAGGTGCTACTCGCAAATAATCAAGTATGATACTGAAATAGACTTTGGAACTTATGAGTAGATAAGTTACAATATTAGAACTCGTTCACAACAACCGTGGGGAGACATGCTGTCAGATCCTTTTAAATTACACAAAATGAAACTTTATTATTTTTCAATTTTCTGAACGCTGCTTTGCGTACACCTACCATCCTAGGTAGAGTTCTTGGGAGTCCATGATCACCAATCTCTACACAATCGAATCTGCTCTGTTGAATCCGCAGAAGGCGTCGGGATAGCGTCGCTCTGAAGGTGGAAGCGAAGCGGAAGAGCCGAATGTGTCCAAACTCCTCTTCCGCTTCGTTAAGCAAGCCGCGTCGCTGGCTCAAAAGCGCTGTGCCGCCAGTCCAACGGCGGTGAGTGATCCGACTGGCCACGGATTTCCCGGATGGAAGCATGTCACGCTTCACTTTTTGCGGGTTCACATGGATGCGACGTACCGAGAGATCGTTGACTGGGCGAGTGAGATGGATCGCGTTCGTAGTCTGTTACAGCTGTCGCGGACGGCATTTCCTGCACCCTCAACGCTGTACCGGTCATTTGAGAGGGTGCCCATGTCGGTGTGGCGCAGATTCCTTCGTGAGTCCGCAACCATCTGCGATCCGGGCTCGCACGGAGCCATCGATGCCACGTTCTTCGACCGCGAAACGGCATCGAGACACTACCAACATCGCTCGGATCGCCACATACGCACGCTCAAAACGACGGCACTCGTCGATACAAACTCGTGTGCCATCCTCGACATTCACTGCTCGGCACACTGGCCGCACGACACCCAAACTGGCCGTCGAGTCGCTCTTCGTAACTCCGAGAAAATCGAGAGTCTCGCCGGCGACAAAGGCTATGACGACCAATCTCTCCGGGACGCCCTCCGTTCAGAGGGCGTCCGGCCGTTGCTGCGTCATCGGCTGTTTGCTGCGTACGATCACGCGCACAACGCCCGGTTGGACAGCGAATTATACGGTCAGCGCTGGATGGCCGAGACCGCCTTTTCGGCCATCAAGCGTCGGTTCGGCCCCGCTGTCCATCCTCGCGCTTGGTACCGCGAGTTCCGCGAACTCGTGTTGACCGCCGCAGTCTACAACCTCGAACAGGCTCTCAAACAGTGATCTCCACGCCGTCATCGGATTCAACAGAGCAATCGAATCCAAAATATAACGCTCGTGACCTTCGATAAGTACTGAACGCACAAACGGCAGAACTTCCGTTCAGTCTTTTTCAAGCGAGATCAGTTCTTTGGCCTGTTGATTGATCTGACGATGTCTTGATAAGTCTGGACATTATTCACGATGTCAGTCGGCTTCACAGTCAGGCCGTCTCTCGTAACGACCTCAGTTATTTGTTGATAGTGGCCATCTGTTTCGTACGCCTTGTCCATTACTGAGAGGTTGTCCTGTGACCCGTATTTCCTGAGGCCGACTGTCAATCCGTGATCAATCGCCCTACCGAGTGTCTGTCGTGCGATATTGGCAGAGTTCAAGAAATTATTTCGGAGAACATCTGCCGCGCCGGAGGGAGAATTCACAATGTAGTTTACCCGGTTGTCAAGGTCGACGATCAAGGAACCCTCATCGCCGACGACAACCACAAAGTCCGACGATGTCGCGTCGACAACCATCCGTATCTCTCCGTTTGCATCTTCGCCCTGTAATTGTGCGAAAATTTCGTCAAAATTGATGTCTGGATGCGTTGTCGACCCAAGAACCTGTGTTTTCACCTCTCTTGAGTTCCCCATGAACCGTCTCGTGAGATAGATCCAATGCGGAAGATTCTCGCCGAACACGCTACCCGGGATTGAGGTGATCCAGTCGGGGTGAGAATTAAGAAAGTGCTCCAAGTCAGGAAGAGAACTGTGCGTGTACACCTGTCTGACGGTGCCGACCGCGCCGCGATCGACGGCCTCACCTGCCCGGCGCACCACCGGCTTAAAGAGTTGATTATTGACCTCGGTCACAATCTGGCTGGCTCCGACCTGCTCCAGAATCTCTCGAGCGTCGTCAGCGGTTGTCGCGAACGGCTTCTCAACGAGGATGTCGACTCCCGTCTCCACGATGTCGTCGAGGACATCTCGATGTGTCGGTGGCGGTGTTGCGACGCTTACGGCGTCCAGTCCCTCACTCTCAATCATCGCCTCCGCGTCAGTGTAGGAGGCTACGTTGTTGTCGTCAGCAACCGAGACGGCACGCTCCTCGTCGAGGTCGCAGACCCCTCGGAGCGACGTCCGTGGATTCGCTCGCACGGCGGGCAGGTGTCGATTCGTTCCCGCGCCACCGCATCCGATGAGACCGTAGTTGGTTCCCATAATGGTTACACCTGAATACAGACATGCTTAGAAACTTCGTCTCGTGCTCGGAGCGGCGGTCACCGAGCGAAGTTCGAAAACATTCGTTGGCAGATATATCGAAAGTTCTCGCTCAAGAGGACCAGCGCCGCGAAGTAGATGATGCCGCCGAGTCCGACGATAGTGCCCAGCACTAGAAAAGAGTTGATCGACGTTGACTGCGCCACGAAGTAGACAACAGCGGCCATCAGTCCCGAAGCCACTGCCTGATAGCGCAGAAGACTAGGCAAGATGGTGATATCTGGTGCAAGTTGGTGGACATAATATGCAGTGACTACGTACCGGAGCAGCTCAGCAATGATCGTTCCGACGACGACGCCGACGGGACCGATCTCCAACAACAGCGCGTAGCCGACGATCACGTTTAATCCGAGCGTCGTGGCGGACACCCACATTATCAGTCTGGGCTTATCCATTCCCGAGAGCGTCCGCACGAGTATCTTGCTCTGTGTTCGGACGATCTGGTAGAAGAGAAGACCAACGAGGAGAGCGGCAGCACTCCGATACTCCTGCCCGTAGGCGGTCACAACCAGCTGTTTGGAGAGGACGAGACCACCAAAGAACATCGGAATTGCAAGGATGCTTGAATATGAGAGCGTCCGGGATACCGTCCGGTGAAAGCTCTCGCCTTTGCTGAATCGGTTGCTCACCTTTGCCATCAGCCCCGACCCCGCGATAGTGCTTACAAATGTGGCCGGGACGCTCAGTTTGAGCGCTGCTTCGTAGTATCCGGAGGCAGCGGTGCCGACAACGAATCCTAGCAGGAGGACGTCGTAGCGTCCGTAAGCCATGCTGAAAATAGAAGTGACCATGCTGTAACGAGCGAATGACCAGACGGAACGGAGAGTGGAAACCGACGGCAGCGCCGGCCAGATTTTGAGGTAGTAGAAAGAAATAGGAACGGCAAGTGCCGTAGATAGCGCCCAACCAACACTCATTCCAGCAGCGCCCCACCCCACCAGCACAAGGGCGAGTTGAAAGCCGAACGTCGTAACCGAACGCAAGGTGTCATTCCACGCTTGTAGGCTCACGTACCCCTTCGCAGTCAGCAGTTTCTGGAACGGATAAAAGAAAATAAGCGCCGCGAACATCAGGACGAACAGGATCGGCGCGTTTTGAACTCCCGTGTACGAGACGAGGAAGTCCCCGGCGACGGAAGCGGTGACGACAGCGATGCTGATGAGCGCAAGATTCACGAGAAGCTGTGCGCCGACGATCTCGTTCTTGACTGACGATTTCTCCGAGTACCGCTTTTTGCCCGCCGACGCCCACCCTTGAGTCGGCCAATCAAGGACGCGCACGAGCGACATCAGCAGATAGAACCCGCCGAAGGAGGCGGGACCCAGCGCACGTGCGAAAATTATTGTTCCGGCGAACCCAAGGATTGCCTGCGTGAACTTCGCGGCACTACCTTTGACCACTTCGACACTGAGGTCAAGTTCCCCAACGTTGTCCTCAGTCATACTCTCATCTCTTTGTTTGTCGATCCCTGGTGTCGAGACGCGTCGCCCAACCCACCAAAAAATAGTCGCTGGAGCGTATAGTTAGTAGAGGAGGTGATGATAGTATCCGATACTGTTTCACCCGCCGTATCAATATTTCGAGTTTCGGATTCGCCATCTCAGCTGAGAGTCCGATTCCACAGTCTTTCTAGCAGATGCTCCTCGTTCATCGGGAGGTACTTCCGCTTCAAATACCGCCATGCTCCGCGGGAGTAGGAGTACTCCTCAGCTATGACTAGTTCCCACATTCCTATCTCTTCCAAGAACGGGGCGTACCGCTTGGCCTTCTTCAGATTAGGGAGGTTGTGATAATGCAGCACGGTCACCTCGTCCGGGACTCGCAGTCTAAGATGTAGCGGGTAATTGTACCGATGATCAAGCGATACTGTCTCGTACTCCTGTGAGAGGAGGCCGAGCGTGACCTGATCGGCGTGCCATTCGTAGGAGAGGTCCGGATAGATTCGCTCGACAGCGTCGAGCCACCGAGCTCCGAACCCGTGATTCGCTGTCAAGACGAAGCCTGCGTTCCAGTAAGGCGGAATCGGGTTTTGGTCAAACGTACTCTTATATCGCCATTCGGGTACTGGAAGATCGAGGCGCCCCGCGAGCGATGTCCACTCGTCAAGGGACTCATTCCGTCGCCCCCAGTACTGGAGACCGATATCGACGGGTTTCAGGAACAGATCACCGGGTTGCTCGTGGACGGTTATCTCGTCGAGGACGAGCGTATCTGTGTCCAACAGCAGGAGATACTCTTGATCGGCAGCGTCCTCGGCCGCCGCCAGCGCATCTATCTTCGTCGAGATACCGTAGTCAGGGATTCGCTGCGGCCCTTCCAGGATCGTCCCGTACTCTGCGAGCTCAGAAAGGCGGTCAGGCGACTCTGCCTCGGGGACAAAAATATATATTTCGGAGTCTGGATTCGTGCGAGCGATGGAACGGGCGAGGAATACGCTCTGTTCGGCGTACTTGCCCTCTCCGGTCGCGAAGACGAACGCGAGGTTCTCCATGAGCGACCACTAGCGTCGGGGGACTTAGCGGTGACGTACGAACTGCCGAGTGGATCGCCGGCAGATCATTCCTTGTAGCCGAGGTTGCGCAGTTGTTCTTGCAAGTCCTCGTCGATTTCGACCGCATTCGTGGTCCGTGCCGTTTCTCGAATCTCTTCCTCAAACGTCTCGACTGCATCTATGTGGTTGCTCGCGTCGACATCGGCGAAGACGTTCTCCCGTTCTTCGGGATCCGTGGAGAGGTCGTACAGTTCCTCGGTCGAATCGATCGTATCGTAAATGAACTTCCGGTCGGGCGTCCGATGCATGAGACGGACCCTGTCCGGGTCCGAACCCGTTTCGGGACCCCATCCGCCGATGACCGCCTCACGATCTCCGTCGAACAGATTCCGCCCCCGGTAGGTGTCCGGCGTGGAGACGTCCGCTGCGTCGAGGAGCGTCACCGGGACATCGTTGAGGCCGACGAGGTGGTCGTGTTGCCCGAACCCTGCGGCGTCGCCATCAACGATTAGAGGGACGTGAACGTGCTCCTCGTAGAAACGGTTCTTGTGACCGAAGTTACCGTGTTCGTAGAATTCTTCGCCGTGGTCAGCGGTGAGGATCCACGTCGTGTCGGTGAAGTGTTCGACGAGCCGACCGATCTCGGCATCGGTGTATCGTATCTCGGCGTCGTACAGATCGGTCAGATCCGACCAGTCGCGTTCCGAGAGGCTATCCGGATCCTCCAGCACCTGCTGTCTGAGTTTGACTCCCCGACGTCGAGAGTGTGTCTGTCCGAACAGTTGATATTCGTCTGGCGGAACGTAGGGGTGGTGTGGGTCCATATAATGCGCCCACACGAACCACGGCTCTTCGACGGATTCGGTCCACTGGATGACCTGGTCGGTGAGGTCCGTCGCATTCTCGTAGTACGCGCCCACATCGACGCCGCCGTGCTCCTCGGCTTTGTCGTGGATCCACGACAGGATATCGTGGACGGGACCAGAGACGTTATTCGCGACGTAGCGTCGAATCTGCGACGTGAAATTGGGGTCCTCCTCTTGATCGCTGTACGTATCGAATCCGCGTGCGTATCCGAACTGCTCCGACAGATAGGGGTTGGAGTGAAAGCCCCCAGTCGCGTATCCGTCTTCCGACAGCAGAACAGATATCGGGACCTGCTCTTCGGAGAGGTGGTCGAAGCCTCCGTATAGCATCCCGTGTGTTGAGGTTAGGATAGAAGGAAAAGAAGGACGCGTGGCGCAGGCGTGGGCGACTGCGTTAGTGAAGATGTCAGCGTCGGCTGCCAGTCTGTCAATATTCGGAGTCGTCTCGCGATCGTATCCGTAACAGCCGACGTGGTCGGCCCGGAGCGAGTCGACCGTGATCAGCGCAAGGTTCACGCCATTAGAATTAGGCTTGATCATCTTATTAGCTACTAAACTGCGGTGAACGAGAGAATTGGCAGAGTTAGTACATCGACGACATAGGTAGTATCGACAGACCACGAATATGAGAGTGGGTTACAAATGGTCTCATAATACTAGATGAAGGCCGATCAGGAGAACCAAAGCCCTAATGTCCACTCTCTGACGACACATCCCCATGCAAAACAAACGCGTCCTCGTCACGGGCGGCGCGGGCTTCATCGGCTCCAACCTCGCGAATCGCCTCGTGAGCGACAACGACGTGATCGCCGTCGACGACACCTACCTCGGAACGCCCGAGAACCTCGACGACGACGTCGAGTTCGTCGAGGCCTCCGTCCTCGACGACGACTTCCCCGTCGACGTCGACGTGCTCTTCCACCTCGCCGCGCTCTCCTCGCGGAACATGCACGAGGAGAACCCTCAACGCGGCTGCCGCGTCAACGTTGAGGGGTTCGTCAACGCCGTCGAGCGCGCCCGGCGCGAGGGATGCGAGACCGTCGTCTACGCCTCCACCTCCTCCATCTACGGCAGCCGCACCGAACCCTCGCCCGTCGACATGGACGTGGAGGCGCGCACCGCCTACGAGGCCTCGAAGCTCGCCCGCGAGCGCTACGCCGAGTACTACGCCAACCACCACGAGATGAACGTGGCCGGTCTCCGTTTCTTCTCCGTCTACCAGGGCTTCGCCGGCAACGAGGAACACAAGGGCGAGTACGCGAACACGGTCGCGCAGTTCGCGGACGCCATCGCCAACGGCGAGGCGCCCGAGCTGTTCGGCGACGGCAGCCAGACCCGCGATTTCACTCACGTCTCGGATGTCGCCCGCGCCTGCGAGCTCGCCGCCGACCACGAGACCACCGGCGTCTACAACGTCGGCACCGAGGAGGCGTACTCGTTCAACGATATGGTCGCCATGATCAACGACGCGCTCGGCACCGACATCGATCCGGTGTACGTCGAGTGTCCCTTCGACGGCTACGTCCACGACACGATGGCCGACTACTCGCAGTTCCACGAAGCGACCGGCTGGGACCCGGAGATCAGCTTCGAGGAGGGGGTCGAACTCGTGTGTGAGCCGTACCTGGACGACGAGTAGCGCCGAGCTGTCGTTTGATTTCGGCTTCCGGCTCGAACCGTGTCGACGGGAGGACGTCGCGCGCGGTCGTCGCGCCAGCTCGGCGGTGGTAACACCACATTAACCCGAATCGGACAGTATAACAATTGGGCTCGGTCGGCTCAACAGCTTATGTCCGACCGCGAGATCGCCGTCGCCGGGGTCAGTCTGTTGGTGGTCCTCGCCGCGGTGTCGTGTTCCGTCGGCCTCGTCGTCGGCGTCTCGACCGTCGCCGCCGCCGCCGACTTCAGCGTGGAGGAGGCCGATCTCGAGGACGAGACGATAGCCGAGGGCGAGCGCGCCGCGGTCACGGCGGTCGTCGAGAACGCCGGTAACGAGACGGGAACGTTCACGGCGGAGCTCCGAACCGACTCGGGCGGCGTCGTCGACACGACGGACGTCGAGGTCGAGGCCGGCGAGACGGCGACCGTCGAATTCAGTGAACCGTTCGACGAGGCGGGAACCTACGAACTCAGCGTGAACGGCGAGAGCGCGGGCACGCTGACGGTGACGGAACCGGCCTCCGCCGAGTTCTCGGTGACGGATGTAACGCTCTCCGACGACGAGATCGAGGTCGGCGACTCGGTCGACGTTACCGCCGACATCGAGAATACTGGCGACGCGGACGGAACGTACACCGCCGACCTCGTCGTCGATGATGAGCTCAGAGACACCACGCGCGTCGATGTCGCTGCCGGCGACACAGAGACCGTCACCTTCGCGCCCTCGTTTGAGACGGCGGGCGACTACACGGTCAGTGTCGGCGACGGATCGACACAGGAGCTCGAAGTCAACTCAGAGCCCGCTGATGTCTCGATCACGGACGCCTCGCTCTCCGAGACCGATATCGATCCGGGCGACACGGTGACCGTCACGGCCACCGCCGTGAACGACGGCGGCTCGTCGGGCGAGGTAACTGCCGATCTTCGAGTGGACGGAGCGACGAGAGGCAGCGAGACCCGCACGCTGGATCCGGACGCAGAGGCCACGATAGAGTTCACCCCGACCTTCGAGGAATCCGGGACGTACGATATCTCGGTCAGCGACGTGGCCGCCGGGACGCTCAACGTCTCCGAGCCGGCGGCGTTCGAGGTGTCGGACGCTCGACTAGAAGATGATACGCTCCTGGCTGGCGACACCGCAGTCGTGTCCGCCGAGGTGACGAACGTCGGCGACACCGAGGGCACGTTTACCGCCGAAGCCGGTGCAACCGGCCAAGACGGGACCAGCGTACGCATCGACAGTCGGTCCGTGACGCTTGCGGGCGGTGATTCAGAGACGATCGAACTGCGCGGACCGGTCGAGCAGGCCGGCGAGTACGACGTGTCGGTCGAGGGGACCGCGGCCGGGACGCTCACGGTGGACGCGCCAGCCGACCCGACGGTCACTGACGCGACGCTCGAGGAGACCGCGGTCGTCGAGGGCGACCGCGTCACGGTCACGGCCACCGTCGAGAACACCGGCGACCGCGAGGGGAGCCTGTCAGTCGTGGTCGCGGCAGACGGGACGACCGAGGTCACCGGCGAGGTGACCGTGCCGGCCAGAGAGCGGCGGACCGAGGAGTTCACCTACACGGCGGCGGAGCCCGGCGAGTACGACGTCGCCGTCAACGACGTTGACGCGGGCACGCTCACCGTTTCAGAGCCGGCCGCCGCCGAGTTCTCGGTGAGGGACGTGACGCTCTCCGACGCCGAGATCGAAGTCGGCGACTCGGTCGACGTCACCGCCGACATCGAGAATACGGGCGACGCGGACGGGACGTACCCCGTTGACCTCATCGTGAACGACGAGGTCAGAGACACCACACGCGTCGACGTCGCCGCCGGCGACACGGAGACCGTCACCTTCAGGCGTTCGTTCGAGACAGCGGGTGACTACGCGGTCGGCGTTGGCGACGCACCGACACAGGAGCTCGAGGTCAATCCGGAGCCCGCGGATATCTCGATCACAGGTGCCTCCCTCTCGGAGACCGATATCGATCCGGGTGACGCAGTGACGGTCACGGCAACCGCCGTGAACGACGGCGGCTCGTCGGGCGAGGTAACCGCGGAACTTCGGGTCGACGGGGTGACGAGAGACAGCGAATCACGTACTCTGGATCCCGGTTCGGAGGCCACGATCGAGTTCACTCCGACCTTCGACGGGTCGGGCACGTACGAAGTCTCGGTCAACGACGTGACCGCCGGGACGCTCGACGTCGCTGAGCCGGCGGCGTTCGAGGTGTCGGACGCTGAGTTGGAGGACGACACCATCTTGGCGGGCGGGGACGCGGTCGTCTCCGCCGAGGTGACGAACGTCGGTGACACCGAGGGCACGTATCGGTTCGAGGCGCGCGCGACGGGAGACGGTACGACCGAGACGCTCGACACGGACTCCGTGACGCTCGAGGGCGGTGAGTCGGAAACGATCGAGCTTCGCGGGAGCGTCGACCGAGCCGGCGAGTACGAGGTGCAGGTCGACCGGGAGACGGCCGGGACGCTGACGGTCGATTCGCCGGCCGAACTGACGGTCACGGACGCGTCGCTCGAGGAAGACGTGGTCTCGGTGAGCGACGAGGTTGCGGTGACGGTCGCCGTCGAGAACACCGGAGACCGTGAGGGGAGCCTTTCGGTCGCCGTGGAAGCCGACGGGGACGAGAGAGCCGCGACAGAGGTGACCCTCGGCCCGGGGGAGAGCACGGAAGAGGAGCTCACCTACACCGCGACTGCGAGCGGCGGGTACGAGATCAAAGCCAACGACGAGGACGCCGGCACGCTCACGGTGATCGAACCGGCGACGTTCCGGACGACGAACGCGGACGTCGAGCCGACGACCGTGCTCGAGGGCGAGTCGGCCGACGTGACCGCCACCGTGGTGAACGTCGGAAGCGAGTCGGGCGTTCACACCGCGACGCTGCGCGTCGACGGCGAGACGGTCGAGAGCGAGGACCGAGTGATCGGCCCCGGTGACAGCGAGACGATCAGCTTCTCACCGACGTTCGAGACGGCGATCGAAGTGGATATCGCCGTCAACGGCGAATCGGCCGGCACGCTGAGCGTCTTGGAGCCGGCGGACGTCTCAGTTCGCGAGACCGAGTTGTCACCGGAGACGATTACCAACGGTGAGTCAGCCACGGTGACGGTCGAACTCGCGAACGACGGCGACGTCGAAGGCGAATTCACGACCCGGCTGCGGAACGGTAACGAGACGCTCGACACCGTCACGCGGACCGTCGGGCCGGACGGGAACGAGGCCGTTCGGTTCGAGCGGACGTTCCAGTCGCCCGGCGAGTACGAACTCGAGGTCAACGACGAGTCGGTCGGCACGCTCGCAGTGCTCGAACCCGCCGACGTGTCGCTCGGCGAGTCGTCCCTCGCGTCGGAGTCCGTCGAGCGCAACGAGTCGATCGAACTCACCGTGGAACTCCGGAACGACGGCGAAGCCACGGGAGCGCAGAACATCGATATCACGCTCGGTGACGGAACTGAGATCCAGCGCACGCCGTCCGTCCCCGACGGCGGAACGACGGTGACGGTCACCCACGCGTACACAGCCACCGGAACGTACACCGTCGCCGTCGACGGCGCCACCGTCGGAACCGTGAACGTCGTCGAGCCGCGTGAGGACGCTCGCTCCGGTGACGCAGGTGGGGGCGGGTCGTCCGAGTCGACCGATCCCTCGGGTTCGTCAGGGGGCTCCGGTTCGTCGGGAACCGGTGGCTCGTCTGGGGCGACCGGCGGGTCAGGCGGCGCTCCGACGACGGATCCGGAGCCCACAGTCGCCCGCTCCGTCTCGAAGGAGGCCGTCGCCGTCGACGTCTCGGGCGCCGACGGCGAACGCTTCGAGGCGGCCGTGGAGCTCGCTGGACCCTCGACGTCGGAGCCAGCCGTCTCGATGAGTTCGTTCGCGGTGGACCCCGCGGGTGAGCGAGACGCGTTCGAGGCGACGGTCGGCCGGCCGACGGCCGAGCCGGACGGGACCGACCCCGTTCCGCACGGCGTGGCGCTGGGATACGTGTCGCTCAACTCGACGCTTGACGAGTCCGAGACGAGCGGAGTGACGCTTCAGTTCAGCGTCGATGAAACGTCGATTCCGGCTGGATTGGGGCCGGAGGACGTCACGGTGATGCGCTACGCCGACGACGGCTGGACGACCGCGAACGTCACCCTTGAGAGAGCGGCCGACGGCCAGACGGCGACGCTGCCCCGGGCGTCGCCCGTCGCGGTGGTCGCGCTCGAGCCCGGCAGCGTCGAGGTCGTCGAGACCGTCGGACCGGCGGACCGGGTTCGCCCCGGCTACGAAACGAGGCTCCGCGTGACGGTCGAGAACACCGGGGACCGCCGAGCGAATCGGACGTTAACCGTCGCGATGGACGGCGAGCCCGTGGCCGAGCGCGAGGTGACGCTCGGGCCGGGACAGAACGAAACCGTCCCGATCGCGTTCGAGCCGCCCGAAGAGGGAACGGTGTCGTTCGAGGGGGACGAGGTCGGTGAGATCACGTTCCTGCGCGAGGCCAACGGGAGCGAGTCGGCGACCGGCGATACCACCGAGGAGGAGACGCCCGGATTCGGTGTGGTCGCCGCGGTGCTCGCGCTCGTGGCGGCGGCGGGATTCGGGGCCCGGAGGCGACGGTGGTAGCCGGCGTGGGTCTGTCGGCCTCGTGTTCTCGAACTCCGGCCGCGGGGGCGTCGGAGCGACCGATCGCGGCGCCCGAAGCCCAACGTTGATACGTTCCGCGTCGGATGCACGAACATGGACCTTCCTCGCGCACCGAAACAGCGGTGGGCGAGGGCGACCCTCGGCCTCTCGCTGCTGTTCGCGGTCGGCGTCGTCGCCTACTTCGCGATCGCCGGGACGCCGCTCAGGGGCGTCGTCCTCGGGGTCGTCGTCCTCGGTGCCGGCTACTGGGAGTATAAAAAGAAGCTCCAGGAAAAGCGGGTGGCGAGGCGGTACGAGGCCGAGGCCGAGGAGCAGCGCCGTGACGGCGGGAACTGACCCGCGGGGCGCTCTCGGAAGCAATTCACGGGGCGCTCTCGGAAGTGATCCGCCGGGCGCACTCCGGAACGATCCGACCCCGTCCCCCGAAAGTCGCCGTCGGAGAGTCCGGGGTTTCATGTGAGTGAGCGGAGATCACACGAGCATGAGCGACGGACGCGAGAGCGTGTCGGACGCGATGGACTGGCTGCTCGATAGCTTCGAAGCGGACGACGCGGTGTCGTACGCTGAGGTGGGCGGCGTGTATCAGGAGAAGACCGACCTCGTCGTCACCGGCGACGGCCCCCGGAACGCGACGGAGTTCACCGAGACCGGCGTGTGGCTCCGCGTCTTCGCCGACGGCGCGGCCGACTACCGCTACACGAACTCGCTGGACGAGGAGGATCTGCGCGACGTTGCCGACCGGGCGATCCGGAGCGGCGAGGTGCTCGCGCAGGAGGAGCCCGGGCGGTTCGACGCCTACACGGTCCACCGGGGGACCCACGGCGGCTGGGCGGACGAGGGGATACACGCCCGCACGCTCGACGAGAAGGTCGCCGCGGTGGAGGAGGGGCTCGCGGCGGCGGACGACCTCGCCCTCGACCGCCGGTGGGCGAACTACACCGACGCGCACGTCGAGGAGGCGGTCGGCACCACGACGGGGAGCGTCGTCCGCACGACGCTCGACCGGGCGGGAGTCGACTTCAGCCTCTCGCTCGACGACGGACCGAAGGTGAGCCGCCACGCCGGATCGACCGCGGGGGCGGCCTTCCTCGCCGAGATGCGGGACGCGTTCGCGGCCGCCGCCGCCGACGCTCGCTCGCTGTCGGGCGCCGATCCGGTCGACGCGCCGGCCGGCGAGACGACGGTCGCCTTGAGTCCGGCGGCGGCCGGCCAGCTGTTCCACTTCGTGTCGCACTACCTCGAGACCGACACCTGCTACATGGGGATGAGTCCCTACGCCGTCGGTGACCGGATCGGTCCCGACGACCTCGATATCGAGGATGCGGTCCACGCGGGCTCCTGGGCGGCGCGCGCCTACGACGCCGAGGTGAAGCCGACCACGCCGACGCGGCTGGTCTCGAACGGGCGGATCGAGCGGCGGCTCCACAACACCACCACCGCTGCGGAGGAGGACGCCTATCCGGCGGGCAACAGCGTGCCGAGCCTCGGGTTCACCGAACCGCCGCGGATCCACGCCCGGCATCTCGAGGTCGCCGCCGGCGACGCCGACACCGAAGCGCTCCGCGAGGGCGCCGACGTGTACGTCGAACGGTTCGGCAAGCCGTGGTTCCGCGACGAGTTCGAACGGGTCCAGCGGGAGGGGTTGTTCCCGGCGAGCGCCCTCTACGCGAGGGACATCGACCGGAAGAGCGAGGACCGACCCGACTGCGGTTCCGCGGCGTTCCCGGTCGCCGAGGCGTACCGGCTCGACGGCGGGGAGCGGGCCGGTCGCCTCGACGGGCTCGCCGTGGACTACACGCCCGAGGTGTTGGAGACGATCTCGCGGATCGGCGGCGCTCGCGAGACGGTGACCGGCGTCTGCGAGAAACACAAGTCGCGGCTCCCGTTCGCGGTGACCGCGCCGGGCGTCCGACTGACGGCGCCGCTCCGCGAGAAGGCGTAACGGGGTTAGTCGTCCGCCGGCGTCGACTCGGCTCCCTCGCCGGCTTTCGCCGCGGTCGGGCTCCCTTCGAGCTCCTCGTATGGGTCGTACCCCTCCGCGCTCTCGTAGAGGTGACAGGCGACCTCCTGTTCGAACGCCGTCTTGGCTTCGAGCGGCGGCACCACCTGATCACAGACGTCGCCGATGTAGTCGGGACACCGCTCTTTGAACCGGCAGCCGGTCGGGATGTCGACGACGTCGCCGACCTCCCCTTGGAGCTCGACGCGCTCCCGGCCCACCGAGGGGTCGGGGACGGGGACCGCGTTGATGAGCGCCTGAGTGTACGGGTGCTGGGGGTTCTCGATGACCTGATCGGTGGGCCCCTTCTCGACGATCTTCCCCATGTACATGATCGCCAGCCGGTCGCACATGTGCCGGAGCAGCGAGAGGTCGTGGCTGATGTAGACGACGGAGAGGCCGAACTCGTCGGTCATCCGGTCGAGAAGCGAGAGGACGCCCGCACGGAGGCTCACGTCGAGCATCGACACCGGCTCGTCGGCGACGATGAAGTCCGGGTCGAGCACGAGCGCTCGCGCGATGGCGACCCGCTGGCGCTGGCCGCCCGACAGCTCGTGGGGGTACTGGTTGAAGTACTGTTCCGGCGGGAGCAGCTCCGCGAACTCCAGGGCGCGCTGGACCCGCGCCGTCTCGTTGCGGATGTCGTGGATCCGCAGCGGCTCGGCGACGGTGTCGTACACCGTCATCCGCGGGTTCAGGCTCTCGAAGGGGTCCTGGAAGATCATCTGCGCGTTCTGCCGGAACCGCTTGATCTCGGCGTCGCTCGCCTCGGAGAGCCGCGTGTCGTCGTAGACGATGTCGCCGGCGGTCGGCTCGTGGAGCTTCACCATCGACATCCCGGTCGTGGTCTTCCCGCAGCCCGACTCGCCCGCCAACCCGAGCGTCTCCCCCTCGCGGAGCTCGAAGCTCACGCCGTCGACCGCGTGGACGTAGTCGGCGCCCCCGCCGCCGAACGACTCCATCAGGCTCGCGATCCAGCCCTGATTGACCTTGAAGTGTTTCTTCAGGTCCTCGACTTCGAGGAGGACGTCGTCTCCGCTCATTCTTCGACACCACCGTCGGTGGCGGCGGCCGTCTGATTCCACGTCCCGGGGTCGTCGGCGTACGGCCGAAGCTCGGTGTCGATCTCGTCGGCGTAGTGACAGTACGACCGGAGGCCGTTCTTGTAGTGCGCTTCGGGCTCTTCCTCCCGGCACCGGTCGGTCGCCATCGGACAGCGCTCGGCGAACCGGCACCCCTGCGGCGGGTCGATCAGCTCCGGCGGGTACCCCGAGATGGAGAGGAGGTCCTGGTTGCTCTGCCGGATGTTCGGGAACGCGCGCTTCAGCCCGATCGTGTAGGGGTGATACGGCTTGTCGAATATCTCCTCGACCGGGCCCTCCTCGGCGACCTTCCCGGCGTACATCACGATGACGCGGTCGCAGGTCTCGGCGACGACGCTCACGTCGTGCGTGATGACCAGCATCGAGGAGTTGATCTCCTCTTGGATCGAGCCGATCCGCTTGAGGATCTGGTCTTGCATGATGACGTCGAGCGCCGTGGTGGGCTCGTCGGCCAGCATCAGCGACGGTTCGAGCGCGAGCGCCATCGCGATCATGGCGCGCTGTCGCATCCCCCCGGAGAACTGGTGGGGGTAGTCGTCGGCGCGCTCCGGGTCCAACCCGACGAGCTCGAACATCTCCGTGACGATCTCCTGGGACTCCACCCGGCCGGTGCCGGGGCGGTGCGTCTCGATCGCCTCGACGATCTGCTCGCGGATGGTGTACACCGGGTCCAGCGAGTTCATCGCCGACTGGGCGATCATGGATATCTCCTCCCACTTGAGGCGGCGCCGCTGGGGTTCGGGCAGCTCCGTCAGGTCGTCCCCCTTGAAGTTGATGCTCCCGTTGTTGATGTAGCCGGCGTCGGGGAGGATCCCGATTATCGCCTTCGCGAGGGTGGTCTTCCCGCAGCCCGACTCGCCGACGATGCCGAGGTTCTCTCCCTGTTCGAGTTCGAAGGAGACGCCGTCGACCGCCTGTGCCGGCCCGTCTTCGGTCTCGTAGTATACTTCGAGGTCTTCGACTTCAAGTTGGCTCATTGTAGTTTGGGGTTCGTGATCTCTTCGTAGCCGCGGCCGATGAGGAAGCCGCTAATGACGAGCAGGCCGATGCAGATTCCCGGCGGCACGAACCACCACCACGCCCCGAACGAGAGCGCGGAGTAGGCGCGGGAGGCCTGCAGCATCGTCCCCCACGAGACCGTGTTGGGGTCACCGAGACCGATGAAGGAGACGCCGGCCTCGGCGAGGATGGCCCACGCGATCCCGAACGAACCGTAGAGGAACGTCATCGGGAGGACGTTGGGCGCGAGGTGTCTGCTGATGATGTGCCAGTCGCTGGCCCCGGCGACCTCCGCGGCCTTCACGAACGGGCGTTCGCGGAGCGACAGCGACTGCGAGCGGATGACGCGTGCGGTCGAGCGCCACTGGAGGACGATCAGCGCGAGGATGATGTTCCAGAGGTTCGGCCCCAGCACCGCGACGAGGACGATGACCGTCGGGAGCAGCGGCATCCCGTAGAGGAAGTCGACGAGCCGCATCAGGGCGTCGTCCACCTTCCCGCCGTAGTAGCCCGCGACGAGCCCGACGAGGGTACCGATCCCCGCGGTGAACACCGCGGCGATGAGTCCGACCATCAGCGCCGCGCGCGTACCGTACACGAGCTGGCTGAAGATGTCGAAGCCCTCGGCCGTCGTCCCGAGGAGGTACTCGGACTCCGCGCCGAGCAGCGAGGGCTCCACCCACTTGTCGATGAGGACCCCGGCGTCGCCTTGGTACTGCCGCTGGAGCGGCGCGTGCGTCGCGATGTACGGCGCGAAGATGGCGATGAGGACGAACCCCGCCACCGTGAGCATCGAGAGCCTGACCGACAGCTCGTCGGTCAGCATGCCCCAGTGTTCTCGGAGGGTCTCCCGCCAGAGGCGGAGCGTTCGCTGCCACTTGTTGACCTCCGTGTCGGTGCTGGTGTCGTCGAGGTCGGTGAATATCGACTGGCTCGATTGTTCTTTTTGGGCCATTGGTCTAGTCGTAAGTCACCCGCGGGTCGAGGTAGCCGTACGCGAGGTCCGCGACGAAGTTCAGGAAGATGATGGTCGACGCGAGCACGATGAACGTCCCCTGCGCGACGGGGAAGTCGCGCCTGAGGACCGCACGGACCATCTCCCGACCGATACCGGGCCACGCGAACACCGTCTCGATGAGGACGCTCCCCCCGACGGCGTACCCGAGGGCGATCGCCGCCGCCGTGATGATCGGCAGGAGGGCGTTGCGGGCGGCGTGTTTGAACATGATCGTCCGCTCTTTGAGTCCCTTCGCACGGCAGACGTCGATGAAGTCCTCGGAGAGCACCTCGAGCATGCTCGACCGCATGATCAACAGCGGGTATCCCATGTAGTAGAACGCGAGCACCGCCGCCGGGGCGACGAGGTGACGGACGAAGTCCATCGTGAACACCATGTCGAAGAACCCGGTGCTCTGCCCGCCGGTCCCGAGACTGGTCATCCCGCTCATCGGGATGATGTTGAAGGTCGCGCCGAAGATCCAGAGCACGATGAGGCCGACGTAGAACGTCGGCACGCTGCGGGCGGTCAGGGCGGTGATGACCGTGCTCCGCTCGAAGCGGGAGCCGCGGTACCACCCCGAC
>Ga0207753_1000096_pt1 | contig 33724 bp, 30 predicted proteins | sample PonA233FremontCA_2_FD_187273 | JGI IMG/M metagenome (GOLD analysis project Ga0207753, IMG submission 187273) | Salt pond sediment microbial community from Fremont, CA, USA - Pond A23 Sediment 3 (SPAdes) | ecosystem: Environmental > Aquatic > Non-marine Saline and Alkaline > Saline | place: USA... | reverse complement strand
CCACGCCTCCAGTCAGACTACGGAAATCTACTCGCACCTTTCGTCCAGCGCCGTCGAGGAGGCAATGGAAGAGACCTTTGCAAAATAGCCCCGGAGGGACCTCCATTTAGTCCCCACTATAGTCCCCATAGATTTGCTTTGCCATTCATTTCTGTTCGTCTACGTGCGACTGAAGAAGATCGGAAGGAAAAAGGGCAAAGAGGCCCTCATCCGCCATAAGTGCCGATTGTGAGAGCTGAGAGCCCATTTTCGGACTGTGCCCGAGGAGGGACTTGAACCCTCACGTCCTTGCGGACAACGGATTTTGAATCCGTCGCGTCTGCCAATTCCGCCACTCGGGCAGGAGGGGGCCAAACGGACATGATGGAGGGGCCGCTCGGCTGGCCCTTTCGCTCAATTCATAGGGCAGCCCCTCGTTCCCACGTCCGGGCACGCTCAGGCCTCCATCTCGGCGTAGTGGTTGTGGAAACGAATAATGGCCTGAATGCCCTGCTGGAAACGGTCGAGGCCAAAGTGTTCGTTGGGGGAGTGGATCGCGTCGGAGTCGAGCCCAAAGCCCATGAGCACACTGTCGAGCCCCAGGTGCTGCTGGAAGTCCGCCACGACGGGGATCGTGCCGCCGTTGCGCACGAAGACGGGCTCGGTGCCGCGCACCTCCCCCATGGCGGTTTTGGCCGCTTGCATCGGCGGGGCAGACCGGTCGACGAGCACCGGATCCCCGCCGTGCAGCCGCCGCATCGAGAACTGCATGGTGTCCGGCACCGCCGCCTCCAGGTGGGCCTCCAGCTTGTCGTAAACGTCCTCCACCTGCTGGTCGGGCACGAGGCGCATCGAGAGCTTGGCGTGGGCCCGAGATGGGAGGACAGTTTTGGCGCCCTCATCGGTGTAGCCGCCCCAGATCCCGTTGACGTCCAGCGTGGGGCGGGCCGACAGGCATTCGAGCGTGGTGTAGTCGCCCTCCGTGCGGACGGCGTTGATGTCGAGGGCGTCCCGCCAGGCCTGTTCGTCGAATGGAAGGTCGGCGTACGTCTTCCGCTCGGCCTCCGTCAGGTCCTGCACGTCGTCGTAGAAGCCGGGAATCGTGATGCGGTGATCGTCATCGTGCAGGCCCGCAAGAATGCGGCTGAGCGCATTACATGGATTGTCCACGGCCCCGCCGAAGTTGCCGGAGTGGAGGTCGCGGTTGGGGCCTCGAAGTGTAATCTCGGCGTAGGCCAGCCCGCGCAGCCCGTACGTGATGGACGGCGTGTCCGGCGAGAACATGGCCGTGTCAGAGATGAGCACGACGTCTCCGCCGAGCCGACTCCCGTTCGACTGGACGTACGCCCCCATGGCCATCGAGCCGGACTCCTCCTCGCCCTCGATGATGTATTTGAGGTTCACGGGCAGGTCTCCCTCCGCCGACAGGTACGCCTCGGCGGCCTTCACGTGCATGAACATCTGTCCCTTGTCGTCGCACGCCCCCCGAGCGTAGAGATTTCCGTCGTGCTGGGCCGGCTCGAAGGGGTCCGTGTCCCACTCCTCCAGGGGGTCCGGGGGTTGGACGTCGTAATGGCCGTAGACAACGACCGTAGGCTTCGCCGGATCGGTGATGTGCTCGGCGTAGACGAGGGGGTGGCCGTCGGTCGCAATGATCTCGGTGTACTCCATCCCAATGCCGTCGAGGTGGTCGGCGAGCCACGCGGCGGCCCGCTCTACCTCGTCGTCATAGGCGGAGTCGGTGCTGACCGACGGGATGCGGAGAAGGGTCTTGAGTTCGTCGACGAACTGATCGGCGTGCGTCTCGGCGTAGGTGAGGGCGGTGTCCATGGAGGAGGGGTGTTGCGGAGAGCGGCGGTCGAAAGGCCGGACGCGAGGGCATTCCGGCCGTGGATTCAGAGGGGGCGAAGATTTAGAAGAGCATCGAAGGGGAGGATACAAGAACGGCGCAAGCATGTCCAGTGGGGCGCCACACCGTTCTGAGTGTCGGCACCCCCGTCTCGCCGCCGGGCCGTCATGGGGCGTGCACGGCGTGCAGCAGGAGACGCGGGCTCTCGTCGGGGCTGTAGCGGCCCCCGTCGTAGTCCCCGAACAGCTCTACGACGTCGAGTCCCACCCGGGCGTACATCGCCGTCAAGTCGGACAGGGTGTAGAGGCGGACGCTTTCCTCGAAGGTGTCTATCTGACCGTCGTGGTGGATGGTGATCGTTTTGTTTACGCGGCCGTCTTCAATCCAGCGGTCCTGGTAAACGGTGTGCCCGTCTGGGGTCTCGTGCTCGGAGGCGCCCAACGACTCGGCAACGTAGGGCGCATTCAGGAAGTCCTGCAAGAACCAGCCGCCGGGACGGAGGGCTGTCGCCATGGCGTCGAGGGCACGCTCGTTCTCGGCATCCGTGTCGAAGTAGCCGAAGGAGGTAAACAGGTTGACGACCCCATCGGCACACCCGTCGCAGACCGGGGTGCGCATGTCGCCCACCTGAAAGGAAACGTGATCGGCGAGGCCGTTGTCGGCGGTTCGCGAGCGCGCCGCCGCGACGGCCTCCTCTGAGAGATCGAGGCCCGTCACGTGGTAGCCGCGCCGGGCGAGGACACGGGCGTGGCGGCCCCGGCCACAGCCGATGTCGAGAATGTGGGCCCGGGGGGATGGGGCGACTTCTCGCTCGATCAGGTCCACCATCCGCTCGGCCTCTGTCTCGTCCCGGTGATCGTACACGTGCGTGTACGCGTCGCTCCAGAACCAGTCTTCGTACCAGGCCATGGTGGGAGAAGATGGGGCCGAGGGGACAAAACGGCGTGACAACGGGCCTAGTCGTCGCCAAGGGCCTCCTCGTAGGGAGAGATGACCTCTTCCACAGGGCGCGCGTCCGGATACCAGCTCACGATCTTACGGACGACCTCGTCGAGCAGGGCGTCGGGGCAGGAGGCCCCAGAGGTGAGCAGCACGTCGACCGGGGGATCGTCGGCGGGAAACCAGTCTTCCGTCGATACCTCCTCCTGGACGTGCACGTCGAAGTGTTGAATCTCGGATGGGGCGTCGAACTCCTCGGCGTCCCGGATGAAGTAGGTGGGCATGTGCTCCTCGCACAGTTCCACGAGGTGGCTGGTGTTCGACGAATTGTAGCCCCCGACGATGATCCCAAGGTCGGCCCCGTCTTCGATGAGGGCCTGCGTCGCATTCTGGTTTTCCGTGGTGGCGTAGCAGAGCGTGTCGCTCGTGTCGGCGAAGTGCTCCTCCACGTCGGCCTCGCCGTAGCGGTCGGTCAGCGCGTCCCGCATGAGGTCGGCAATCGCGGCGGTCTCCTCTGCCAGCATGGTCGTCTGATTCACCACGCCGAGCCGGCGGAGGTCGGTCTCGGGGTCGAAGTCCTCCGAGTACTTGTCCTCGAAGTAGTCGTAGAAAAACGCGGTGTCCTTCTCGCCCCGGATCACCTTTGCCAGCTCTTGGGCCTCGTCCATGTCGCGCACGACGACCACCGGGCCGTCCTCCTTGGCATGGGAAAAGGTTGCGCGCGTCTCCTCGTGGTAGCGCTTGCCGTGGACCACAATCGAGTAATCGTCGTCCCCAATCTGGGCACTCTTGCGCCACACCTTTTCGACAAACGGGCAGGTCGTGTCGTACGCCTCGGTGTCGACGCCCTGCCGTTCGAGCTCCTGCTCCACCTCCAGCGTGGTGCCAAAGGCAGGAACGATGACCACATCGTCAGGCCCCAGCTCGTCGAAGGGGATCAGCTGCTCGCCCTTCGTGGTGCGCAGAAACTGGATGCCCCGTTCCCGAAGGTCATCGTTCACGTGGGGGTTGTGGATCATCTCCGAGAGCAGAAAGATCCGCTTGTCAGGGTTTTCCTCTAGGGCCTCGTAGGCGATCTCGATGGCCTGCTCGACCCCAAAGCAAAACCCGAAGTGTCGGGCGATCTTGAAGCGCACCGGACCGAAATCGATCACCGAAGGCTCAAGGTCTTTCTTGCGCGGATCGGTGGCCTGCCGCGCGTCCTTCACCGTTGAGATGATCGGACTCTCGTAGAAGGTCGGGACGTCAAACTGTCGCATGGGCACATGGGCATCGCGGGAGAGAGCGCACATTCCGTCCGGTCGTACGAGAGGGGGCCGGCGGTGATTCGGACGGGGCAAATGTGGAGGGCATGAAGGAGGAACAACCGGACGTGGGGTGCGCATGAGTGGCGAACCGTCCGCCCGATCTCATTCGGGGGGCGGAGCGCAGCCTCTTTCCCGTCCGTGTACGCACCCGTGAGCACCCCCCAAGCCCGCATCGAGGCCATTGCCAACGCCGCCGCGGAGTGGCGAGAGCCGGACCATCCGCCCCGCAAGTCGGCTGTTGCCGACACCCTCCAAGCCCCCAACCGCTGGACGGAGGAGGCGCTCGACCATGCCCTCAACCGGTGGATGCAGCGCCTCACGCCGGAGGCCCTTGCCGATTGGCTCGGCGACGGGGCCCCTGAGACCCCGACAACCGTGGGGGTTTTGCACGGACCCTCCGGGCCGCTCGTGGGGCTCCGAGACGCTGTGGCGGTGTGGGCCGAAGGGCATGCGTATCTCGGGCACACGGCGAAGGCTTCGCCCGCCCTGCTTCCGGCCTTTTCGCGGGCCGTCGTGGACCGGGCCGACAACATTGACGCGGAGTTTGTTGGAAAAGAGCCACTCCTTGAGCGTGCCACCGCCGTGATGGCGCAGCCCGCCCGAGAGGGGGCCGACGCGGTCCACGAGGCGTGCGACGCCCACGGCATTGCTCCGGAGCATCGGCTCGTGCGCCCGTCGCAGGTCGTCGTGGCGGTTCTCGATGGACACGAGGGTGACGACGCTCAGGGGGGGCTGGCGGAGGACGCGCTGCTCTATGACGGCGGCGGGCACCGGCGGCTCGCACTCCTGTGGGCCCCAGTCGATCTGCCACCAGACCCGTATCTCGAGGCGATGGCGCGCTTTCGGGGCGTCTTCCCGGCGCACGAAGACACGCCGGGGGCCCTCCAGATGCAGAAGGCGTTTCTCGAGGCCCGCGACGCGCCCCACGCTCACGCCGAAGGGCTCGAGTTTCTAATGAGTCGGGGCGAACCAGACGTGCCGAGTCCCGAGGGGCACATCCGGTGGGCGGAGTATGAAGACCTCGATACGGTGGCCCAATGGATTGAAGGGCACCGATCGGCCCTCGCTGCCGTCGTGGCCCGGAAGCCGCTACACGACCAGCTGCCCGAGGCCTGGCCCCTCCGCACCCCGGGCGATCTCCATCTCCCCCCCCTCATGGACGAGTCGGGGCATGCCATCGTGGACGTTCTCCGGGCCCTGCGCTGACGCTACCGCGCCTCCAGGTGGTCGGCCAGAATGGCCTCCACGTCCGGCTTCACGTGGCTCCAGTCCACGGTGGGGGCTTTCGATACGGTGACAAACTGGGGCGTGATGAACACGTCGTCCACGCCCGAGACCGAAAACAAGCGGTGAGCAAGCGGGTCGCCGTCGGCCTCCTCCGCCGACGAGTACGCGGCCATGCCGTCGTCGACGAACGGCCCCTCATCTGTCGTGAACTTGAGGCTGTTCGGGTTCGGAGTGGGTTCCGCCTGGGGGGTGGCCATGGGCGTGCCGGAGCTAAGGTTGAAGGAGACGCAACTGTTTCCGGAAAACGCGAGGCATACGGGCGAGTTCACGACGGAACGACCGCCGGGGTTGTACGGTGAATTCACTTGCGTCTTCCGAAAAATATGGTATTTTGCGGCCCTTCACCTGTCACCCCTGTACTGCTCTGATTAGGTCATGGAGTCCCTTGACGACCGACCGTCGGCCCCGAATGCCGAACGTCCTGTGGAAGACGCGCCCGAGGGCGGCAAGGTGCGTCGCATCGCGGCCCACACGCAGGGGCTCTTCGCGGATCTGCGGGAGTGGATGGACCTGCGGGTCGACCTCGCGATTTTGGAGATGGAGGAGCGGCTCGACGCGTTCAAGAACGACCTGGCCCTCGGGCTCACGGTCGCCGTGTTCGCCTTCTTCGCCGCGTTCTTTTCGTTGACGACTGTGGCGCTGGGGGTCGGATGGCTGCTCGGGCACCCGTTCTGGGGCTTTCTTGCGGTATCGGTGGCGCTCCTCCTGATCATCGTGGCCCTGCGTGTGATGAAACCTGCCCTGATGCCGCCGTCCAACCTGCTGGACTCCCTCCGCGGAGAGCGGGCCGCACCGGACGAAGGGCCCTCGGCCCGTCCTGCCTCGGCCGCGGTGGATGAAGAGGACGCCGCCCAGCCGCGCGCGTCCACCTCCTCCACATCCAGCGTGGAGACGTAGTGGGGGCCTGGGCGCCCGCGGGCTCTTTTCGATCACTCTGTTCTACGCTCCCCTTTCCCCATGGACTCGGACTCAACCAGAGCGGACGTGGAGGCGCGCCTCCGAGAAACGGCGGACGCCATGGCCGATCGCTTTGACTCGCTTCAGGAGGAGGTGTCCACCACCGGGACCTCGCTGCGCGACTGGATTGTTCAGAACCCCCTGAAGAGCGTCGGCGGCATGCTGGCAGCCGGCGTGGCGGTGGGGGCGCTCTTCGGCGGCGGCCGCTCGCGACGCCCCGAGCACGCGGAGCTCTTGGATCAATACATCGACGCACTCCGCACGGAGGTCGAAGAGGCGATGGCGACGGGCGATACGCCGGGCGAGGCGGTAGAAAAGGCGCTGCGAGGGCGCGCCCCCCTCGTGGTATACCGGGGAGACGAGGAGACGTCGTCGACGGCCTCCGGTTCCGGCGGCAGTTTCCTGGGCGACAGCCTCGGCTTCGTGGTGCGCCTCGTGGCCCGCGAGGTGATTCGCGATCAGATCTTCTCTTGGCTCGGGGACACCGACGCGGAGGGGCTCGACGAGGAATTGTTTGAGTGAGGGGCAGGCCTCCGTTTCCGACCGCTTTTTTGCACGACCAACCGACACACATGCGATTGATTATCTTTGGCCCTCCGGGGGCTGGCAAAGGCACGCAGGCGGGACTGCTGGGCGAGCGCCACGGGATCACCCAGATCTCGACCGGGGACATCCTTCGAGACGCCATGGCCCAGGAGACCGAACTGGGCAAGAAGGCAAAATCCTACATCGATGCGGGCGACTTGGTGCCAGATGCTCTGGTCCGAGACCTCGCGGAACAGGCCATCGCGGACGAGGGCTACGACGACTTCGTGCTCGACGGGTACCCACGCACCGATCAGCAGGCCGAATGGCTGACCGAATTCTTGGACGAAAATGGGACCCCGCTCGACGCCGTCCTCAGCATGGAGGTGCCCGACGACGCGCTCGTCCGCCGACTGAGCCGGCGCCGGGTCCACGACGAAACGGGAGAAACCTATCACCTGGACCACGACCCGCCGCCCGAAGACGTGGATCCCGACCTCATCGTCCAGCGCTCCGACGATGAGCCAGAGACCATCCGAAACCGACTTGAGGTGTACCGGGAGGAAACCGAGCCGCTGGCGTCATACTATGAGGACCGTGACCTGCTCGTCTCGGTCGATGGGACCGGCGAAATTGAGGAGGTGTTTGGGCGCATCGAAGAGGCGCTCGACGCCCTCGAGCGCTAGGGCGTCCGCTGGATGGCTCCGCTGAGCACACTGGTCGACTTCCACTGTCTGATGGCTCCCTCTACAAAACGTGTGTCGTCCGAGGAGCACGTAGCGGCGCTGCGGACGCGCATCGACGACGCTCTGCCCCGGGTGGTCGACGGCCGATCGCCCGCCTCCCTCTACGACGCCGTGGAGCACGTACTGCGGGCCGGGGGGAAGCGGGTGCGCCCCATTTTGCTCCTCCTGGTGGCCGAGGCGTACGGCGCGTCCGTCGACCGGGCCCTGCCGGCCGCCCTCGCCGTGGAGGTCTTTCACAACTTCACGCTCGTGCACGACGACCTGATGGACGAGGACGACGAACGGCGGGGCGGGGCGACGGTGCACGTGAAGTGGGACCCCGGCACGGCGGTCCTCGCAGGGGACCTCATGATGGGCTTGTCCTACGACCTTCTGGGCCAGGTCGACGGGGCGGACGTGGAGGCGCTTCATGCGGTCTACCACCCCATGGTGGAAAGGCTCTGCGCCGGGCAGGCCCTCGATGCCTCGTTTGAGACCGAGGAGGCAGTCACCGTGGCGTCGTACCTGGACATGATCGACCAAAAAACTGGAGCGCTTCTGTCGGCGGCCTTCAAGCTGGGCAGCGTCCTCGGGGGGGCACCGGCATCGGAGCGCGCCCGCCTCGGCACGGCGGGGCGGCTCGTGGGACGGGCCTTTCAGATTCAGGACGACCTGCTCGACCTCATCGCCGACGACGAGGAGTGGGGCCGTGGGGTGGGGGGCGACCTCGTGCAGGGCAAAAAAACGTTCTTGACCCTGCGGGCGCTGGAACGGGCCGAGGGGGAGGAGCACGCCTGGTTCGCCCGCCTGGTGACCGACGGAGGCCTGCCCCGAGCGGACGTGCCCGAGGCCCGCGACCGGATGGCCGACCTTGGCATTTTTGAGGAGGCCCGGGCGGCCGTCCGCACCTACACCGAACAGGCCCACGACCATCTGGACCCCCTTCCGGACACGGCCGCGACCGAGGCGCTTCACTGGCTCCTCGATCGCCTGCAGGCCCGCGAATATTGATTCGGGTCGGGGCTGCGCTGCCCTGTCCGCCGCCGAACTCTGACTGGATGTCGACGTGCGGATCGCCCCCGTCGCCCCGCTTTCACCGCCCATGATTGAGCGTACGGTCACCATCCGCAATCGGGCCGGCCTGCATACGCGGCCCGCATCGATGCTCGTCAAGACCGCGTCTCGGTTTGACGCGGAGGTATACCTGCGTCGAGACAACTACGAGATCAACGGAAAAAGTGTCATCGGGGTCATGACCCTGGCCGCCGAGCAGGGCGCGACGTTAACGCTCGTCGTGGACGGGACAGACGAGACGGAAGCCGCCGACGCGCTCGAGGCGCTGTTCGAAGATGGGTTTGGGGAAGAGATGTAGGCCGTCTGTCCCGGCGCAGGACCGGGCTCCGTGCAAGCCGCCGACACCGCCCAATTATTGCTGTTATGGACGAACCGTCTACGGACGTGCCGGGCGACGACGAACGCATCATCGAGGGCACGGGCGCAGCGCCCGGCGTTGCCGTGGGGACTGCGTACCGTCACGAGGCGTCTGCACCGCGCGTGCATCATGGTGCCATCGCGCCGGATGAAGTAGACGCGGAGCTGGACCGCCTGGCCAACGCCGTGCAACGGGCCGAGCAGGAGCTGGAGACGGTTCGCACGCTGGCCCCGGACGCCCTGGCGGCGGACACCGATGCCATCTTTGAGGCACAGGCCTTGATGCTGCGCGACGAAGATGTCCTCCAGGCCATCCGGCAGCGGATTCGGGAGGAGAAGGAACCGGCGGGGACGGCGGTGCAGGAGGTGTTGGGGGCCCATCGGGAGCGCCTCGAAGAAAGCGACGACGCGCAGCTACGCACCGGGGCCGACGACCTTCTAGAGGTGGAGCAGCGACTGCTTCGGGCCCTGCGCCGGAGCACCACGATGGCTCACATTGGTGCTCAGTCGGTAGTGGTGGCTGAGGACCTGACGGCCACAGACCTCCTTCGCTTTCATCAGCACGATCTGTTGGGCGCGGTCACCGCCCAAGGCGGCCCCGCCTCTCACGCGGCCATCGTCGCCCGGGCGCTTGGGCTCCCGTTCCTCGTCGGGGCCGGGGAGGCGCTGCAGGCGGTGGCGTCGGGGGAGCGGGTTATCGTCGATGGGACCGAGGGCCGCCTGGTCGTTCAGCCCCGGGCCGCCACCGTCGAGGAGTATCGGCAGCGGTCGGCCGACACATCGCCGCCGATGGGGAGGGGGACGGAGAAGACGGGTCGTCCCCTTCAAACCACCGACGGCCATCCAGTGACGCTTCGGGCCAACGTGGGGCTGGAGGCGGAGCTCGACCGTCTCCGGTCTGGACCCGGGGACGGCATTGGGCTTCTCCGCACCGAGCTGTTTCTGCGGGCAAAGGGCGATCCGCGAGCGGTCCCCGAAGAGCAGCAGGTGGAGCTGTACCGAACCGCTGCGGAGGCTGCTGGAAGTGCAGGGGCGACCATTCGCCTCCTGGATTTGGGAGACAAGGACCGGGGGCCGGGCCGGGCTGCGGGGGCGCCCGAGAACAATCCAGTCTGGGGGTGGCGAGGCCTGCGCATGCTTCTGGACCGGCCCGATGAGCTCCTGCGCCCGCAGCTGCGGGCCCTCCTGCGGGCCAACCAGGAAGGCGAGCTTCGGGTTCTGCTCCCGATGGTTACGGACGTCGCGGAAGTGCGACGCGTGCGGCAGATGATGGACGAGGAGAGCGATCGCCTCACAGAAGACGGTGTGCCCCACGACTCCAACCTTCCCCTCGGCATAATGGTAGAGGTGCCCGCCGCGGCCCTGCAGGCCCCTGCCTTCACCGAGCTTGTGGACTTCTTTTCTGTCGGCACCAATGACCTTACGCAGTATGTCCTGGCGGCGGATCGAGGCAGCGGCCGGTCCACTGTGCGGCACGATGCGCTGCACCCAGCCGTTCTTGGGCTGATTCTGCGCGTCGTGGAGGCGGGCCGGATGTCTGGCTGTCCGGTCGAAGTCTGTGGGGAAATTGCGGGCGATGTGCAGGCGGTGCCGGTGCTCCTGGGGCTTGGGGTCGACACCCTCAGCGTCTCACCCCCGTCGCTCCCCGGGGTTCGCCGGATCATCCGGTCGGTCGGGTACGACGCGGCCAAGGCCCTCGCCCGCGACGTCCTGCAGGTGGACGACGCACAGGCGGTGCGCCGCCGGGCCCGAGCCTGGATCGACACCCATCTGTCGCCGGCCGAGACGGCCGGCTCGCAGGACGAGAACGCCCGGGACCCGACTGCCTCCGATTGATAATGTGCGGCGGCGCCAAGATCACGTCAGGTTCGTTCGGGCCCCCTCGTCTGTCACGACTCTTCCCGTCACTTCCAATTTCAAGACCATGTCCGACTCCATCCTCGACCGCGTAAAGGAAGACCTCACCGATGCCATGAAGGCGCAGGACGACGTGCGTCGGCGGTCCCTGCGATCCCTCCGGGCGGCCCTCGCCAACAAAGAGATCGAACAGCGCCAGGGGGGCGACGAAGAGACCCTCAGTGCGCAGGAGGAACTGGCGGTCGTTCAGAAACAGGTGAAGCAGCGCCGTGACTCGATCGAGCAGTACGAAGAGGCCGGGCGGGACGACCTGGCGCAGAAAGAGCGGGCGGAAATCGAGGTCCTCGAGACGTATCTGCCGGACCGACTGAGCGACACCGAACTGGCCGAACGCCTCGACGCCATCATCGACGACGTGGGGGCCACCTCGATGGCCGACATGGGGCCGGTCATGGGACGCGCCATGGACGAGCTGCGTGGACGGGTCGACGGTAATCGCGTGCGAGAGATGGTGCAAGACCGCCTCTCGGGCTAATTTTGTCTTTGGGGGCCTCCCCCAGAGAGGCCGAGGGGAACATGAAGGCCCCTGCGCCTGGAGCCTGTTTTCTCGCCCCTCAGGCCAGGTCGGGCTTCGGTGCTCCGCACGGTGAACCATATCGCCGCAGACCGCTTTACATCGCTGCACTTTTTCTTCATCTTTTGTGCGCGGTCCCACACCCAGTGCACCGGCGGTGTTGACATGCTGACTCTGCTCGACTGGTTCATTCTTGTCATTCTTCTCGCGGGACTGATCCGCGGGTATCTGGTGGGGGCCGTGCGTCAGGTGGCCAGCCTGCTCGGGCTCGTGGTCGCGCTTCTTTTTTCCGTAGAGTTTATGGGAGCGATGGGGACGCTCATCGTGGAAAGCCTGGGCCTTGCGTCGTCTGTCGCCCCACTCGCCGGGTTCACAGTGCTGTTTCTAGGGGTATACCTTCTGTTTCTTGTCCTGGCCCGACTTCTGGAGCAGCTATTCGACACCCTGTCCCTCTCGGTTCTGAACCGGGCCGCTGGAGGAGCGGTCGGCGGGGTGAAGGCCGCGCTACTCCTGAGCCTCCTCTTTCTGGTGCTTGCGGGCCTGGAGCTTCCGGAGAAGGAGACGCGGAACGACTCGGCTCTCTACCGCCCAGTCGCACAGCTCCTGCCCGAGACGATCGAGGCGACTGAGGACTGGTTCCCGGCGGCCAAGCGAGCGGCCGACCAGCTGGGGCGCCAGGTGCGGTCTCGGGTGGACCCTGTGCCTGGATCGTCTGAGCCCGAGGGGGAGCGGTCGAGCCCGTATTCCGACGTTTGGTGAGCCCCCCGCCCGGTCCGCCCCAGGAAGAGCCCTGTACTGCCCGATCACAGCTGCCACGTGCACCGCAATCAAATCGGCCCGTTCCTATGCCCGTACTCGGAAGCGACATCTCCATCGACCTCCACATTGTCGGGGACGTTGAGCTCGACACCATCCGTGGCCTCGTGCAGGAAAACGGACGCCTCCGTCCGGGGCTTGCAGGGGACCTGCAGCGGGCCATCGAGGACACGGCCCGTGAGGTCCTGGAGGGGGCAGGGACGGACGACTATACCCTGACCGTTGACCTGAACCTCGTGCGGGACCGGGTGCCGGGGGCGCCCCGCCAGCGGGTGGAGGCGGACCTGAACGTTGAGGGCGATCGTTCCGCCCTGGCCGCGGCAGACGATGCCCTGGATGCCCCGGAGCGGGCCCAAATTGCCGACGCGGCGGAGGCCGAGCTCAACGACCGCCTGCGGAAAAAGGAGTTGACCGACGTGGTGGACGCGACCGTCATCGTGACGCCCGTGGAATTTCGGTGAGGCGGGAGGGCCCGGAAACAGCGCGGGCGCATCGGGAATTTCCCGTAGCCCCCGCTGGTTCTTCTTCTCGTCCGCGCTCGTCCGTTCCCGCGCATGGTCCCGGTTCGTCTGGAGCTGAAAAACTTCCTGAGCTACGGCACGGAGGCCCCGTCTCTCGAGTTCGACCACTTCGACGTGGCCTGCTTGTCCGGGGGCAACGGGGAGGGCAAGTCGGCCCTGCTCGACGCGATGACGTGGGCCGTCTGGGGAGAGGCGCGCAAGTCGAGCGGCCGGCGCAAGCCCGACGAGGAGCTGATCCGGATTGGGACGCGACACATGCAGGTGTCGTTCACGTTCGACCTGGAAGACGCGCGCTACCGGGTGGTGCGCTCTTTCTCGCGCTCGGAAACGGGGAAGACCACCTCGTCCGACCTCGAGTTTCAGCTCAGCGACGCCGCGGGCGCGGAGTACCGTCCGCTGACGGGCGCCACCCAGCGCGAGACGCAGGCGCGCATCGAGGACACCCTGGGGCTGGACTACGACACGTTCATCAACTCGGCGTTCCTGCTGCAGGGCCGCTCCGACGAGTTTACGCAGAAGCGCCCCAGCCAGCGCAAGGAGATCCTCACCCGCATTCTCAACCTCAGCCGATACGAGGCCCTCGAGGACCGGGCCCGAGACCACTGGCGCGAGGCGAAAGAGCGGCAGCAGCGGGCCGCAGCGGAGGTGGAGCGCCTGGAGCAGGCCCTGGAGGACGTGCCGGACTGGGAGACGGAGCGCGAGGCCGTCCAGGCGGACATCGAGGCGCAGGCAGAGACCGTCGCCGACCTCCGCGACACGGAGAAGGCGCTGGCTCAAGAGCGGGCCGCCCTGGAGGCGACCGCCCGAGAGGTGGACTCCATCCGCGAATCGATTGCGGGTCTGGACGACCGCATCGAGGAGCACGCTGAGGAGATCGAGGCCCTCACGGGGCGCATTGAGGAGGCCGAGGCGCTTTTAGAAGACCGCACGGCCATCGCGGAGGCCTACGACGAGCATCAGGCCCTCGTAGAAGAGCGAGACGCGCTCGAGCAAATGCGCGAACGGCACCGCGCCGTTAAGCACGCGCTCGACGAAAAGTCGTCCGCCCTGCAGGAGCGACGCAACGACGTAGAGCGTCGCCTGGAGCGGTTGAGGGCCGAGCGGGCTGGGATCGAAGAGTCGCTGGCGGACTGCCGAGAGACCCTCACCCAGCGGGCCGAGGTGGAGACCCACCTGCGGCGGGCCCAGGCGGCCCGGCAGCGGGTGCCCGAGCGGAAGCGCGTGCGCCGGCGCCGGGACCAGCTGGAGCAGCGGAAGGCCGAGGCACGAGAGGCGATCGTGGGGGCCCGGCAGCAGCTTCGGGGCGAGATTGAAACCCTCCAGGCGCAGATCGAGGAGGAGGCCGAGGCCCTGGATCAGAAAGAGACGATCGAGGCGCGCATCGACGCGCTGCGCTCCAAGCGGGAGACGCGAGAGGCCCTGGATGAGCGCATGGTGGAGGTCGAGGAGAAGGGGACCGCCCTGTCGCAGGCTGTGCAAGAGCAGGCGGGGCAGCTGGAAGCGCTGCGGAACGAACGCGAGCGAGAGGCCGAGGAGCTCCAGCGGTTTCGGGACGCCGACGGAGACGTGTGCCCGACCTGCGGGACTGAACTAACCGATGCCCACCGGGAGGAGGCGACGGCCACGCTCCAGGGGCACATCGATGAGCTCGACACGGCCATCGAGTCGGCACAGGCGCGGCTGGACGAGGAAAAAGAGCGCCGGGCCAAACTGCGACGGACGTACCGCCGGCTTGCGGAGAAGCGGGAGGCGCTGGACGACGTGGGCGAGGCCCTCGCCACGGCCCAGGAGCAGAAGCGGTCGCTGGAAGAGACGGCGGAGGCGCTCGCGGCCCATCGCGAGAAGGCCGAGCGTCTCGGCCAGCGCCTCACAGAAGGACGTTACGCCGAGGGGGCGCGGCGGCGCTGGCAGGCCTGCAAACAGCGCCTCGCGGGCGTCGAGGTCGATGCGGACGCGTTTGAGGCCCTTCAGAACCGGGCGGCACAGTTCGACCGGTACGCAGATCGGCTGCACGAGATCGAACGGGCGGCGGCGCGGCGCGAGGAGCTGACGCAGACGCTGAACGAGCGGGACGAGAAGATTGAGCAGCTTCGAGCGGCACTGGCGGAGGACCGGGTGGCCGAGGACCTCCGGGCGGACATGGAGGACCTTCGAGAACAGATGGAGGCCCTTGATTTCGACCCGGACCGCTTTCAAGAAATTCGGGAGCGACTGCAGGAGCTAGACGACGTGCCGGACCGCCACAACGCCCTCGTCAACGCCCAGGAACACCGCAGCGAATGGGAGGAGCAGCGTGCTCGGGTGCGGACCCGGATGGAAGAGGCCGAGGCGGAGAAGGAGGCCTTGGAGGAACGCCTCGCAGAGTGCGAGTCGGCCTTGGCGGACAAGCCCGATGTGATCGCCGAGCAGGAGGCGGTATCCGAACGGGTGGAGGCCGAAGAGGATGTGCTCAACGACTTGCAGCAGCGCCTTGGCAAGCTCAACGCCCAGCTAGAACAGGCCGCGGCGGACCGGGAGGCCCTGGAGGAGGCCCAGGAAGAGCGACAGGACGCCGTCGCCGACCGGCAGCGATACAAGCACCTCCGCGCCGCCTTCGGCAAGCACGGCATCCCGTCGCTTATCATCGAAGAGACGCTCCCCGACATCGAGGAGCGCGCGAATCACATCCTGGACCGGCTCACCGACGGCCGGATGCACGTGCGGCTGGAGACCCTGAAGGAGAAGAAAAGCGGCGGCACGAAGGAAACCCTCGAAATTATCATCACCGACGAGCACGGCGCCCCGCGGCCCTACGAGACGTACTCGGGCGGCGAGAGCTTTCGGGTGAATTTTGCCCTCCGCGTCGCCCTGGCTCAACTGCTGGCCGAGCGCAGCGGCGTGCGAGTGCGCACCCTGGTGATCGACGAAGGGTTCGGGACCCAGGACGAGGCCGGGATCGAGCGACTCGTGGAGGCGATCCAGGCGATCCGCGAGGATTTTGCCAAAATCCTCGTCATCACCCACCTCGAACGGCTCAAGCGGGCGTTCCCGGTGCGCATTGAGGTTGAGAAGGACCCCTCCGTGGGCTCCACGTTCGAACTCGTCGGGGCGTAGCCCGAGCGTCGAAAACCGGCTCGACGGCCGATCTGCCGAACGGTGAAGGCGCGGTGACGTACAGCCCTACATCTGTTTTGCCCACGCCCTTTTTGCTGAGCACGCAAGCCCATGCCTGAGGACGAAATCGAGAAGCTCTACTACTCGATCGGGGAGGTTGGCGAGATCGTTGACCAGGAGCCCCACGTCCTTCGATACTGGGAGCAGGAGTTTGAGGTCTTGAGTCCCCGAAAGAACCGGGCCGGGCGGCGCGTCTACACGGAGGAGGACGTGGCGACGGTCGAGCGCATCCGTCATCTTCTGAAGGAGGAGAAGTACACGATCGAGGGCGCGCGGCAGGCCATCGCCCGGAGAGACGCGAGCACGGAGCCCGAGGGCGACCTCGAAGACGATTTGGAGGCCCTCCGCTCATTCCTTGTCGAGCTCCGCGAGCAGTTGGAGGAGTAGCCCTCGCCTGCACGCCACGAGCGGACAAACAGAGACCTTGGCGTGGGCCGGAGAGGGGCTTTCTCCTCCTGGGGGCCCGGCACGGGCCTGCCGAAAGAGTGAGACGGACCCGCCATGCTCTGTCACGGATTTCTCCCGCCCATGCCGTCCGTGAAGTTGAAGGGGCGCCGCCCTTGAGGGCCCTCAGAGCGCGTCGAATGCCCACCCCTCGGCGGAGAGCGTACGGAGAATGGTGTCCAGGGCCGGAAGGGTCACGTCCTCACAGATGGGGTTGTCGTGGAGGACGATCACAGAGCCGGGGCGCACGTGGCGGGCCACGAAATTTGCCACCCGGCGAGTCTGCGCCGTTTTCAGGTAGTCGCCCGGCATCACGTCCCACATCACCATTCGCTGGTTCTGCGCTGCACACCACTGGCGGAGGGCCTGGGTGGGATGGCCGTAGGGCGGACGGAGCGCCCGCACTCGGCTTTTCGTGAGAGCCCGCAGCCGCCGCGTGGTGCGGACGAGTTCGTTTTGCAGCCGCTCGTGGGGCACAGACCACGGATCGACGTGCGTGTAGGTATGGTTGCCGACCCGGTGGCCGGCCCGCACGATTTCCTGGGTCCGGTCCGGGTGGTCGTCCGCATGTTGGCCGACGAGAAAGTGGGTGGCCTGCGCGTTGTATTGTGCAAGCAGGTCGAGCAGGTCGTCCGTGAGCTCCTCGGTCGGGCCGTCGTCAAACGTGAGGTACGCAGTGTTGGCCTCCGCCCCTACCCGCCAGAGGAGGTCTGGAAAGAACCGGTGGAAGGGGCGAAGGCCGTGGGTGGCGAGGTAGGGAACGAGAGCGCGCATTGCGGAGGTCGTGCGATCGGGGTCGATTCACAAGTCAGGCGGACGGGGCATTTCTATACTTCCGCGGTTGTCCCGGCGGGGCTTCTCTCCCTGAGGGATGTCATCAAGGCCCATCCGCCCGCGACAGGAATTGAGACCATAAGCATCAGAACGGTCGCGACGATGGATCGGAGCAGGCGGCGCTCCCCGAAGTGGGACGCGGCGGGAAGGGTGAGCAGCACGTCCGCGCCCATCTTGCCGAGGAGGGCGACAAGGATGGGTTGCCGCCAGGCCGGCAGGGCAACGGCAATGGCACTGCAGGCAAGCAGCACGGCATTGACCCCCCAGAGCCCCACCGCCTGGGCCTGCACGAACCGGGACGGTGAGCGGAGCGCGTGGTGGAACCGCTCGGCCTGCCTGCGGAGGAGGTCGATGAATGAGCCGGCGGCGGGGCGCGTCACGGCGGCCTCCGGCGCGGGATTGAAGGTAGACGGAGCGGACGAGGAAGGGTCCTGTGGCACAGGCCCTTCAGAAGAGGAGGGAGCCGAGGGGCGAGCGTCGGCGTCGAGGGCCCGGTTCGCCGTGCCGGGGCCGATGGGCAGGCCCAAGTGCGCAGCCCCGCCCAGACGCGTCAGGCGGCCCATATGTTGCAGGGCTTCGAGCCGGGGCAGAAACAGGTCGTCGTGCTCTACCAGCGTGGGGCCGACCACGACCGAGGCATCGGCCCGGCACTGCCGCACCATCGAACGGGGCCACCCGGGCGGGACCTCGGCCCCGGGGGGGAGCGTCAGGATCACGTGGTCCGAGGCGGGGGCACTGCCGCCCGCCTTCGCAGTGGAGGCGTCAGGTCGCGCGACCTCGACGCGGTCCATCGGATACTCACAGGACTCTAGGGCGTCTCGGAGGCGTGCCGCGTCCGCCCCCTGGCGAGGAACGACCGTCACGGGGGGCCACTCTGTGGGCGCGTTCGGCAGAGAGCGACGCCGGATGGCGCCAAAGCCCAGCGCCGCGGCCCCTGCCCCGAGCGCGTACGCTCCGACGAGGACGAAAAGAGTTATAAGGACGACGGACGGCATGGGAAATCGTGGAGCGATGGAACGACCAGCTTGGAGGGAGGCCGCTGTTCTACGGCCGGCGAAGCCGGTGGTGGGCCGGGCGCAGGGCACGCAGGTCTTGTTGAAGGGCAACCCGAACGCCCGTCACCCCTTCCGGGCTGACGCCGAGCGCAAGGTCGAGCGAGGGCACCTTGCGAAACGACAGCCCCACTCGGAGCCCGACGGACGCGGCCGGTCGCAGGGGGGCTGAGGTCTCGCTCACGTCCGGAGAATCGTCGAATGTGAGGTCGAGGGCCGCGTCGGTGAACACGTCGTCGTACACACTCGCGGCATGAAGACCCACATGGCCGTCGAGGCGAACCACGCCCAGGGGCTGGGCGAGGGGAAAGCGGTACAGTGCGCTGCCGATCAGACGGTCGGAGTCGACGAAGCGGTGTCGGGCCCATCCGGGGACCCGGCTGCCGCCAAACATGGGGCGCAGGTAGTAGGGCACGGAGGCCTCGCCCCGCGCGACGGTGTGGGCCAGCGACAGGTGTCCCACGAGACGGTGCGCGCCGCTGAGCGGCACCACCTTGTGGGCGCTGAGGTCCAAGCGGTCGAACCGCACGGAAGGGGACGCGACGGACGCGTACCGCGCCCAACCGCCGCGCAGGAGCACCCCACGTGTGGGACGAGGGCCTGGGGGACGGGTGTCGTACTGCACGTCGATGCCCACCCGGAGGCCGGTGTGGTCCGGCGACAACGGGCCGACTTGGCTGCTCGCCAGTTGCCGGAGGTGCTGCCGGGAGCGTGCGTCCAGATCGGGGGCCGTGGGGGTCGGCACGCGATCGACTCGATGGGCCGACAGGCCGACGTGCGGCTGGAGCAGCAGTCGCCGGTCGAGAAACTGCTGGCCGACCCGAATCCGGAGCTGGGCGGCGGAGCGCTCGATGGACTGCCGGGCGTCGGAGGATGCTCCGGGCCCGAGTCCGTAGAACCAGTCGCGGTTCGTATGGAGCCCGCGTGCGCTCGCGAGCACGTACCGCCGGGCCCGCTCGGGGTTGGCGCTGGCCCAGGCCGCGGTGGCCACCTGCTCGTGCCGGGCCGGGGCCGCAGTCACGAGGGCCTGCGCATGACGACGCCCCAGGTGGTGTACCACGAGCCCGGCCCCGATGCCCACGCCGACCCGCGGGCTCCACGTGGCGAGGGGATAGAGTCGCAGGTTGATGCTCGGCGCGTCCGGAGCCCCCGGGAACGCCTGCCCGGCCGCCGGGGCCGCGGGCAGCCCCATCATCCCGGCGAGAAGAAGCACGAGTCCGACCCGGGCGCTCCGTCGGCGGAGGAGCGGCCTGGACGACCAGCGGAAAAAACGGGACAGAAGCGTGTGCATCAGTGGAAGCCGTCACCTATGTTGAAATGGGTCCTGCCGCACGGCAGGGCGAGGGGGAGGTTTCAGTGTAACTGGTTCTTCCCGGTCAGTCATCAACCCCCGTATGCGAACCCTCGTAGTCGGAAGCGGTGGGCGAGAGCACGCGCTCGTCGAGTCCCTTGCTCAGAGCGATCAGGTGTCTGCCCTGTTCGCCGCGCCCGGCAATCCAGGCACGGCCCAGCAGGCCACCAACGTCGGCCTGGAGGCGACCGACCTGGCGGGACTGGTCGAGTTTGCGAAGACGGAGGACATCGATCTTACTCTGGTAGGGCCCGAACGGCCGCTCGTGGACGGGATCGTGAACCGATTCGAAGCGGCCGGGCTGCCCATCGTGGGGCCCACGAGGACCGCCGCCCAACTTGAAGGCAGCAAGGCCTTCGCCGATCAATTCATGGCCCGCCACGACGTGCCGACGGCCTCGTTTCGGGTGTTCGGCGCTGAGGAGGCCGACGAGGCCGCGGCGCACCTCGACGAGGTGGGGGCCCCGGTCGTGGTCAAGGCGGACGGCCTGGCGGGGGGGAAGGGGGCATTCGTGTGCTCCACCCTGGAGGAGGCTCACGACGCGCTGGGCCAAATCACGCGGCAACGGGCCTTCGGGGCGGCGGGCGACCAGGTCGTCATTGAGGAAAAAATGGAGGGCGAGGAGGTGAGCGTGCTTGCCCTCACCGACGGCGCGCACTACGTTCTCCTTCCCCCGTCCCAGGACCACAAGCCCATCGGAGAAGGCGGGGCCGGCCCAAACACGGGGGGCATGGGCGCGTTTGCCCCGGCCCCGATCGTGGACGGAGCGCTGCTCTCCCGCATCTGCCGCGAGATCATAGAGCCGACCCTGCAGGGCATGCAGGCGGAGGGCACACCGTACCGCGGGGTGCTCTACTGCGGCCTCATGATCACGGAGGAGGGGCCGAAGGTGGTCGAGTACAACTGTCGCCTCGGCGACCCCGAAGCCCAGGTCGTGCTGCCGCTCGTGGACTCGGACCTGGCTGCAGTCTTCCGGAATCTGGCCGATGGCGACCTGCAAGGGGGCAATCTCCGGACCACCCCTGGGGCGGCGGCCTGCGTCGTGCTCGCTTCGGAGGGGTATCCCGTTGAGTACGAGACTGGGTTCGAGATTGATGGGATCGGGGGCGCGGAGGCCCTGGAGGGCGTGTCGGTCATTCACGCCGGGACACGACTCACGCCGGACGGCACGCTCGTGACCAGCGGCGGACGGGTGCTTGGCGTGACGGCCACTGGGGACGCCCTCCCGGCGGCCCTCGACCGTGCATACGACGGGGTCGACCGTGTTGAGTTTGAGGGCAAGACCTACCGCCGCGACATTGGGGAAAAAGGGCGGGCCCACCTGAACACGTCGTAAGAAACGGGGGTGTATGCTCCGCATTCGAGTTTTCTGCACTGGCCTCGGGCTCTTGCTGCTGGGCGGGGCTGTGGGCGTTTGGGGGGGCAGCCCCCCGGCCCAGGCCCAGGGACTGGATCGGGCGCCGCCGGTCCTTGCGCAGTTTGAAGAGGCACGGGCCCTGGCCGTCGATCCCCGCGGGCGGCTCTACGTCGCCGACGCGGGACGCGACGTGGTGAGCATCTACGAGTCCGATGGCACCCGCCGAGACGTGCTCGGGGGGGCGGGCACGCAGCCTGGAGCGTTCGACACGCCCTCGGACGTGGATCCGACGAACGGACAACTCCTCCTCGTGGCCGACACCCAAAATGGGCGCATCCAGCGCTTCTCGGAGGAAGGGCAGTATCTTGAGTCCCTGCCCGTCGGACGGACCGGGCGGCGGGGCCGTGGTGAGTGGACGTTTCAGGAGGGACGACGTGGACCCTCGGTCCAGGGGGATGGGCGGCCGATTGGGGTCGTGCAGGACGACGAAGGGGCTGTGTTCGTGCTCGACGCACAGGGCCGTCGTGTGTTGAAGTGGAGCGACCTCGGGCGGTCGGAGGCCCTGGTTCCTGGACGCGACGGACGGCTCCAGGACCCGGTCGCGATGGCTGTCGGGTCGGGCCGTCGACTCTACGTGGCGGACGCCGGCCAGGACGCGGTGCTCGCGTACGACACCTTCGGCACGTTCCGCCGCCGCGTGGCCGGGGGCTCCCTTCCCACCCTGCAGGCCCTCACCGTCCACCGCGGCCAACTGTGGATCGTTTGTGCCCGCCGCGTCCTTGTGTGGGACCGAACAGAGGGGGTCGTCGCGGAGCACACGGTCGAGCTCTCCGAGCCGCTCGTCGACGTGGCGGTTCACGGGGACCGTGTGTACCTGCTGACCGAAACGCGCCTGCTTCGGCGGGCGGCCTGGGAATGAGGCGCGGGCGCAGGCGTCGCGCTCAGAGGGCGTCCGAAGAATTGTTCATGTTCGTCTCGTTCCGCCGCTGCGATTTCGTTTGTGCCGTACGCTCCGTCGATCGTTCGGGTGCTGGTGCTGTGTGGCGTGGGGGGGCTCCTGCTGGGCCAGGCGATGGCACAGGACACGACGCGGACCCTGACGGACCTGGGGCGTCACCGCGACACGATCGATACCTTTCAGCCGCAGCCGTACCCGCTGCGTCCGTTTGTGCTGCCGGGCAGCGAGACGATTCGGGTCGGCCCTACGCGCCTCGACACGTCGGAGTACCGGATCGAGGCGCGGACGGGGCGTCTGTGGGTAGACCGAGACGACCTCCTGGGCGCCCGCGATACCCTTTTTGCTGAGTACCGGACGTACCCGTTTGCATTTGAGGAGGTGTATCGCCGCCGGGCGCCCGACACGAGCGCCGCGGCCGATTCCGCCACGGTTGTTGTGGAGGAGACGGGGCCGGACACCACGGGGGGCGACCCCTTCGCGGGCATCGACATCGAGCGCAGCGGGTCCATCTCGCGGGGTGTGGTGGGGGGCACGCAGCGCGACGTAAGTGTGGAATCGGGGCTCCGCCTACAGGTGCGGGGCGAGGTGGCCGACAGCGTGTTCGTCCAGGCTCTGCTCACCGACGAGAACACGCCCATCCAGCCGGAGGGGACGACCCAGCGCCTTCAAGACTTTGACCGCGTTTTTCTGTCGGTCGACGCCCCCCAGGGCACCGCCCGCCTCGGCGACGTGGACGTCGACCTTGATGGGGGCACGTTCGGTCAGTTTTCGCAGAAGGTGCAGGGGGGCTCGGTCGAGAGTGACGGGCTGGGTGCGGCGGTCGGGCTGGCAGAGGGGGAGGCCACGGCCTTTGGGGCGGTGAGTCGGGGACAGTTCCGCACGCAGGACCTCGAGCCGACCGACGGGGTGCAGGGCCCGTACCGGCTCCGCGGAGCCAACGGGGAGGAGGCCATTATCGTCGTGGCGGGATCGGAGCGTGTCTTTCTGGATGGGGAACGCCTCACACGCGGGCAAACCGAAGACTACGTGATTGACTACACGCAGGCCGAGATCACGTTTACTGCCAACCGCCTCATTACCGACGACCGCCGCATCACCGTTGAGTTTCAGTACTCAACGTCGCAGTTTACGCGGACCTTGGTCGGCGGGCGGGCGACGGCGGGGGCGTGGCGGGAGCGCGGCGGCGACCCTCGAGTCCAGCTGGGGGCTACGGTCGTCCGGCAGGCCGACGGACGCGACTTCCAGACGGCCCTCGACCTGTCCCGCCAAGACTCGCTTCGTCTCGTGCGGGCCGGGGACGAGACGGCGGTCCGGAGCGGAGCCCGCCGTGTGGAATTTGATCCCGACGCGCCGTACGTCCACTACCGCCGCGAGCCGATCACGGCGCCCGACGGGACGCAGGACACAATCTTCGTCGCTGTGGACGAGGCGCCGTCTCCGGACACGCCCGTCTTCCGGGTGCGCTTCACGCGGGTCGGGACGGGGCGTGGGGACTACCAGCGTGCGGGGGCGGAGACGAATGGCGTCGTGTACGAATACCTGGGGCCGGGCGATGGGGCCTATTCTCCCGTTCAGCCGCTTCCGGCGCCGACCCGAAAGCGCCTCGTCGACGTGACGGGGTCGGTCGAGCCGGTGCCGGGCATCGAGGTGTTTGGGGAGTGGGCGGGGTCCCTAAACGACCAGAATCGGTTCTCGGAGCGCGACGCGGGCGACGATCGGGGCCGGGCGTACGTGGCTGGGGTGCGGGCGGACCCGATTACGATGGAGGTAGGGGACACGGAGGTTGGAACGGTCTCAGGGCGGATTCGACGACGGCAGCGCGGGCAGCACTTTGTGACGTTTGACCAGACCCGCCCCATCGAGTACGGACGGCGGTGGAACCTCTCGCGCGGCGGGTCGGGGCTGCCGAGCCGCCTCCGCGACCGCGGCGATGAGACCGTGGACGAGGGGCAAGTGACCGTTGACTGGGGCGAGGGCTCGTCCCTCGAGGCGGGGCTCGGGCGGCTGACCGTCGGCTCGGCCTTCGAGGCATGGCGCCGCCGGGGGGCCCTTTCTCTCGATGAGGCCGGGTGGCCCCGGCTCTCGCTGCGCTCCGTTCGCATTGCCAGCACCGACCGCCCCGCGCAAGTCGATGGGGCTTGGCGGCGGCAGGCGGCCACGCTGCGCCAGCCCCTCTGGGACGGGCGCATAGAACCCCGCCTCGAGGTGAATCGGGAACGCCGCCGCCAGCGGGTCCGCGGCACCGACAGCCTGACGGCCGAGTCGTTCCACTTCTTGGAGGTCCGTCCCGGACTGTCGTACGCCCAGGGGCCCGTGGAGGCGATCGTCAGTCTGGAGCACCGCACCGAGCAGGGGGCGGTGGACGGGGCGTTCCGAGAGGCCTCACAAACGTGGACGGCCCAGACGGAGGTGGCCTTTGATCCGCCGACGCCGTACCGGGTGTCCGTGCGGGGCGGACTGCGACGCCGGAACGTGAGCGATGTCTTCCGGCGCACCGAACAGCGGCGCGAGACCGAGTCGGTCGTCGTGCGGCTTGATGGGCGCGCCCGGCCGCTGGACCGGGCGGTCGACGCCCGCATGTTCTACGACGCGGCAACCGAGCGCACCCCGATTCAGCAAGAGGTGTACGTTCAGACGACGCCCGACCGTGGCCAGTACGTATGGCGCGACGCCAACGACGATGGCGTGCAGCAGGTCGACGAGTTTGTCCCCGAGACAACGCCCAATGAGGGCACGTACGTACAGCGCTTTGTGCCGTCCGACACGCTCGAATCTGTCGTGGACCTGCAGCTGCGTACCCGTCTCGCACTGCGGCCCCGGCGCCTGTGGCCGGCCGGGGACGAGTGGTGGAAGCAGGCGGCGCGCCAGATCACCACAGAAACGCGTGTCGAGGTGCGAGAGCAGAACCGGACCGACACCCCCACGGCCCTCTACCGACTGGACCCCGATGCATTTCGGCGGCCGGGGCGCACGATCGATGGCTCGCTGCGCCTCGAACAGCGCCTGGAGCTGTTTCGGGCCCGGCGAGACTATGGACTGGAGGCCTCTTGGCGGCAGGTGCGCGGCCTGACTGAGCGGGCCGCGGGGGGCGAGCGTCAGTTTCTGAATCGGTGGGAGGTGGAAGGAACGTTTCGCCCGGCTTCGTCCTGGGATCTCCGGGCGACGGGGACCGCGGAACGGGATCGGGTGCAAAGCGAGGCCTTCGACGAGGCGCGCAGTTTCGACATCCGCACACTCCGGATTCGGCCCAGTATTTCGTATCAGCCGGGCCGCCGGCTCGACGTGACCGCCGCGGGCGTATACGCTCGCAAACGGGATCGGGCCAAGGGGCGACGGGTTGACCTCTACACGCTGCCCCTCGAGGTGACGTGGCGTCGCGCGGGGCGCCTGCGACTCACGGCGAACGCCGAGGTGGCGCGCGTCGACCTCACGGGCGCGGCCGTCGGGCGGGCCCAATTCGAGTTGACGGACGGGCGGGGCCCCGGCACCTCAGCGCTCTGGGGGCTGCAGGGCCAGTACGCGTTCACGGACCGCCTCCGCGCCACGCTGTCCTACGACGGCCGTGCCCCCGCCACGACCGACCCCATCCACACGGTGCGCGTCCAGGTCAACGCCTCGTTCTGACGAATCGGCGGGCCCGGATTCAGCCCTACGAGCACGAATGCACGAATGGGCCGGTCTACTTCTCAGCGGGCGCCCGGTCCGGCTCCGCAAACTCGTCGTACGCCTCGCGGTGGATGGCAATCCCGGCGTCGCGCAGCTTGTCCTCGAGGGCTTCGTAGCCGCGGTCCAGGTGATAGACACGGAGGACATCCGTGCGGCCGTCGGCGAGCATGCCGGCCATGACCAGGGAGACGCCGGCCCGGAGGTCCGTGCTCATCACCTTTGCTCCCTTCAACGGCGCCCCGCCGTGCACCGTTGCCGTGTTGCCGTCCACCTCGACCTCCAGGCCCAGGCGCTGCAGCTCCGGGACGTGCTTGAAGCGATCGTCGTAGATCGTGTCCGTCACCGTGGCCGTGCCGTCGGCGAGGCCCAGCAGGACGGTCCACTGAGCCTGAAGGTCGGTCGCGAAGCCGGGAAAGGGGGCCGTCTCGATGGAGACGGGGCGGAGCGTCTCGGGGCGGGTGACGGTCACGGTGTCGTCGCCGTAGGACACGTCGACCCCCGTTTCGGCCAGCTTTTCCTTGAAGACGGGCCCCAGGTGCTCATGGGTGCCCTCGTGGATGTCGACGGGGCGGCCGGGCTCGGCGGCCGTCGCGGCCATCAGGATGAAGGTGCCGAGCTCGATGCGGTCGGGCGTGTTGCGGAAGGTGCCCGTGTTGAGCGCGTCGACGCCCTGAATCTCGAGTGTGCGGGTGCCGAGGCCCTCGATCTGAGCCCCCATCTCCTGGAGGGCCCGTCCGAAGGCCACCACGTCGGGCTCCTTGGCCGCGTTCTCGATCTTGGAGCCGCCCCGGGCCGTCACGGCGGCGAGCAGAAGGTTGATTGTCGCCCCCACGCTCACCGGCTCGAGCCGAAAGGTGCCGCCGGTGAGGCCCCCGCTCGGCGTCGAAGCGTGTACGTAGCCCTCGTCCAACTCAATCTCAGCCCCGAACTCCTTCATGCCCTGAATGTGGAGATCGACCGGACGCGGCCCCCATGCGCAGCCCCCTGGGAGCGACACCTTGGCGGATCCGCATCGGCCGAGAAGCGCACCGAGCATGTAGAAGGAGGCCCGCATTTTCTTGACCATCTCGTAAGGGGCCACCGGCGTGTCGATGGTGGTCGCGTCCACCGAGAGGGTGTGGGCGTCGGGGTCAAAGGTCACGGCCGGCCCCCCATACCGGATGACCTTGGAGAACGTGCGCACGTCCCGCAGGTCCGGTACATTGGTGATGGTGGACGGACCCTCCGCCAAGAGGGTGGCGGCCATGAGGGGCAGGGCCGTATTCTTTGATCCACCCACAGTGAGGGGGCCCTGGAGGGAAGCCCCCCCGCGAACGACGAGTTTGTCCATTGAGCAACGAAGCTGGTGGGAAAAGGACGTGTGGAATCAAACTCAGTGCCGAAATTGTCGACGGACGAACACGCCAACCAGCGGAATTGTTCGTCGGCGCGATTGTCCGGAGGTGTGAAGACCCCACGGCGTCACGTCCGAATCAGCCGTCCCACTTCCGCGTTGGACATAGCCCCAATTGTCGTACTGGTTCACGACTGCCCACTGCACCGATCTCCTTCGTTTGATGGAGTGCGTCTACCTCGATCATGCCGCCACCACCCCCTTGGACCCTGAGGTGTTCGAGGTGATGAAACCGTACCTGCTGGAAGAGTACGGAAATGCGTCGTCCGTGCACCAGATGGGACGGCGGGCACGGGTGGCGATGGAAGAGGCCCGTGAGCGCGTCGCGCGCTGTTTGGGGGCCGAGTCGAGCGAGATTGTGTTCACCAGCGGGGGCACCGAGGCCGACAACCTGGCCCTAAAGGGAATGGTGGGCGCGGCGGGGGAGGCGACGCCGGACGCCGGTCTGGTGACCTCCACCGCCGAGCACAAGGCCGTCGTCGAGCCGGCGCAGCGAATGTTGCAGCAGGGGCGGCCCGTGACGCTTCTGTCGCCGGACGCCCATGGGGCGGTCACGCCAGAACAGGTCGAGGCGGCGATCGACGACGACACTGTCCTCGTGTCCCTGATGCACACGAACAATGAGATCGGGGTGCAGACCGATATTCCAGGCGTGGCGGCGGTCTGCGACGCGCACGACGTGCGTCTGCACTGTGATGCCGTGCAGGCCGCGGGCCTGCAGCCGCTCGACGTGGACAACCTCGGGGTGGACCTGCTGTCCCTGTCCGGGCACAAGTTTTACGGGCCGAAGGGCATCGGCGTGCTGTACGTCCGCAACGGGGTGGACCTCGGGCCGCTCGTGGAGGGGGGCTCCCAGGAGCGCGACCGGCGGGGCGGCACCCAGAACGTGGCCGGGGCCATCGGGCTGGCCGAGGCGCTGGAGCGGGCCGTGGCGGAGGCGGACGAACGGGCGGCGCGGCTGTCCCGGCTTCAGCGGCGCCTCGTGGAGGGGCTCGACGACGCGGTGCCCGGCCCGTACGTTCTCAACACGCCGCTGGACGAGGCGCCCGTTGCGCCACACGTCGTGAACGTGGCCTTTCCGCCGGACGGAGGCGATCCCGTGGACGGCGAGATGTTGATCTTGAACCTGGACATGCAGGGTGTGCTCGTCTCCGCCGGGTCGGCGTGCACGAGCGGCGCGCTGGAGCCGAGCCACGTCCTGACGGCCCTCGGCCTGGATCGGCCGACGGCCTCCGCCGCCGTTCGGTTCTCACTGGGGGCGAAGACGACCGAGGAGAATGTCGATGACGCCCTCGACACCCTTCACGCTACGCTCCAGCGCATGCGTTGACGTTGGGCGCGGCGTGGCGTCCCGGCAAGTTTCACGTTCGGCCCCTGAGTCACATGGACACTGCCCTTCTCGTTTTCGCCAAGGTCCCACGTCCGGGGGCCGTCAAGACGCGCCTCACGCCGACCCTGAACGCTGGCGAGGCGGCGCGCCTCTACACGGCCTTTCTGCGCGATACGCTGCGGCAGGCGGTGCGGCTCAGCGTGGACGTGCGGCTGTACCTGGCCCCGCCGCTGCCCGATGGCGGACTCGAGGCAGTGCCGCCCGACGTGAGCGTTCACGCGCAGGAGGGGGACGGGCTTGGCCCCCGGATGCAGCACGCCTTTCGAGAGACCCTCGAGGAGGGCTACGGGCAAGTCATTGGGATGGGAAGCGATCATCCAACCCTGCCGCCGTCGTTTCTGCGACGGGCGGACCAGGCCCTTCGCGAGTCCACCTCCCTCTGCATCGGGCCCACGGAGGACGGCGGATTCTACGTGCTGGGCATGAGCACCTTCTATCCGCAGCTGTTCGACGGCATGAGCTACAGCCATTCGGAGGTGTTTGCCGAGACCCTGTCCCGGGCCGGCCAGGCCGCAGCGGACATTGCGGTGCTTCCGCAGTGGTACGACGTAGACCGACCGGGCGACCTACGCCGACTGTTGACGGACAGCGATGAGCGTCCGGGGGCGGCCCCGAACACCCGGCGCATCGCGGAGCAGCTTAACCTCGAGGCGTTCGTTTGAGGGAGGGAAGGGCGACCGACGCCGTTTGGAACCGCTTCCAAAATACCCTATATTGCAGGGGCCCTGTTTTTACGCTCCTTCTTTCCATCCACTTCCCTTCGCGCCATGACCGGATCTCATCACACCTCCCACGCCGGTGACGGAGTGCCCGAAGACGACCTGGGCACGTTCCAGACCCTCGAGCAGTTCATTCTCGATCGTCAGGATACGTTCGCGCATTCAACGGGGGCCTTTTCGCGGCTTCTTCGCGACATCAGCCTGGCGGCCAAAATCGTAAATCGTGATATGCGCCGTGCCGGGCTCATCGACGTGTACGGCAGCACGGGCGAGCGGAACGTGCAGGGAGAGGTGCAGCAAAAGATGGACGCCCTCGCGCATCGCGAGTTCGTCCAGGCGCTCCGTCGCGGGGGGGAGTGCTGCCTGATTGGGTCCGAGGAGCACGCGGAGGCCATTCCCCTGAGTAGCGTCTCGGAAGAGGGGGATGGAAAGTACATTGTGCTGCTGGACCCGCTCGACGGCTCCTCCAACATTGACGTGAACGTGTCGGTGGGCACCATCTTCAGCATCTACCGGCTTCCGGACGGCTACGTCGAGGGGAAGCCGGAGCCGGAGGCGGCCTTGCAGCCGGGCACTGAGCAGGTGGCGGCTGGATACGTGGTGTACGGCTCCTCAACGATGCTGGTCTACACCACTGGCAATGGGGTGAACGGCTTCACGCTCGACCCGTCGATCGGCGAGTTTTTGCTGTCGCATCCGGACATCCAGACCCCGTCGCGGGGGCGGCTCTTTTCGATCAACAGCGGCTACTACCACTCCTTTAAGGAGGGCCTGCGCAACTACCTCGACTGGCTCCAGCAGCAGGACCCGGAGACCCGCCGGCCCGCGAAGACACGGTACATCGGTTCGTTCGTGTCGGACTTCCACCGCAACCTGCTGAAGGGGGGCATCTACATGTACCCGGCGACGGAGAGCAGTCCGGAGGGCAAGCTTCGCCTCATGTACGAGGCCAATCCGATGGGCTTCATTGCTGAGGAGGCCGGCGGCGCTGCGTCGGACGGACACGCGCGCATCCTAGAGAAGTCGCCCGACAAACTTCATCAGCGGACGCCCCTCTTCATCGGCAGCGAAGAAATGGTGCGCCGCGCCGAGGCCTTCCTGCAGGGCGAGTCGGAGCGAATGGAGGCGTGACGCAGGCGGCAGAGAGCGGCGAGGAAGAAGGGCGGGGGCGCTGCTTACCGCGATGTTCGTCCCGCACCGTAGGCCACGCGTCGCGCACTACGCCTCCACCCCGATCTGTGCGAAACCGGTGTACGGATGGAGCACCTCCGGCAGCTCAATCGACCCGTCGGGCTGCTGGTTGTTCTCGAGGAGGGCCGCCACGATGCGGGGGAAGGCGAGGCCGCTCCCATTGAGGGTGTGAACGAGCTCGGGCTTGGCCTCCGGCTCGGGCCGGTAGCGAATCTGCATCCGGCGGGCCTGGAAGGCTTCGAAGTTGGACACAGAGGAAACCTCCAGCCAGCGTTCCTGGGCCGCGCTCCACACCTCCAGGTCGTACACCTTGGCCTGCGTAAAGCCCATGTCGCCGGTGCACATGAGGAGGCGACGGTAGGGAAGATCGAGCGCGTCGAGCGCGCTTTCGGCATCCTCCAAGAGCGCGTCGAGCGCCCGGTAGCTTTCGTCCGGGTGGACGATCCGCACGAGCTCGACCTTATCGAACTGATGCAGGCGGTTGAGGCCGCGCACGTCGGCGCCATAGCTGCCCGCCTCGCGCCGCCAGCACGGAGAGTAGGTGCAGTACTGGCGGGGCAGGGCGTCGGCCTCGAGGATCTCGCCGCGGTGGAAGTTGGTGACGGGGACTTCGGCGGTGGGGATGGGGTAGAAGTCGTCCCGTGGGATGTCGTACATCAGGTCGTCCTTGTCCGGCAGCTGGCCGGTGCCCTTCGCGCTCTCCGGGTTCACGAAGAGGGGCGCCTGCATCTCGGTGTAGCCGCGCTCCCGCGCCCGGTCGAGGAAGAAGTTGAGGAGGGCTCGCTGAAGACGGGCCCCCTTTCCGAGGTAGAAGGGAAAGCCGCTTCCCGTCACCTTCGCGCCCCGCTCCAGGTCCACGAGCTGGTGCCGGTCGGCCAGCTCCCAGTGCGGGGCCGGATCGAAGTCGAACGAGGGTTTCGTGCCGAACGTCTCCTCCACCTCATTGTCGTCCTCGTCGGCCCCAACCGGCACACTCGGGTGCGGAATGTTGGGGAGCTGGAGCACGAGTTCGTCCTGCCGGGCCTTGGCCGCCTGCACCTCGTCCTCAAGGCGCTGGATCTCCTCTTTCATCGCGCCGGTCTTGTCGATGATCGCCTCGGCCTCTGCGTCCTTGCCCTCTCGCTTCAGCGTGCCGATTTGCTGAGAGAGCTCGTTCTGCCGGGCCTGCAGGTCCTGCAGTTCCGTAATGGCGGCCCGGCGGTCCTCGTCAACCTCCAGGAGCGTGTCCACGAGGTCGGGGGCGCCAATGCCTTTGGCCCGGAGCGCCTCTTTCACACGGCGGGGGGTGGTACGAACAGTATCGAGATCGATCATGTGGAGCGGAGAATCTGTCGTCTGTGATCCAGATCAAGTGGGAGGAAGGCTCTCAGGCTGAAGAGAACCCCTGCAGGGACGCCTGCACGTCGCGGAGGCCCTGGTCGAGGGAGCGCGGGGTGTAGTCGAGCTCGTCCCTGGCCTTGTCGATGACGAAGCCGGTGCGCGGGGGGCGCTCCACGTCGTCCTCGAAGAAGTCGCTCGACACGGGCTCGATGAGGGAGGCGTCGAGCCCAAACTCCGTCGCCACCGCGCAGGCGAGCTCGTAGACCGAGACGAAGTCGGCCCCGGAGACGTGGTAAACGCCCGTCTCTTCGTGGTGGAGCAGCCGCTCGATGCCGGCGGCCAGGTCGTCGACGTGGGTGGGCGTGCGGTGCTGGTCGTCGACGATGTGGAGGGGTTCGCCCTTCGACAGCTCGTCGGCGACCCAGAGGACGAGGTTTGACCGGCTCAGATTCTGGCCGGTCCCGTAGAGGAGGACGGTACGCACGATGGCCCAGTTGGCGCGCCCGGCCTCCCGCACCGCGTTCTCGCCGGCCAGCTTGGTGCGCCCGTAATAGTTGACGGGGTCGGGGCGGGCCGTCTCGTCGTAGGGGCCGCGCGTGCCGTTGAACACGAAGTCGGTGGATACCTGCACGAGGCGGGCCCCAGTGGTGCGGCAGTGCTTCGCCAGCCTCTTGACGGCGCGGGCGTTGACCGCCCACGCCTCGCTGCGGTGCTCGTCACACGCCGCCACGTCGGACATTGCGGCGCAGTTGACGACCACGTTGGGCGTAAAGTCCTCAAAGATCCGAGCAACGTCGTCCGGTTGGGTCACGTCGAGGGGCGCATAGCCGCACGAGCCGTCCTCGAACCGCGGCGTGTCATCCCGGGCGGTGGCCAGCACGTCGTACTCGCGATTCTGGCCGAGGCACCGGACGAGGGCCTGGCCGAGCAGTCCGTTGGCACCGGTAATGAGGACACGATTGAACAACATGGGAAAAGCCCGAGAGGTCAGGGGAGCCGGAGGTAGTACCGAAGGCCGGCGTTGGCGTCGATCGCCACCTGGGTAGTGGGCAAGAACTGGAGGGTCGGGGTCACATGCAAGAAAACCTCGAACCGTTCGGCGTAAAAATTGAGTCCAGCCTCGCCACTCAGGCCGAAGCGGAGGCGCGGCGACTGGCTGAGCCGCGAGGGGCCGGCCATCAGGCCGGGGCCCACGAACAGGTGGAGGGGCGAGTCGGGGACGGGACGTTCCCAGAGCCGGTGAATGTGGCCGATGATGAAGTCGTCCCCGTCGGTGCTAAAAATCCCATCGTACACGATGGGGCTGGGGCGGTACCACTTCACGGCGAGCCCGCCGGGCTGCCCGACCTGAAAGCCAAGCCCCAGGGCATTGGGTTGCCGCTGCGCGAGGGCCGGGGCGACGTCGGCCACGACCGCACACAGCGACAGAAGAAGCACGACGAGAAGTGTGCGCCCTCGCTGGAGACGCGGCTGGGCCCTGCGCGGATCACGCTGTGGCATCTGTCGAGTGTTGTAGTGCCGTCAGCATGTCTTCCTTGAGGCTCGACGCGTCCTCGAGTTCTTTGCGCCCGGCGAGCACGAGGCGGATGTCACGACGCTTGGCGGCTGCCGCGTGGCGCTCGTGCTCCTGGTCGGTCGTCGGGGCGACGTCTGGGACAGGCACGGGAGTGCCGTCCTCGTCCAGGGCGACGTACGTATAGAAGGCCCGGTTGCACTTTCGGTGCGTTTCTTCCAGGGGATTCTCGGCCCACACGTTCAGCTCCACCTCCATCGAGGTACGAAAGGCCCGGTTGACGTGGCTCTCGATGACGACCACCTCGCCCTCCCGGATGGCCGACTGAAACTCTACGTTGTCCACGGCCGCGGTCACACACACGCGGTGGGCGTGCCGCTGGGCGGAGATGGCCGCACACTTGTCCATCAGGTGCAGCAGCCGACCGCCCATCATGTTGCCGAGGCCGTTCGTGTCGTTTGGAAGGACGATCTCGGTCATCTTGCACTCGGAGGCCGAGACCGGTTTGGGGGCGGGAGAGGGGCTCATAGGGACCAGGGGACGAGCAGGGAGAAGAGATGCACCGCGAGCGTTAGGTCTTCTGTTTCTTTTTCTTGGCGGCAGGGAAGAGAATGTT
>Ga0207753_1000095_pt1 | contig 34572 bp, 37 predicted proteins | sample PonA233FremontCA_2_FD_187273 | JGI IMG/M metagenome (GOLD analysis project Ga0207753, IMG submission 187273) | Salt pond sediment microbial community from Fremont, CA, USA - Pond A23 Sediment 3 (SPAdes) | ecosystem: Environmental > Aquatic > Non-marine Saline and Alkaline > Saline | place: USA... | reverse complement strand
GCTGTTCACGGACTACGGCCGCCCGAAGCGGTTCCCGTTTGCCGTCGGCGTGCTCGCGAGCATCCTCGCGCGGGTGCTCGATCTGCTTCCACCCGTCCTCCTCGGGCTGGCGATCGATGCCGTCTTTCGCGACGACAAGGCGTTCGCGCCCTGGCTGTGGCCCGAGGCGTGGACGCCGGCCGCACGCGACGGCCAACTCCTCTTGATCGTCGGGCTCATCGCCGCGGCATTCGGCCTTGGCGCGCTGTTTCATTGGGTCCGAAACTGGGGGTTTAATGCCTTCGCCCAGTACATCCAACACTCGATCCGGACCGACACCTACGATACGATGCAGCGACTCGACATGGCCTTTTTCGCCGACAAGCAGACCGGCGAGTTGATGAGCATCCTCTCGAACGATGTCAACCGGCTTGAGCGCTTTCTCAACGACGGCCTGAACTCGACGTTTCGGCTCGCCGTGATGGTACTCGGGATCGCGGCCATCCTCTTTTGGCTCAACTGGCAACTCGCGCTCATCGCCCTCGTACCGGTCCCGCTCATCGCGCTGTTTACCTACAAGTTCATCCGGACGATTCAGCCGAAGTACGCTGACGTCCGCTCGACGGTCGGTAACGTCAACTCCAGGCTCGAGAACAACCTCGGTGGCATCCAGGTCATCAAGTCAGCAAACACCGAGCGCTACGAATCCGAACGCGTCGAGGACGTCTCCGAGGATTACTTCGACGCGAACTGGAACGCCATTGAGACGCGGATCAAGTTCTTCCCCGGCTTGCGGGTCATCGCCGGGATCGGGTTCGTTCTCACATTCCTCATCGGCGGCCTGTGGGTGCTGTCGACGGAGACGACCGGGGCGGCCCCGGGACCGCTCACTGAACCGCTGTACACCGGCGAGTTCGTCACGTTCATCCTCCTGACCCAGCGGTTCATCTGGCCGATGGCGCAGTTCGGACAGATCATCAATATGTACCAGCGTGCCTACGCGTCCGCCGAGCGGATCTTTGGGCTGATGGACGAACCCGACCGGCTCGAGGTGGCCGACGACGCCGAACCGCTCGCTGTCACCGAGGGTCGCGTCCGGTACGACTCGGTCACCTTCGGGTACGACGACGAACCGATCGTCAACGACGTCGACTTCGAGGTCGCGGGCGGCGAGACGCTCGCGTTGGTCGGCCCGACCGGTGCCGGGAAATCGACCGTGCTCAAACTCCTGCTCCGTCTCTACGATGTCGACGAAGGATCGATCCGGGTCGACGGGACCGACGTGCGCGACGCCACATTGCCCTCACTGCGCCAACACGTCGGCTACGTCGGGCAGGACACGTTCCTGTTTTACGGCACGGTCAAGGAGAACATCGCCTACGGTGCCTTCGACGCCGACGAGGCCGAGATCGTCGAGGCCGCGAAGGCGGCCGAGGCTCATGAGTTCATCACCAACCTTCCGGACGGCTACGACACGATGGTCGGGGAACGCGGCGTCAAGCTCTCTGGGGGGCAACGCCAGCGTGTTTCCATCGCCCGGGCGGTGCTGAAAGACCCCGCGATTCTCGTCCTCGACGAGGCGACGAGCGACGTCGATACCGAGACCGAGATGTTGATTCAGCGCAGCCTCGATCGCCTCACCGCCGACCGAACCACCTTCGCCATCGCCCACCGGCTCTCGACGATCAAGGACGCCGACACCATCGTCGTGTTAGAGGACGGCCGAATCGTCGAACGCGGTACCCACGGCGAACTGCTCAGTAGCGGCGGCCTCTACGCTCACCTGTGGGGCGTCCAGGCCGGCGAGATCGACGAACTTCCGGAGGAGTTCGTCAAGCGGGCGGCCAAACGGCAGGCCCGGACCGAGGCCGGCGACGACTGACCAGCGCTTGCAGTCGGGGTCGTCGCCGCGTCCCCCTCCGGCGCGTTCAAGTCCCTCGGAGCCCTGGTCCGGGTATGCTCCGGCTCGCGGTCGCGACGGACGCCGAAACCCTCGAGCGAATCGCCGACCCCCTCGCCGAACGCGGTATCGAGGCGCGGTACGTCCCGACGACCGGGCGCGCACAGCCCCTTTCGGAGCCGCTCGTCGGCGACCGCTTCGATGTCGGCTTCGTCTACCCCTCGCGGGTTATGGAGGGCGGTGTTGCCGACGCCCTCCTCGGTGTGCCGTGGGTCAACGGTCAAGCGGCGGTCCTCCGGAGCCGAAACAAGGCCGAGACGCTCGCGCGTCTCGAGCGCGCGGACGTACCGACACCCGAGAGCGTCTACGTCTCGAACCCCGCCGACGACTCCGAACTCCGGGCGGCTTTCGAGCGTCTCGATCCGCCCGTCACCGTCAAGCCGAACTCGACGACCCGCGGGGTCGGCATCGCGAAAGCCGACGACCTCGACTCCTTTTTTGGAATCTGTGAGTACCTCTCGTTGGTCCACGACTACCGCGCCGTCGACGACCGGTCGTTTCTGGTCCAGGAGTTCCTTCCGGACGCCCGCGACTTCCGGGCGATGGTCGTCGACGGCGAGTACGTGGGCGCGGTCGAACGACGGCTGCCCGCGGCCGAGCGGGCGGCGGGACGCTGGAAGCACAACGTCCACCGCGGCGCGACGGCGACCGGCGTCGATCTCGCGCCCGAGCGCCGCGAGCTCGCCGAGGCGGCAGCCGAGGAACTCGACGTCGACTGGCTTGGCGTCGATCTCCTCGTTGCGGACGGCCACGCCGTGGTCAACGAGACGAACGCCCGGCCGACGGTCGATTCGGCCACGAAGTACGACTCCGGGTTTTACGACCGGTTGGCGGGGTTGATTCGCCGGACTGCGGAGGTCTAAGAGGTGTGCCAGCCGTCGGGCGGGTAAATACTGTGGTGGCAGCTCCGGGGCGTTTGTGACTAGTGATACCAGCATATATCGCGGTACGCCACCGGCTCGCGCGGTGGCGACCGACTCACGGCTCGCTCGCGGACGTGAGTCCGATCTGTGCATGAGATATTCAGTTTTGTTTATATAGGGTGGTGTCGCAGACGACCGCTGCGTCTAGCAGCAGTCGCTTCCGGCCTCGCAGGCGTCGCTGTAGTCGACGCCGATTGTTTTGATACGCTCCTCGGTGCACTCGACGAGCGTCGAGGTGAACGCCTCGTCGGTTGAGGCCGACTCGACCTCATTGAGGTCCTCGGCAGGCGTTTTCGCCGCGGCTACGACGGCCTCGTCAGTGGTGCTCAACAGCACCCATCCCCGTCCGACTGGGCGAACGTCCGGCCGATTCGATCACTCATACGATCGTCGGTTTGCTTGAGAAGGTCGACGAGTCCGTCGTCCGGGCGGTTCGTGGGTCATCGAGCGGATCGGTCCATTGCCGCGGCGACGCGAGGATTTTTTTGACGGAACCAGGGACCGCCCGTCGTGATCTTCAGAATTTAATTGAATTATCACTCATGTAAGTGTGTAACGCCCGGTGTTCAAGACATGTCTCTTGTACGCGGGATCTCACGAAAAAGCTCGAATAGTGGAGTGAAGCCGTTGTTTGCGCCCGCTCAAAGCTCGCGTATCGATGCTGCGTCCGTTTGCGTATCCGCCACCGGAACAATTAATTGACTATCTGCTCAACGAGCAGGTGATGTCACAAGCGACCGAACGGCTCCATCGGTACCTCGAGGACGAACTCGGGGAGTGCTGCACCGAGGACGTCGACAGCCGACTCGAGGAACTCGACACGCTCGCGTCGACGCTCGGAACCGAGCGGGCCGAGGCGGAACTGGATGTCCTGTCGGCGCTCGGAAACAAAACACGGTATACGCTCGTCCGCGTGCTCGTGGCCGCGGGCGAGGAACTCTGTGTGTGCGAGCTGAACGCCGTCGTCGACGTGTCCGAAAGCGGTCTCAGCCACGCCCTCTCGAGGCTCGTCGACGCGGGGCTCGTCGAGGGACGCAAGGAGGGCCGCTGGAAAAAGTACCGCGCGACCAACCGTGCCGTCACACTCGTGACCGTTCTCGAGGGAAGCGTAACCGTCGATGAGTAGCGCCGAGGCCACCGGTCACGAGCACGGCCCCGAGTGCGGCTGTGAGGCCTGTGGCGATCCGCGCTCGATGGACGTTCTCGATAAGTATCTCACCGTCTGGATCTTCGGTGCGATGGCGACCGGCATCGGTCTCGGGTTCGTTGCCCCGTCGGCGACACAACTCATCCAGGAATTCCACCTCGTCGAAATCGGCCTCATCGCGATGATGTATCCGCCGCTGGCGAAGGTCAACTACGGCCAACTGCCGGCGGTGTTCCGGAATGTGAAGGTGCTCGGTTTGAGTCTCGTCCAGAACTGGCTGATCGGTCCGACGCTGATGTTCGGGCTCGCCGTCGTCTTCTTCAGCGGGCTCACACCGGGGTTGCCCGCCCGCCCGGAGTTCTTCCTCGGGTTGGTGTTCATCGGGATGGCCCGCTGTATCGCGATGGTCCTCGTCTGGAACGAACTCGCCGAGGGCTCAAGTGAGTACGCCGCCGGCCTTGTCGCATTCAACAGCGTCTTTCAGATTCTTACCTACGGCGTATACGTCTGGTTTTTTGCCCTGTTCGTACCGCCGCTTTTCGGCATGGAGGCGCTCGTCGCCGGGATCTCCGAGTTCGGCATCACGCCGACGCAGGTGTTCCAGGCGATCGCCATCTTCCTCGGGATCCCCTTCGCCGCGGGCGTTCTCTCCCGATACGTCGGTACTCGGGCGAAGGGCGTCGAGTGGTACGAAAACTCCTTTGAGCCGACGATCAGCCCGCTGACGCTGATCGCGCTGCTGTTCACCGTGGTCGTGATGTTCGCCATGCAGGGCGAACGCATCGTCGGCCAGCCCAGCGACGTCCTGTTGATCGCCATCCCGCTGACCATTTATTTCGTCGTGATGTTCTTCGTGAGCTTCGGGATGGGTCGTGGGATCGGCGCGGACTACTCGACGACGACAGCGATCGGCTTTACCGCCGCCTCAAACAACTTCGAGTTGGCGATTGCCGTCGCAGTCGCGGTGTTCGGCGTCGGCTCCGGCGTTGCGTTTACGACCGTCATCGGCCCGCTCATCGAGGTGCCGGTACTGCTCGCCTTGGTGAACGTCGCGCTGTACTTCCAGCGAAAATTCGACTGGGGCGGCTTCGATACCGGACGTCTCGACGACTCCTCGGTCGAACCCGCAGCGGACGACGACTAAGACGATGACGAACACCGAACAGCGACGTTCAACATATAAAGCTGCGCCGCGACCGGGGGATGACCGACGCTGTCGTTTTATCGTTTTGTGAACGCCGAAACGAAAGGGGATTGCCGCGCGCTGCGATCCGGGTCGGACCCGACGGCCGTCGTTATGAAAGGTCGATGTTCGCAGAACTGTCGACGCGATCGAGCCTGATTTCGAGGACGCCGTTGTTGAACGACGCCGACGCGGAGTGTTCGTCGACACGCCCCGGAAGTTCGATCCGTTCCTCGTACTCGCTGGCCGAGGTCGACGCCGAGATGGTCACGTGGCGGCCGTCACACTTGATCCGGAGGGACTCCCGGTCGACGCCGGGAAGGTCCGCAACGACGCGGATCTCCTCGTCGGCCTCGTACACCGAGACGTGGGCGTCGTCGCCGAAGCCGGCGTCGGCGGCGTCGATGTGTCCGCCCATTCCTTCCATCATTCGTTCTATCTCGTTGAAGATGTCGTCGAACGGGTCGTCGCGGTCATCACGGCGCATACATATTTGTATGGCCGAGACCATCAAAAGCCTTCTGTCAGTTACAGTATCGGGAGCCACCGCAACCATCCGACTCGTGACCGATCGATCGGCATGGGGTTCGACCGCCGTCCGAAACGCAGGCGCTCGGTCGTCATGTGTCTCGGGATGTGGATGGGAGACGGAGATACGACAGAAAGTGACTGCACAACGGAACGTGACCGCCAGTCAGGACGCAACGCGACAACCGAGCAGGCGCGGGAAACAGCGCGGCCGCGACAGGCAGGTGTATAACACGCGTCCGGCGGCCGGATACACGTCCCAACGACCGTATATATAAATGAACGCTAAAACGAGATACGTAGCCTTTTATATAGTTCGGCATCCGGATGTCCATTTATAAACAGTCAACAAATGGAGAGAGGATTAAATAGCTCTATCGTCCCGTTCGTCTCGCTTGGTTAGAATCCGACGCCCATCGTCTCGTTCGTCCGTTCGACCGACTCCTCGGCGTCGGCCGTCCCGAGCACCGCCCGGATCGCGTCGACGTTCTCGGGGACAACGTCGGACTCTTGATGGATCGCCTGAAACAGATACAGGTCCGATCCCTCCGTCGAGACTGACTCGGCCCAAATGCAGTTCTCCCAGATGTCGGCCCGCGGGCGGTCGCGATCCATCGCAAACTCCTTGAGCGCACCGGCCCCGTCGATCCCGGACCCTTCCGGGACGAGGAACGTTCGCGTCTGGTCGTCAAGCAGCTCGCGAACATCGTCGGTGTCGGGCCTCGATTCGAGCGTTACGTTGACCGAGTGGGTGTGCATCAGGGTCGCCGGCACCTTCAGCCCGAGCGTGTCGATGTCGAGGTCAGGGAAGATCGTGTTCACGTCGGGGCCGTGGTGAGAAGGCAATCCGATCGGGTTCGGCAGGATGTCGTTGATCGGGCCGCGCCCCGACTGTGCGGGGTCGCCGCCGCGTCGAATCAGCGTGATCCGGGCCTTCTCGACGCCGTACTCCTCTTGAAGCGGGGCCAGAAGCCGTGAGAGCCCGGTTGTGTTACAGGAGACGACGCGAACGTGGTCGGCTCCGGTCGCGGCCTCGAAGTTCCCGCGGGCATTGAACGAGACGTCAACGAGGTCAGCGTCCTCGCCGCCCTGATACAGCGCCGGAGTGTCGTGGGCCTCATAGAGCGATTTGTTTTCCGCGCCGATCCCCGAGGGACAGGCGTCGACGACGACGTCGGCGGCCTCGACCATCGCGTCGACGGTGCCGGCGAGGTCGATTCCAGCCTCCTCGAACAACTCGATCCGGTCCTCGATGGCCGCATACAGCGGGTAGCCGTTTTCGACGGCCAACTCGGCCTCGTGGTTTGGCCGGGTCTTGGCGACGCCGATCAACTCCATGTCGGGTTGGAGCGTGACGGCGTCCGCGACCCGCTTGCCGATGGTTCCGTAGCCGTTGACCGCGACCTGGATGCTCATACGTGTCGGTGGAGACCCCACGTGAATAACCGTTTCTCTCCCGCGGCGCGGCCGACTCGGTTCGACGCACCCTGGCCCGATCCGGGGTGACCTGCCTAGGCTCGAACCGGTCCACCCCTATTCGACCCGATCCCAGCCGGCGCGGACGGCCGGAGGGGGAACGTCTTTGCGCCCGCCGTTCCAATCCGAGGGTATGTCAGATACTGACGCCGACAGTCGCGCTGGCGATGCCGGCAACACCCGGGTCGATGCCCTCGATATCGAGGATTTTGACGCCGTCTCGCGGGCGGCCCGGACAGCGATTGAAGAGTGTCTCGCGGTTGCGACCGGCGAAACCGTCGTTATCGTCACCGACGACAAGCGCGAGCCGATCGGCGAGGCGATCTACAGCGCCGCCCTCGAGGCGACCGAGGACGCCACGATCGTCCGCTATCCCCCCGGCCCACAACACGGCGCGGAGCCCCCGGAACCGATCGCGGCGGCGCTACGGACGGCTGAGTGCTTTCTCGCGCCGACGACAAAGAGCATCACCCACACCCGTGCACGCTCGGCTGCGACGGACGAGGGGGCCCGCGGCGCGACGCTGCCCGGTATCACCGAGGAGGTGTTCACGGTCGGCCTCAACGCCGACTACACGGCGATCGCCGAGGCCTGCGAATCGATGCTTGAGGCCGTATCCGGGGCCGAAGAGATCCGGGTCACCTCCCCGCAGGGCACCGACATCACCTTCGACCTCGGCGATCGGCCCTGGAACGAGGACACCGGAATCGTCCACGACCCCGAGTCCTTCTCGAACCTGCCGGCGGGCGAGGTATTTATAAGCCCCGAGTCCGCGGACGGGACCTATGTGGTCGATGGCACCATCCGCCCGCACGGCCGACTCGCCGACGGACGGACGGTCACGATCGAAGTCGAGGACGGCCAACTCACACACATCTCCGACGACGCCCTCCGGTCGGAGGTCGAGGCGGCCGCCGAGGAAGTCGGCGACGCGGCATACAATTTGGCCGAACTCGGCATCGGCACGAATCTCGGTGTGACCGACCTCGTCGGAAGTGTCCTCTTGGACGAGAAGGCGGCCGGGACGGTCCACATCGCCTTCGGTGACGACGCGGGCATCGGCGGCGACACCGAGGCACCGATCCACATGGACGGCATTCTTACCGAGCCGACGGTGTACGTCGACGGCGAGGCGATTGAGTTACCGACGCCGGAGGCGTAGTCGACTCCGCTGATGAGGGGTGCGGTTCCGCTGCTTGCGGCCGCCTGACCGCGACGCGGGCCGGAGCCACGCGCTTATACGTCCGGGCGGTCAACTTCTCGTAATGAGTCAACAGCGCGTCGCGGTCCGGTGTCCGTCGTGTTCGCCGGGCGCCGAGACCGTCCACGAGGTACTGAACCGCGGCGGTGGCGTCACCGTCCGGTGCAGCGAGTGCGGCCACGTCCACAAGACGACCATAGAGGAGGAGACGACCGTCGAGCGCCGGGTCGTCGTCTCACAGGACGGGGAGTCGATGGAGTCAACCGTCGAGGTCCCGCCGGAGGAACGGCTGGTTGTCGGCGACGAGTTCCTCGTCGAGACCGACGAGGCGATCCTGACCGCCCGCGTCACTTCGCTTGAAGGACCGGATGGCGCTCGATCCGACGGTGCCGACGCCACCGACGTCGAGACAGTCTGGGCCCGCGCCGTCGGCAACGTTACCGTCAACCTGACGCTACATCCCAAGGAGGGAACCCACGACGAGAGCCGAAGCGTCCGGATTCAGGTTCCCGGCGACGAGTCGTTCGTCATCGGCCGAACCCACGAGTACGGCGGCGAGGAGTTCAGCGTCGAACGGATACTCGTCCGCGAGGACGCGACCGACTACGAGCGCTTGGACTTCGACTTCGAGGGCGATTCGGTACTCGCAAAGGATATCAAGCGACTCTACGCCCGCGACGAGGACGCACAGGCCCGGGCGTGGTCGGGCTGGTAGAGGCGGCGATGGTCGGACGAAACTCGGACGACGGGGCCAGGGATGGCAGTCGGACGAACGGCGATGAGGGGGCCGACGACGATCGAAGCGATGAGACAGATAATAATCGATTCAGAGAGGCCCGCCAACAGCTTGTCGACGCGCTCGTCGACCGGGGTCGGATCGAGCGACCGGCGACGATCCGGGCCCTCCGGTCGGTCCCGCGCCACGAGTTCGTTCCCGAACCGCGCCGGGATGCGGCCTACGCCGACCGTCCCCTACCGATCGGGGCCGGCCAGACGATTTCCGCGCCTCACATGGTCGGGATCATGTGTGATCGGCTTGCGCCCGACTCCGGCGACCGAATCCTCGAGATCGGTACGGGCTGCGGGTACCACGCGGCCGTGACTGCCGAGATTGTCGGAAGCGAGAACGTCTACACCGTCGAGTACGTCGGTGAGTTGGCGGCCGAGGCCCGCCGCCGTCTGGAGCGACTCGGCTACGGCGACGTTCACGTCCGGGCCGGTGACGGCTGGGCGGGCTGGCCCGAACACGCCCCCTACGACGGCGCGTATCTCACCTGCGCCGCGCCGGAGCTTCCGGAGGCAGTCGCGACGCAGGTCCGCGTTGGGGGCCGGATCGTCGCCCCAGTTGGGGAGGGAACCCAGACGCTCGTCGAGGCCACCCGGACCGAGGACGGCCTCGACCGGAAGAGCCACGGCGGCGTCCGGTTCGTCCCAATGGAGGGCAGCGAGTAGCGGTACCTATCAATTGACTTTATTCATCGTTGTGGCCAAACCGTGCCGTTTGGCCACCCGTGTTTGCCCCTCAGATCGTCGCATTTCGCCCGGGCGTTCCGGACGATGTCCCTGGAGGGGACTGTATCAATATGACGGCGACAGAAGGTATACACGGCACGAGCACCACTATCTTAGTGTATATGTCGGAGTCCGAACGCACCCGGCGGGACGTTCTCGCGGCGGGTGGCGCGGCCGTGCTCGCGGGGCTAGCAGGATGTAACACCACGTCAGGCAAAACAGCGTCGGGCGGGACCACCCCGGCGGAGACATCGACGCCGTCGTCTGAAACGGATCCGGAACCGGAGGCGGACAGCGAGTACGCGAGGGCGTATCGACAAACGATTGAGTCAGTTGTCCTCGTCGAAACCGACCAGGGCCAAGGAACCGGGTTCATGTTCGATGACAGCCACGTCGTGACGAACGCCCACGTTGTCGGGGCGGCCTCGGAGAGCGAAGTCCGGTTCAACACCGGAGAGTGGAGCACGGGAGAGGTTGTCGGGACGGACCCCGACAGCGACCTGGCAGCGATCGCCGTCGACGACGTGCCGCCGTCCGCGACGCCGCTTCAGTTCGCGGAGGCCGGCGCGACAATCGGGCAGAAGGTCGTCGCGATCGGAAACCCGTACGACCTGAACGGCTCGCTCACGACGGGCGTTGTCAGCGGAACCGATCGGTCGATCCCGGCCCCGACCGGATTCAGCATTCCGGACGCGATCCAGACGGACGCTCCCGTCAACCCGGGGAACAGCGGTGGCCCACTGGTCTCGCTGGATGGCCGCGTGGTCGCCGTTATCAACTCCGGCGGGGGCGACAACATCGCATTCGGCATCTCCGCAGCGCTTACCCAGCGCGTCGTTCCGGCGTTGATCGATGCCGGAACTTACGAGCACTCCTATCTCGGCGTTTCCTTCGGCGAAGTCTCGCCGGAGGTGGCCCGGGTGAACAATCTTGAGGACCCGCGCGGGCTCATGATCGTTGACGTGAGGGACGGCGCCCCCGCCGACGGCGTCCTCCGCCCCAGCGAGGAGTTCCGGTCGGTCGGTCGGGAACGCCTGCCGGTCGGGGGCGACGTGGTAATCGCCATCGACGGAACGGAACTCGCGACCGCCGAGGACCTCGGCGGATACCTCTCGCTGCAGACCCAACCCGGTGACACGGTCGATCTGACGGTTCTCCGCGACGGAAGCGAGCGGACGGTCGAACTCGAACTTGGAACGCGCCCTGCGGAAGTGTAGCCGCGTTCGGATGGCCTCACGCACGCGAGCAGCAGGGAAACGGACACACGCTCGCGTCGACCGGAAACAAGCCTGAGGACCACTCAACAGCGTCGAAGAGTCTGCGATCGAACCGTGCAACGGCGGGCGTCACCCGTGTCGCTCGATTCAATAGGCTCCGGCCCGCAGTTCAGATATGGACCCCGCGGTGCTCCGGGACGACATGGTCGACAGCCTCGAACACGACGCCAAGGCCGTCGTCCGCTCGGAGCGAGTTAGCGTCGCGATGCGGACGGTGCCCCGGGAGCCCTTCGTCGCCGAGGACGCCGCGGCGTACGCCGATCGCTCCTTCGAGCGCCTCGGCACGCGCGTGTTATCGCCGAGCGCGGCCGGACGGCTGTTCGAGGCGCTCGATGTCCGCCCCGACGACGCCGTCCTCGTCGTCGGCATCGGGGTCGGCTACACCGCCGCGGTGCTTGCCGAACTCACCGACGAGGCCAGCGTCCACGGGATCGACATCGCCCGGCGGCTCGTGTACGACGCCCGTTCGAACCTCTCGTCTGCGGGGTACCCCGGGGTGCTCGTCGACTGTCGGGACGGAGCTCGCGGTCTCGCCGAATACGCCCCCTACGACCGCATCCTGCTCGAGGCCGCCGCCGTGGAACCGCCGCAGGCGCTCCGCGAGCAGTTGGCCCCCGGCGGCCGACTCGTGATGCCACTCGGCGGTGGGACCCAGACCCTCGTCGCGATCGAGGGCGACGACCGTACCGAGTACGGCACCGTCGCCTTCCACCCGATGCTCGTCGACGGCGAGCAGGCGGACACGATCGAGCGAAACCGGACCCGCCGCGAGGACCGCGAACACGCCCGCCGGGACGCCGAGCGCCGGAAGGGGTGGGAGCGAACCTGGATCGATTGGGACCACGATTGAGTCCCCCCCGGGTCGGGGAACGGCATATTATCGTTCAGCACTAAGCGGACGTATGCCCCCGACGCCGCGGACGATCAGCGAGCATGACCGTGCGGCCCCGACGCGCGAGGCGACGGAGACGGCGACGTTCGGTCTCGGGTGTTTTTGGGGTCCCGACGCGCGCTTTGGCGCAATAGGCGGCGTCGTCCGAACCCGAGTCGGCTACGCCGGTGGAACGGAATCGGACCCAACCTACCACGCCCTCGGCGACCACACGGAAGTCGTTCAGGTCGACTACGACCCGAGACGGCTCGACTACCGGACGCTTCTCGAGGCCGCGTTCGCGGCCCACGACCCTCGCAAACAGTCGGCAAAACGTCAGTACCATCACATAGTTTTCCCCGAAACCGACGCACAACGCGAGGCGTTGGGGGCGTACCTGGACAGGAAGGGGTACTCCCGGGACGGCATCGCAACGCGGATCGAGCCGCTTTCGGCGTTTTATCCGGCGGAAAGCTACCATCAGAAGTACACCCTCAGATCCGACCGCACCCTGTTGGATCTGTTTGAGGAGGCGGAGTACGACGACGAGGCGATCCGAGAGTCGCCAGCGGCCGCAAAATTGAATGCGGACCGCGCCGGGCGCGAGGTGGCCCCGATTCCCGAGTTGGGTATCGGGACGGCACCCCGGCACGGTCGCAAGTGAGAACACTCAGAGATACCGGGACATCCGGTAGGTCACCCCCATCGGGTTCACGACGGAGAACCCGGCGCGGCTATAAAACCGGAGGAGCCCGCGGTTGGACTTCTCAACCGACAGCCAGACGTACTCCACCCCCTCCCGTTCGGCGTGGCCCAAGCCGGTGCCGAGAAGCGTCGTACCGATTCCCGCGCGCTGGTAGTCGTCATCGACAAAGATAGCGAGTTCGTAACGGTCAGTCCCGTCGGGAACGAAGCTTACGTGCCCGACGATCCGACCGTCGTGGCACGCGACGATGTTCGGGCCGTCGAGCACCGTCAACAGCCACTCTCGGATCGCCTCCATCCCCTGCGGCGGAACCCCCTGTGCGCGGCTTGCCGGCGCCAGCCCGTCGTACATGTCCACCAGCGCATCGAAATCCGACCCTTGACGCGGGCGGAACTGTATCTCCCGACCGTCGTCATCGGTGATCCGCAATGGCGGGACACGAGGGGTGATCCGGCCGGGACGGAGCCGGTCGTAGACTGTTCGAACAAAGTCGTTTACGGACATAGTATAAACAAACGTTTCTTACCTAAAGTGTTTTTGCACGTGGATAGTATAACCGATAATATCCTAAAACATTCGGACATTAAGAAGACGGGTAATCAAATGAATGTTTTAGAAATCTCATGGTCGGTCGAATATTGAAACCGATCGACGGACGCGGGGCTGGACGGGGTGTCTGCTCCTCGCCCCGAGTGAACACCATCGGCAAAGTCAACAGCAAGGGCTGCTGAAATGGTGACCGCTATCTCGGCGCGAGAAGTTCGATCACGTGTTGGGGCCGTTCCTCGAGGAGGTCGTCAATCTGGTCGAGACACGACGTGCCGCTCGCGACGACAACGTCCGGATCGGCGTCGCGGATCTGTCCGGCGAGGTTCTCGCCGACATCTATCGACTGCTCGTAGAACTGGCTCTTGTAGCCGAACGACCCGGCCATCCCACAGCACTCGACATCGTTCGTCTCGACGTCGTACCCGCAGCGTTCGAGGATCGTGCGGCTGTACTCCTCAAGGCCCATCGTCCGCTGTTGGCAGTGGCTGTGGTAGGCGACCGTCGTGTCGCCGTCGGCGTGTCGAAGCTTGTCGATGTCCGCGCCGTTGGCCACAAGCCCGTAGACGTACTCCAGAATCTCGTAGCTGTTCTCCGCGAAGGGTTCGAACTCGCCTTCAGGGAGGAGTCGCTCGTACTCTCCGGTGAACATCGCGACATCGCTTGGCTCGATGACGACGACGTCGTAGCCGGCGTCGAAGTACGAACCGAGCTCGTCGGCGACCGCGTTGGCCTTGCTCCGAGCGGTATCGATCATTCCCTGCGAAAGCGGCGCGCGGCCGGACCCGGGCGTCTGGGGGACAAGCACCTCGACGCCGAGCGCCTCCAGCGTCCGGACCGCGGCCTTGCCGCGTTCAACGTCCATGTAGTTCGTGTAGAGGTCGGGATAGAGGACGACCTTCCGGTCGGGATCGGCCGGCGGAACCGCATCACGGTTCTCGAACCACTCGGCAAACGTCGTTCGGCTGAAAGCTGGCAGGGGTCGGCGGCGGTCGACGCCCGCGACTTCCTCAAGCACGCGGGCGGCCGGCGGCGAGTTCGCCATCCAGTTCGACAGCGGCGCGAAGGCGCTACCGAGTTTCGCCAGCGTCTCGAAGTTCCCGAATAGCCGCTTTTGAAGCCCAGGGCCGCTCTCCTCGGCGTCGGGGGTGAGCCCATCGACGAGGAACTCCGCGTTGGCGTCCTTCTTGCTGTTGACCCGGTCCCTGACGACGGTGTTGATCCAGGGGATGTCGATCCCGACGGGACAGGCCTCGACGCACCGCGAACAGCCCGTACACTGGTCGTTGAACTCCGCAGCCGTGTCGAGGCCGTGAACGCCGGCCTCCCAGCCGGTCGCGATCCCGCCGGAGTACGTCTCCCCGCCGAAGACGTGCCCGCCGACGGACTGGAAGTTCGCACAGGTGTTCGAACAGGCCGAACACCGGATGCAATACAGCGTCTCCCGGAGGTCCTCGTCCTCCCGCATCGCCATCCGGCCGTTGTCGATCAACACGAGGTGGAAATCGCGGTCATCGCCGGTTCCGTTGATGACCGAGTCGGTGTCCTCGAAGTCGACGGTCGGGGAGTTGATCGGCGGGGTAAACAGCGAAACGTAGCTAGTGATGTCCTGGCCGGTCCCCGAACGGCCGATCAACTCGATGAACGGATGGAGATCCTCGACGCTTGGGACGATCTTCTCGACACCCGCGACCGCGATCTGTGTGTCCGGCACCGTCACCGACTTGCGGGCGTTGCCCTCGCTGGTGACGAGCGCAATCGTTCCCGAGTCGGCGGTGACGAAGTTCGCGCCGGTCATCCCGACATCGGCCTCGCGGATGAGTTCGCCCAGCCGCTCGCGGGCGAACATCGTCAGCTCCTCGGCGGACTCCAGCTCTTCGTCGGGGTCGAAGCGCTCCTCGAACAGCGTCGCGATCTCCTCGCGGGACTTGTGGATCGCCGGCGCGACGATGTGGCTCGGGGCCTCCTCGGCGAGCTGTAGCACCCACTCGCCGAGGTCGGTCTCGACCACGTCGACCGCGTTCTGTTCGAGGTGTTCGTTGACCTCGAGTTCCTCGCTCGTCATCGACTTGCTTTTTATAAGCCGGTCGGCGTCCTCGCCCTCACAGACGTTGGCGATGTAGCGGTTTGCGTCCGCCGCGTCCTGTGCGATGTACACCGTCCCGCCGTTCTCCTCAACGGCCTCGGTGACCTCGTCGATCAGGTCCGGAAGCCGCTCGATGGCGTCTTCTTTGATCTCCCTGGCGCGGTCCTTCAGCGCCTCGTAGTCCTCGAGTTTTGCGACCGACTCGTAGCGGCCCTCATTGAACCCGCGGGTGTTCGTCGCGACCGCGTCGCCCTCCGTCTCCATGATGTGTTTGATGTGCTCGGCCCGGGATCGTTGGGATTTTCCGCTCATGCGACAACGATCACCTCCACCTTCTTTGGGCCGTGTGCCCCCTGGACGAGCGCCCCCATGTCCGCCGTCGCCGAGGGGCCAGTCGCGATGATCGCCGAATCGCGGGTCTCTCGCAGTTCCTCGCCGAACCACTCGAAAGCCGCCGCCATGTCGGGAACGATGTCCGACTCCCGGAGGACCACGACGTGCAGGTCGTTGAACAGGCTGATCGGTTCGCTTCCCTCGGCCGTCGCTCGGAGCACGACGCTCCCGTAGTCTGCGATCGCCAGCGACGCGGTCGTCACGCCGGTCTTGGCCGCCTCAAGTTCGGCGGTGGTCGGGTTCGTGGTCACGGCCTCGGGAAGCGTCGCCCCCGCGATGTCGATCGGCGTTCCCATGGCCGGCCCCGAGAGGAGGTCCGCGATCGTCTCACGCACTGCCGATGGCTGGACCCGCTGTACGCCGACGTCGTAGGCCCCGACCGTCCGCTCGAACTGGTCGAAGAGCGCTGGTTCGGTACGTTGTGCTGCCATGTCAATCCGGATACACACCCGTTAGAAGTACGGTTACTTCGTGTTTTCGCCCGGAGAACGGAATGTGCGCCCCGATTCCGGCAGGGATGCGGGCCGGTTTCCGGGGCCAGTGGGGTCGTCCGAACGAACGCGGATGCTGGAGACCTATTGGAGATACCGCGGTTCGGGTCAGCGCGCCCGCCCGTCTCACTCCCCGCTCGGACTCGATCTGGCCGTCGCATCCGGCGATCTGTCCGGGGCCCCCAACAGGAACCGGGTGAACCGGCCGACAAGCCACGCGACCCCGTTGAGAACGGCGAGGGAGACGGCGAGCGAAACGAGGCCGACCGCGGACATCGCAAGCGCCGCCGGCAGCGTCGTCACCGTCCAACTCGTGATCGTCACCGCGAACTCCGCGCCGATCAGCAGTTCACCCCATGGAATCCGCAGTGACGGCGTGAGCGTGACCGGGTCGGGGAGTCGCAGGCCGACAGAGACGCCCGGATCATCGTAGTACAGCGGCGCCGAGAGCAGCGATAACGACACCGAAAGAAGGGTCGTCACTAGAACGAACGAGGCGACGCCGATCACGAACTTGCTCGCTAAATACCCCGCTGCCGCCCACGTTTCGCGCCCGACCACGAGGGCGCGAAGGCGGGCGAGGGGGCCATCAGTCTCGAGGAACGGATACCCCGGCGACCGAATATCGAGACCCAGAAGATACCGGGCGGTGAGGCGCTCAAACCACGCGCCGAGGTGACAGCATCCGAGAACAAACACGAGTATCGGCGCGCCCACGACCAGGACAACGAGCGCGCCGCCGACGGAGAGGCCGACGGTCAGGAATACGAGATAGGCGATCCCAAGCGGGAACGCCAACAGCAGGTACGTGAGGTTGCCGTACGTTCTCGGGCGCAACGGGCTCAGAATCACCGACTTCGCCGAGGGCCGGGGGAGCTCCGACCGGGAGGGGAGGGTGGGGGACCGCATACTCGAAAGGTCCGGACGCCGGGGAACAAAACTCCTCTCCCTCGGCGTCCGTGCTGAGGGCGATTGGTCCCGCACCGGCCCCCGGCCGATCCGGTTCGCTGCAGCTTCGAAACGAGCCGTAGTTACCCGAACGGTTATTTCGCTCCCGCGATGACCCTGACCCGGATCGATGCCGGTGTCCCCACGCCGTTCCGAAGCGTCTCGAATCTGGTCGTCGGGTCCCGCACCGGCGGCCGGCTGCCGCACCGACGCCGTTCGTGCCGGGGACTGCGACCGATGATGCAGCGAGGGGGCTCCGAAGAGGAGGCCGTGCTGTCGCTTTTGAACGATGAGTACGCGCGGACGATCATCGTCGAGACGTACCGGGAGCCGCGTTCAGCATCCGCGCTGAGCACTGCGTGCGATGCCGACCCCTCGACGGTGTATCGGCGTATCGGCCGACTGGAGGATAGCGGGTTGCTCGACGCCCAACAGCGTCTCGACCCGGAGGGACATCACTACAAGGAGTACACGGCCCGACTGGAACACGTCGGCGTGAACGTGACGACTGACGGACTCGATGTCGATGTCGAGTACGTCGAGCGCGAAGCCGCGGACACGTTCACCAGGCTGTACGAGGAGTTCTCGGGATGACTGTGGTCGACGTCCCCGCCGTGGTGAATCGGCCGCCCGAAATCGTTTCGGCAGCGGGACCGTTCGTATCGTCGGGAATCGAGGTCACCGGCGGGCCGACGACCGTCGTGTTGCTCGGCATCGTCACCTTCCTGCTCGCCAGCCTCCTCGCCGTCCTCGTCACCTACCGGTTCGTCGAAGGGTACCGCCGGACGGACTCCCGTCCGGTCCTGCTGTTGGCGATCGGGATGTTCTTTCTCGCGCCAGCGCCGATGTTCGTCCGACTCGTGACCGCCAACGTCGACGTGGCCCCGATCGAGGTGCAGACGCTCGCCGCGTCTCTCTCGGAACTGACGGGACTGCTCGTCCTCCTCTACGTCGTGTACACGACATAACTATGTCCGCCTCACTTGCCACCCTCACCGCCGTCGTGTCCGCGCTCACCGCGATAGTGGGGTCGTTCGTCGCCTACCTGGCGTACCGCGGCTACCGTCGGAACGACAGCCGACGGATGCGGGCGCTCTCGTTCGGGATCGTCTGTATCGCCGTCGTTCCGTACCTCGTCGACCGGGTCGTCGATCCGGCGACGGGCGCGTCGGACGCCGCCCTCATTGTGCTCGTCACGCTTTCACACGCTATCGGGCTGGCGGCGATCTACACGACGTTTGATCGGTAAGTAATATAAAAATCTTTTGTCGATTTGGCGACCCGCCAACCCGGTCTCCCGCTATATGCCGTTCCACCGTCTTGGTCCAACTGTAGTGCACTCATGAAATTCAATCCAACCGCAACGCGAAACGGACCGGACGCCCCGGACGACGGCCCCGTTCGTCGGTTCGCCGGCGCGCCGTTCCGAACCGAAACGTACGCAAAGCTGCTGTATCTGTTATTAGCGTTCCCGCTCGGGATCGCCTACGTCGTGTTCCTGACCGTCGGCCTCTCCGTCGGCGTCGGAACGAGTCTGTTACTCGTTGGGGTGCCGGTAGTCGTTCTCACGGTCGTCGGCGTCGCGTTCCTCGGAGCCGTCGAAGCTCGGCTCGCGTCGGGGCTTCTCGGCGTCGAGGCTCCGCTTCCGGAGCCTCTCCGGGCCGATAATCCCGACGGGCTCCGACGGGTAGAAAACGGGCTCGTCGAGACCCTCCTCGATCTGTTCACCGCCCCGACCACGTGGACATCCCTCGCGCTGTTGATGCTCAAATCGATCTACGGCCTGTTCGTGTTTGTCATCTCAGTCACCGTTGTCACGCTGACGGCAGCGCTTCTCGGCGCGCCGCTGGCGTACGACGCCCCCGACGTGACGTACACGATCGGCACGTACGCCGTCGATACGCTCCCCGAGGCGCTCGGCCTCGCTGTCGTCGGGGTGGTCATCGGCCTCGGCTCGCTGTATCTGCTGAGCGGGCTCGCCACCGCCGGTGGGCTCATGACGGCGACACTGCTGGAGTTGGACGACCAACGGAACGGTGAGGAGTGATCACGGTGGCGAGCGCACTTCCCCACTGTCCGCCGGTCAGCCACACGCCGGAGGAACGATCGACGGTCGCCCTCGGCGAGAAACCGGCCGGACAGGTGTTCGAGGCGCTGGCCTCCGACACCGCGCGGGCGATCATCAAACGGCTCTCGGCCACCCCCGCGACCGCCTCGGAGGTCGCAACGGCCGTCGACACATCGGTCCAGAACGCCGGGTACCACCTCGGTCGGCTCGAGGACGCCGGCGTCGTCGCCGAAGCCGACGTGTGGTACTCGGCTCGCGGCAAGGAGATGTCGGTGTATGCGCCACGTGTCGAGGAAGTGGTGGTCCGCGTCCCGGGCGTGACCGATACCGGAGCCGACGCAGCCGGGGCCGAGACCTCCGAAGACGACCGCGGCGGCCGAGAGCGCTGAATCGGGCGGCAGAGATCAATGCCGGCAACTGACGATCGCCGGGGTCACAGTGTGATCATTTCTGATCGTACACGTGCGCATCGGAGCCGTCTCGGACTACCTGAGGAATTTCTCGGAGACTTGTCGAACGCGAACCGATACGGGGAGTCGCGCCCACGATCACACACGCTTTCGGAGCGACCGAGAGGTCAGATATCAAGATCCAGCACGGGACAGCGAGACGGACAGTCCCGGCCCAGACGACCGCCGTGGACGTGACTGCGCCGTCGGTCCGGTCGATCCGGACCGACGGTCATTCTCGGGTTGATACAGAACTACGGTTATAGTAGACGGCTCAGCGTACACGAGTTGCCAACGCTCGACGCCCTCATCCGTCGTTGCGCGACCGCGCCGCCCCCTCGTTCCCGTCGTCGAACCGCACGACGAGCCGTTCGGCGGCGAGCGCATAGACGGTCATCTCCCGACCCTTCTCGGAGTACCACGTTCCGACGGGTGTGATCAGGTCGGCCTCGTGGAGCCGCGAGAGGTGGTAGGCGACGTTCTGGAGGGACTTCTCGACATCTCCGGTGATGCCGGAGGCGGTGCTCGGTCGCTCTTGAAGCACCGCCAGTATCTCGCGGGCGGACGTCGAGGAGAGGACATCGAGCGCGTCGGCCGGTTCGTCGGGGTCGACCACGATGTCCGTGCGTTCCCGCGGGGCGTGTTCGACCGGCGGGTGGTGGGGAAAGGCGCTTGCCATGGGTTATGTGAGGTCGGTATGTCGGATAGTTCTGTTTGTTCGGTACGTGCCGAACAAGCGAATCAAACAATTTAATGCTTACGGAACAGTTCAGAGATGTATGACGCTACGCGGCACTCATTACCCACGGGACACCCATCGGACACGGAGGCCACCGCACACACATGAGTGAGGACGCCCGGGCCGCCGCGCGCGAACGTGTCATCGAGTCCATGGAGCAGTCGGCCGAGGTGTACGGGTTGAGCCGGAGCGCCGGTCGGGTCTACGGCGTCCTCTACTTCGCGGCGGATCCGCGCTCGATCCCGGAGCTCGTCGAGGAGACCGGCTACGCGAAATCGACGGTCAGCAACGTCACCAGAACGCTCACGCGGCTCGGACTCGTCCACCGCCGCTCCTCGGAGGGGGGCGGCAGGCGGGTGCGGTTCGAGGCCGAGCCCGATGTCTGGTTCATCCTCCAGGACGTGTTCGGACAGTACATCCGGCGCGAGCTTCAGACGACGCTTCGGGCCGTCGAGCGGGCCGAAGCGCAGCTTCCGGAGGGCGACAGTCGCGAGCGTGAGCGCATCCGACAACTCGAATCGACCTACGAGGACCTCCAAGAGATCGTTCAGTTGGCGTCGGGGTACTCCGCGGCGGAGCTCCGCGAAGCGCTCGAGTCATACGACGGGTAGGTGGCCGAGACCCCAATCCGCCGGGCGCTCAGGCGCATCGTCGGCGCGGATCAGTCGTTTCGGACGGCTACCAGTAGACGGTGTACGTACACTCGTCGTCGCCGTCTCGGCGGCACGCCGAGCCGGTCTCCTCGAGGAAGACGAACGCGTCGACGGGCGCGTAGTGCTGGGCGACACCGCGGAGGAGGCCCCGGTCGAACCGGCACGGGTAGGGGGTACGACACGTCATCTCGCCGGAGCGCTCCCCGGCGCGCTCGAACCGGTAGTGACCGATCTCACCGCCGCGGTGGTTGCGGCGGTAGGCGTCGTCGATCGATCGAAGGCCACCGGGGACGGAGCCGTGGTCGTCGGGCCACTCGGCGACGCGCGGAAGCTGTTCGCCGAGCCGATCGAGGACGTGGGGCTGGAGCTCCTCGGCGATCGTCTCGAAGGCGTTCAGCCACGCCTGTTGGGGGTACCACTCATCGGGAGCCGGGTCGGTGATCCCCTCCTCGGCCAGCGCCTCGATTGCCCGGTCGCGGTAGGCCTCGGAGAACCGACCCATCGCCGTTTCGACGACTGTGAGCACCGTTCGCCCGTTGACCGCAACGTCCCGGTCGAACGCTTCGTAGGCTGCCATCGTACCGTCGGTAGCGCAAGGGGGAAAATAAAACCGTCAGGTCGGAGGCTGCGTGGTGACGCCAGCCTAGTGGCTCGCGACGCACGCGCACCGGCTGTTCCGGCGCATGCGCTCTCTATCCCGTGGCACAGCGCACACGCTTACTGGCCGTTACTGGCCGTCCCGGTCGAGTCGCTCACCGCGGGTGTACCGACCGGCGAAGGCGAGCAGGTCAAGCCCGATCGCCGCCAACGAGAGGCCGCCGATCCCGGTCAGTATAAAAAGCCACGTCCCGTCGCCGTCGAAGAATCCGAGCGGGAGCGACAGGCCGAGCAGGACGTTTCCGAGGCCGCGCCAGCGGTACCACGCCCAGCGGGCGGTCAGTCTGCCGTCGGTCGCGGCGACGACGTCGGCGACGCCGGCCGCACTCAAAAACGTCACCTGCGCGAGCAGGGCCGGGCTTGCGAGGACAGCCGGCCCGGCAAGCGCGAGCGCGCCCCCGGCAACGATGAGCAAGAAGACTCCGAGGACGCCGCTGAGCCGTCGATTGCGTCGTTCGTTCATTGGCGTCGAAGGGCCGCTGTGCGTCTGTTTCGTTCGTCGGAGGGCATACAGGCTCGGGTTCGGCCGTTCAATATATAAACGCCCGCGGACCGCGCTGAACGCGCGACCGCTTCCCCGAGATCGTATTTAAGGTGTTTTAATCATTTCATGCCACAAGAACTGTTCGAACACGCACCTAATCACCCTGATTATTGGCATATATTCCAAGAAACGCTTTAGTATGTTCTTGGAATTCAAATACATAGGCGAGTCGGGGAGCGATCCGCCGTCGCCCCGGCCTCGCACCCACTACCACCAATGACAGACGAACGATCCGGCGAGGACATCTACGGCGAGGAGTACAAAGAATCGAACGAGCCAATCTTCAGCGGCATCCCGACGTTCCTCAAACTTCCACAGGTCGAACGGGACCAACTGGACGCGGAGGACGTCGACATCGGGATCGTCGGCGCGCCGCTCGATACGGCGACGACGATCCGGCCGGGGACCCGCTACGGCCCGCGCGCGGTACGAGCCGCCTCGACGGTACCCTCACCCCCGTACGAGCACTTCAATATCGAGACAGGTGTCGATCCCTTCGACACGTTCAAAGTTGCGGATACCGGCGACGCAGCGGTCTCTCCGGGCGATACGCGGCAGAGTCAACTCAACATCGAGGACGCGGTCGCCGAGATCAGCGAGCAGGCGACCCCGATCGTCATCGGCGGTGATCACTCGATATCCTACCCCGATATCAAGGGCTGGGCCGAGGCCAACGGCTACGAGGACATCGGGCTCATCCACTTCGATTGTCACGCCGACACGGGCGACGAGGGCCTGACCGGCTTCGAGTACGACCACGGCGCGTGGGTCAAGCGGGTCTACGACGATGACCTGATGGCCGGAGAGAATTACACGCTGATCGGTCCCCGGGGCTTCTGGCCCGGCCCGGACACCTACGAGGAGATGCGCGAAGCCGGCATGAAGTGGTACACCTCGATGGAGGTCGGCGGGATGGACCTCGACGACATCGTCCTCGACGCGGTCCAGCGTGCCACCGACGGCACCGACGCCGTCTGGGTCTCCTTCGATGTCGACGTGATGGAGCCCGCCTACGCACCCGGGACCGGCGAGCCCGAACCGGGCGGACTCGTCCCTCGCGAGGCGATCTACATGGTCCGAGAGGTGGTCAAGGCACTCGATCCGGAGGACTTCGGCTTCGACGTGGTCGAGGTGTCGCCGGCCTACGACACCAGCGATTCGAACTCCTACAACGGCGGTGTCACCAGCGGACTCGCCAACCGCCTCATCATCGAGGTCATGGGAAGCATGGCGCTCGCCCAGAAGGGCCTCGATGAGGGCTCGCCGATCAAGCCGAAGGAGCCGCTCGGCCCAACGGAGCCGGTTCAGCCGACGAACGACTGACCGGATCGCGGCGAGCGCGCGTCGATCCGGCTCGCGCCGGGACCGTTTCGACCGACGGCTTCCAGCTAAGATGCCCCAGCATCCAAGCCCGTCCGGCCCGTACCGTCCATATGGATCGGACCGAACTCCAGGGAGCCTGGGACACCGTTTCGGAGACGTACGCCGAACGGCGCGATCCAGACGGCTCCGACGCGGCGTTGATCGACGACCTCCTCGCGGCGCTGCCCGCCGAGCCGGACATCCTCGACGTTGGCTGTGGCGACGGCGCACGGACGCTTGCGAACCTCCCAGCCGAGAGCGTGGGTTTAGACATCTCCCGCCGCGGGCTCGACCTCGCGGCCGACACGACCCCGGCGGCTCGGCTCGTCCACGGCGAGATGTCGGAACTGCCGTTCGCCGACGACGCCTTTGACGCCATTACAGCGTATCACGCGGTGTTTCACGTCCGGAGGGACCGCCACCCCGAGGTGTACGCCGAGTTCGCCCGGGTCCTCAACCCCGGCGGGCGGCTGTTGATGACGCTGCCGGGAGGGCGCTTCGAGACGGTCCGGCGCGGCTGGATGGGCGGGCGGATGTTCTTTTCTGCGCCCGGGCGCGAACGCACGATATCGCAGCTCCGTTCGTCGGGGTTCGACGAGCTACGGACCGAAACAGCGACCGATCCACTCGGGAGCGACACCGAGTTTGTCTTCGCCCGCCATGTCTGACGAAGAGATGCCCGCGGACGTGCGCTCGAGTCTCGGACAGTTGCTCTCGAACGCGCGGCAGTCAGCCCGGGCCGGCGACGCCGAGACCGCTCGCTCACTGCTCGAAACCGCCGGGACAGTCGCCGAGAACAAACTCCCCGACGGCGACCGGCGCGACCGCCTCCGACACGGCTGCTCGGCCGCCGTCGAGGCGCTCCCGGACGGCGAACTCGCTGCCGCATACGTCGAGGCGATCGAGCGCCGCCTGCCCGACGGTTGAGAACCGGTGGACGGAGATCCACCCCCGCTGGCACTACAATTTGGCGACAGGTATCTACCGTACCGCAACGGTTTAACGGCGAGAAGTGGTAATTGTTTTCAAATGCCGCGATGGAGCGAGTACGACCACGATTCGAGGCCAGGCGTTGGCCGGCGCCGATGGCTTTCGATGCTTGGCGTCGGCGTCGCGGCCGGCGTCGCCGGCTGTTCGGGAAACAGTACCGACACACCGGGGAACGAATCAGAATCCGGTGGCGGCGTCCGCGGCCTCGACGAGGTCGACGGAGAGCCGACCGTTTCCGGGAGTTACGACACGGTCACGTCGGCATCGTTCACCACGCTGAATCCGCTGTATAACGATGAATCCAGCGCCGGGACCGCCATCGGACGGGCGCTCGATCTGGGGTACACCTTCGACGCCGACGGCGAGTACGTCCCACGTCTATACGACATGTCGACCGACGACAGCGGGTCCGTATGGGTATTCGACATCCATGATGGCTTGGAGTTCAGCGACCCCTATGGGACGGTCGGTGCCGACTCCTTCGTCTATCAGATCGAGGCGCTTCACCAAAGCGACTGGGCGAACACGGCCAGTTCCAGCCAGTGGAACGGGGTTAACGTCGAGGCCACCGGCGACCTACAGTTTCAGGCCGAGTTGCCGGAGCCGCAACTGCTGTGGCCCGAGTCGTTCGACCCACTTGAGTACCCCATCCCACGGGGGCTGGTCGAACCCTACGTCGATGAAGAGGACGTCGACGGCCTCCAACAGGACACCGAACTGCTCGAGTTGTCGTTCGCCGGTAACCTCGGGGCGTTCGTCCTGGATGAATGGAACCGCGGGTCGGGAACGGAGTACAGCCGAAACGACGACTACTACGTGCAAGATATCGAGGAGAGTCCGGCGATTTTCTCGAACGCGCCGTACTTCGAGGGCGCGTCGATCAGCGTGATCGAGGAACAGTCCTCGCGGCTCGGAGCACTCGAAACCGGCGAGGCCGACGCCGCGAGCGTCCCGCCGGAGCGCTTTGACGAGTTCGACAGCAAGGAGGCCGTCAGCATGCGGCGGATCCCGCAACCGTTCAACCGAATTCTATCGGTCAACATGCGGGATAACGGGTGGAACGCCGGGCCAGGGAACCTCTTTCGGTACATCGAGTTTCGGCAGGCGATCGCGACCGCGATCGGCAAGGACGACCTCATCGAGGGGATCTACCGCGGGCTCGCAAAGCCTCACTACACCTGGCAGCCCGAATGGTCCCAGTGGTACCCCGGCAACGACGGTATCCCGTTCTTCGGAACCGGCGAACGCTACGGGTCCGAGCCGGCCCGCGAACTCGCCTCGGCCGCCTTTGAGCGCTCCGAGTTCGACTACCGCTTCGACGGTGATCGCCTCGTCACCCCCGAAGACGATCAGGTCACACTCGACGTCTACCACAGCGTCGGCCAAGAGACCTCACAGCTCATCGCCGAATACGTCGCGGGCGAACTCGACGCGAACCTCGGCATTGACGTCGTCGTCGAGGCGATCGACGGCGTCCGCTTCGACGAGGACTACTGGGGCGCGGAGCCGCAAGGAGGGACCGACACCGTCAACGGCGAGTCGGTCACCTGGGAGCGGCCGACGCCGACCAACCCCGGTCCGCGCTCGGTGACGTCGAACGAGTCGTGGGACATGTCGCTCGTCTTCGGCCTGAACACGTTCCCGCGAAACCCTCTCACAAACGAGACGTTCTTCGACGGCGCGAACTCCTTTTACAATCCGGTTGGATACTACCCAGAGTTCGACGCCCGAGGGCTGTTCGACCAAGCGCGGTCGGCGACGACGGAATCGGAACTCGCCGACGCCATGGCCGAAGTGTTCGTCAACCTCGGCGAGGAACAGCCCTACGTCATGCTCACCTTCGGCGAGAGCCTGAATGGGTACAACCCCGACCTCCGGGGGCCGATCGAGAACTTCTCGAACGGCTGGGACTTCCCGGGGTGGCACTTCTCGGAATGACGACGACCGCCGCATTCGGACCCGTCCGTCGGTGCCGAGTAGCCCGTCCGACTCGGTCTCGATCCGACGGTCCAAACAACGCCAGCGTCTCCGTCCGACGATGGGAATAGCTAGATACGTCGGGCTGCGGGTGCTTTGGGCCGCAACGGTGTCCTTCATCATAGTCACGATCACATTCTTACTCATGGCTGCTGCCCCGAATCCGGCCATCCAGGAGGCGGCGACGCAGGCAGCCTTGGAGGGCGGCGATCCACAGCAAGCCGTCGAGCGTGAACGGGCGCTTCGTGGCCTGGACGAGCCGTTGCACGTCCGCTACGTTGATTTCATCAGGAACGTCTACACCCTGAACTGGGGGTGGTCGGATCAGCGAAGCCAGCCGGTTACCGAGGCCCTCGGCGAGGCGATCTTCTACACCGCCCAGTACTCGATCCCCTGGACGATTCTGACGGTGTTGATCGGGCCGCTCGTCGGAGTGTACTCCGCGGCGAACATGTACTCGTGGCGCGACCACGCCGCGACCGCCTTTGCTTTCTTCGGGTACGCGATCCCGAACTTCTTTTTCGGAATCGTGTTACTGTTGCTCTTTGGCGTCTGGCTCGATTGGATCCCGATCGTCTACCGGACCGATGTAGCAGTATTCAGTCTTGCGAATGCCCGCCAGCTCGCGCTGCCGGTGTTCGTCCTCGTCACGGGATCGATCGGGGCGGTCATGCGCGTTTCCAGAAACGAGTCCGCGGAGTTCCGGAAAGCGGCGTTCATGAAAACCGCAAAGGCGAAGGGTGTTTCACCGTTTCGGGCCTACGCCTACCACGTGATGCGCCCGACACTCGTCCCGCTGTCGACGACGCTCGTCAGCCAGTTGCTTGCGATCTTTCTTGGGTCGTCGCTGCTCGTCGAGGTCGTCTTCGGCATCCCCGGCCTCGGCCGGCTCACCTTCGACGCGCTGGTCGCACAGGACACCAACTTGGTGTTGGGCACGACGCTTGCGTTCACCTTCGTCGCGGTGCTCGGAAACCTTCTCGAGGACATCGCGTTTACCCTCCTCGACCCGCGGATCAGCTACGACGATAGATAATCATGGCGAGCGAGCAGGAACACGGACGAGGAGATCGAGACCGATTCGATCGAATTGAGTGGGACGAACACGCCGACAGCAGTGGCTTCGGGCTCTCGACCAACACCGTCGGCTTACTCGTGAGCACGCTCCCAATCGCTGCGCTTGCGGCCTACGACCGGCGGTTCGTCGGGGAGCGCGAGGCCACGTTCGAGGCGCTTGGCCGGGATCTCGGGGTCGGGTCACGCTTCGAGACGCTCGGGCTGGACTACGACCCCGGATCGCTCGAGTATCTCTTCGGATTCACGCTGTTGTGTTTCGTCTGGTACCTGCTCGTGCCGCTGTACCGGAACCCCCGGATAACGCGGTACTACTGGCGGGAGTTCAAGCGCAACCGTCCGGCGGTTGTGAGCCTGGGGTGGCTGCTCGTCGTCTTCGCCGGCGGCCTGATCGGTCCCTTACTCCTGAGCGCGCCCGAACAAGACGTCCTCGTGGGTCACCAACCGCCGGTGTATCTGGGCATCGACTCGACGAACGTCGCGCGGTGTCTCGGCGAAACCGTCGGCGGCCGGTGTTACGGGACCTGGGAGTACCCCCTCGGGACCACCCAAGGCGGCGAGGGCGTCTTCCGGAACGTCGTGTACGGCATGACGATCAGCGTGCAGATCGCGTTCATCACGACGACGATCGTCGCCGCCATCGGCATCACAGTCGGGACCGTCTCTGCCTACGCGGGCGGGTGGGTCGACGAGATACTGATGCGGTTCGTCGACATCGTGTTGTCGTTCCCGACGCTTTTGTTCTTCCTCTTGATCCTCTACATCTACGGCGCCGGGTTGGGAATGTTCATTCTCGTCTTCTCGCTGTTCGCGTGGGGTGGGACAGCCCGCTACGTCCGCAGCAAGGCGCTGTCGGTCGCCGAGGAACCCTACGTCGACGCCGCTCGCCTCAGCGGCGCAAGCACGTTCCGGGTTGTCCGCCGGCATGTCGTCCCCAACACCGCAAGCAGCATCATCACGCAGTTGACGCTGCTCGTGCCCGGCTTCCTGCTCGCCGAGGCGCAACTCGCTTTCCTCGGGTTGGGCGACTCGGGGATCCACTCGTGGGGGCAGTTGATATCGGCCGGCCGGAGCGACCTCGCCTTCGCCCCCTGGATCGTGCTGGCTCCTGGGATCGCGCTGTTTTTGACTATCCTCGCGTTCAATTTCCTCGGGGACGCGCTGCTTGACGCGTTGAACCCCGAGGCGGAGGCCGAAAATCAACGATGACTGACATATATATGCACGTCCGTACCCGCGTTCACGCTCTCGCTCGCGTTCATACTCACAGCCACCCCCATCCCAACGGGCCGGAGGCCCAACGATGACCGACGCCCCCCTGCTTAACGTGGAGAACCTCACCACGTCGTTCGAGACCGATGCCGGCCGGCTCATCGCCGTCGACGGGCTGGACGTCACCGTCGAACGCGGCGAGACGGTCTGTCTCGTCGGCGAATCCGGCTCCGGAAAGACCGTCGCGACCGAGTCGATCACCCGGCTCGTCGAGGAGCCGCCGGGATCGGTCGATGGGACCGTCCGGTTTCGGGGGCGCGACCTCGGGACCCTCTCGGAGCCGGAGTTGCGGTCGATCCGCGGCGCGGAGATCGCACACATCTTTCAGAACCCACAGGACGCGATGAACCACTGCTATACCGTGGGGTGGCAGATCGCGGAGGCGATCCGGGTCCACGAGGACGTCTCGCGGGCGGCCGCGAAGGCGCGGGCGGTCGACCTCCTCGATCGAGTCGGGATCGCCAACGCCGCCGCCCGGGTGGACGATTACCCCCACGAGTTCTCCGGCGGGCAGAAACAGCGGGCGATGATCGCGATGGCGCTCGCGACCGAGCCGGCGCTTTTGATCGCCGACGAGCCGACGACGGCGCTCGATGTGACTGTTCAGGCCCGTATCCTGCGGCTCGTCAACGAACTCAAAGCCGAGTACGGCATGGGCGTGCTCTTCATCACACACGACCTCGGCGTCGTCAGCGAGATCGCGGATCGAATCGTCGTCATGTACGCCGGGAAGGCGATGGAACGCGGGGACCCGGTCGACATCTTCGAGCACCCGGCCCACCCCTACACCCGGCGGCTGCTGGCATGTCTACCGGGCGTCGGCTCGGATCACGGCGGCATCCCCGGTTCGCTGCCCGACCCGACCGACCCGCCCGATGGCTGTCGCTTCGCGCCGCGGTGTGACCACGCGGTCGAAGCGTGCTCGCGGGGCGAACAGCCGGCCGAGATCGAGGTCGGTTCCGGTCACTGTGCATCATGCATCCACTATCACGAGGGGTACGACGAGTCGGTGCTGGCGACCGACGAGGCGGTCGGGGCGGACCCAAAGTGGGAGGAGTCGGATGACTGAGACGGAGCCGCTTCTGTCGGTTCGGAATCTGGAGAAGCACTACCCCGTCGGTGGGGGCCTCCTATCGGGACCGAGCGGCGCGGTCAGGGCCGTCGACGGGATCAGCTTCGATATCGCCCGCGGCGAGACGCTCGGCCTCGTCGGCGAATCCGGGTGTGGGAAATCGACCGCCGCGAACTCGATCGTCCGTCTTGAGGAACCGACCGGCGGGCAAGTCCTATTCAACGGCGGTGATCGGAAGGGCCGAACCCGGAACGACGACGGCACCCATCCCAACGACGTGACCCGATTCGACCGCACGGAGATGAAGGCGTTCCGCCGCGAGGTGGGGATGATCTTCCAAGATCCCTCCTCGAGTTTCGATCCTCGGATGCCCGTCGGCGACTCGATCGGCGAGCCGCTGTCGGTACACGGCTTGGATGACAGGCGGCGTCGCCGGGCGATCGTCGAGGACCTCCTCGGCCGGGTCGGCCTCACGGCGGCCGACTACGAGCGCTATCCCCACGAGTTCTCCGGCGGGCAGAAACAGCGCCTCGCCCTGGCTCGGGCGCTCGTATTGAACCCCGAGTTGATCGTCGCGGACGAACCGGTGTCGGCGCTCGACATGTCTATTCAAGCCGATATCCTTGGACTGCTCGATCGGGTTCAGTCGGAGTTCGGGCTCTCGCTGCTGTTTATCAGCCACGATATGTCCGTCGTCAGAGAGATATGCGACCGGGTCGCAGTGATGTATCTCGGCGAGATCGTCGAGGTTGGGCCGACCGAGTCGGTGTTTACCTCCCCGAAGCACCCCTACACCGAGGCGCTCGTCTCCGCGATCCCGACCCCTGATCCCCGGACGGCGAATCGGGGGATCGAGCTGACGGGCAGCGTTCCCGATCCGGCGGACCCGCCCGCCGGGTGTCGGTTCCACACCCGGTGTCACGCGGTCGTCCAGCCGCCCGACCTCGATGTGGACCGGACGACCTGGCGACAGTTGCTCGATTTCCGCCTCGCGATCGAGGCTGGTGAGGTCGACGCGGCGGCGATCGAAGAGCGTGCTCGGATCGAGGCCGACGGGGACGGCCGGGAGGGATCGACCGCGGCGGAGCAGCTCCGGAGAACGTTCGACCTCCCCGAGACGGTGTCGGATTCAGCCGTCGAGGAGGACCTCGCGGCGGCGATCGGGGCGGTCCTCGACGGCGAGGACGGGCGTGCAGCCGAGCGCCTCCGTTCGACCGTCCGAACGCCCTGCGAGCGGCAACACCCCGAGTCGGTCGACCACGGCGACGGTCACGAGTCGGCCTGTATCCGTCACGATCCGGAGGTTCGGACGGCCCGGGAGTGGCAAACAGAGCAGTAAACGCTACGACCCGATGTATGCTCACGGTAGCTCCACCTCGCCCGCACGATGGCCTCGCCCCTAGTGGTTGCGGCAACCAGCCGTATTCGTCCCGAAGGCTATCTGTGTTGAGAGAGTATCAACTGTATGCACCAGTTCATCGACGGCGAGTGGGTGACCGAGTACGAGGCCACGAACGAGGAGGGCGCCTTCGAGCGGCAGGTGACGACGTTCCGGGAGCGGGTGGACCCCGAAGCGGCCGAGGCGGGCCGGTATCACCTCTACGTGAGTTACGCCTGCCCGTGGGCTCACCGGACGCTCATCACCCGGAAACTGCTTGGTCTGGAGGATGTTATTTCGGTCGACGTCGTCGACCCGTTCCGGGCCGAGGACGGCTGGCAGTTCACCCCTGAGCGGGAGGGCTGTACGACGGATAGCATCAACGGGTCCGACTACCTGCGGGAGGCCTACGTTGAGGCCGACTCGAACTACACTGGACGGGTGACGGTGCCGGTGTTGTGGGACACTGAGGAGGGAACGATCGTTAACAACGAGTCCCGTGAGATCATGCGGAACCTCACGACCGTCTTCGCGGCGCTGGGCAACGGGGTCGACCTCGCACCCGAAGCGCTCCGGGAGGACATCGACGACGCGCTTGATCGGATCTACGAGCCGATCAACAACGGGGTCTACCGGACCGGCTTCGCGGACACCCAGTCCGCATACGACGAGGCCGTGACCGAGCTCTTCGAGGAACTCGGCTACTGGGATTCGGTGCTCGCGGACCAGCGATACCTGGTCGGCGACCAGCTCACGGAGGCCGACATCGCGATGTACACCACGCTGGTCCGATTCGACGAGGTGTATCACACCCACTTCATGTGTAACCACAAACTCATTCGGGAGTACGACAACCTCTGGCCGTACCTCCGGGATCTCTATACGACACCCGGCTTCGGCGAGACGACGGAGATGGGCCACATCAAGGAACACTACTACACGACTCACCCCGACGTGAGCCCGAAACGGATCGTGCCGATGGGCCCGGCCCCGGACTTCGAGGCCCCCCACGACCGTGACAAACTCCCTGGTGACCCCCCCTCAAACTAATCACCGTTGTAGCCCCTTCTCGCATGGTTTTTGCCCGTTGCAAGCCGCACCAGTTTCAGGAGCGACGGTGCCGGTCGACAGCTCTAGATCGAGGACGGCCGAGGCGTGTCGGTATGGGCCGATCAGCCCCACGGGAGTCAACGCGGACGGAGACCGGCGCTAACAGAGGTCGGCACAGATGCAGGTCGGGGAGCAAACTTGCCGATAATGTTATATGCTACCGTGACATGTATTGACATACATATGCCCGATACGAAGCGAGGTCGCGAACGGAAAGGACGGACGAAGCGGGAACAGCGCCGCCGATACGAGATCGAGCAGGCGCTCGAAGCGCGCGACCGCGACCTTGACTTTGAGGAGCTCTACGAGGGGGCCGAACTGGAGTTGGAAGTCCAGTAGGGATGCGTCCACCCGGTCAGACAGACCGGGACGACACGTCAGCCTGTCCCGACCACCGTCCGCGCCGACGCCCTCCCTCGGACACGACTGGGACAAACACTCACGCTTTTTATTACCGTGCCCGCGAGTCACGCGCATGTCAAACGCGACGCTTGCCGAACTCCTCGAACGAAACGCGCGCCATGCCGAATCGTTATCCGAGGGCCACTTCGACGCCGTTCAGTCCGAACAGCGTCCGGCCGTCGTCTCCGTCTGCTGTTCGGACTCCCGCGTCTCACAGGAAGGAATGTGGGACGTCGACGAACCGGGGTGGCTTTTCACCGCCGGCAACCTTGGAAACCAGGTCCGCGACTGCGACGCCCGCGCCGTCAGCGGGGACATTCTCTACCCCATCCGGTTCGCCAACACGGATGTCGCCGCCGTCGTCGGTCACACGGGATGTGGGGCCATCACCGCGGCGTTCGAGCGAGCCCGATCGGACGACCCCGAGACGCTGCCGGCCGGGATCGAAACGCGCGTTGAGTCGCTGTTGCCAGTCATCGAGTCGGGGCTGGCCGACGACCGAGTCGATCCGGCGGGCGACGCCGGGCTCGTCGATCAACTGGTTGAGTACAACGTCGACCGTCAAGTCGAGTTTCTTCGATCCGACAGCTCGGTCCCCGACTCAACGACCGTGCTCGGCTTTGTGTACGACTTCCAAGCCGTCTACGGCGACTCACGCGGGCGGTGTTACCTTGTCAACCGTGGCGGCGAAACGGCCATTAAATCGCTCCGCGATTGCGTCCCGGAGCGTTTCGAGGAACACGTCCAGCGGCTGCTGGCGTGAGTGTCGGGCGTCAGCCGTTCCGGCGTGAGTGCAGCCGTTCCGGCGAGGGTTTATACGTTCTCTCGGACGACTCGTACGCCGTTTATATATCATTTATACCGGTCCGATCGGGCGCTGTCGCTTCAGGGTCGGATCACGTGCTTTCTCGTCCGGAGAGCGACAACGCTGTCGCTCCAGACGAAAAATAAATTGCTCGAAAGCGATGCGTGGGGTCGGCGTTTACAGGCGCGTCAGGTTCGTCGCGCGGGGGCCTTTGTCGGCCTCCTCGATGTCGAACTCGACTTCCTGTCCTTCTTCGAGGTCCGGGCCGCCGACATCCTCCATGTGGAAGAAGACGTCCTCGTCCGCGTCCTCAGTGTCGATAAAGCCGTAACCGCCAGTGTCGTTGAAGAAATCAACCGTTCCTTTCGCCATTGCACCCTGAGAGAGGCCGGGACCACGGATAACAGTGTCGGTACGGTGTTTTCCCGAAACCGCCGTACAGCGGCGGCCTGCGGGCTGTTAGGTGTTCACACGACAGCCGGGATACCACCGGACACCGCGATACGGCCGAGGCGTTCTTGGTCCCCGGTGCCGACTGACTCCATATGTTGCGCCGACTGCGCGAGAACGGTCCGGTCGTCCTCGTTCCGCTCGCCTGGACCTTCGCCACGGCTGCCCACCTCGAACTGCTCGCCCCGCGGACGGTTCTCATCGCTCATCTGGTCATGGACGTCATCATCGCCGCGTTCACCGTTCTCTCGTGGCGCGAGATGACCGAGGGCGTGTTGCTCGTCTGGAAGCGCGTGTTGCTGGTCGGTCTGGGCATCACGCTCGCGGGGACTTCGGTTATCTC